>JGI24158J21664_10005978_pt1 | contig 15983 bp, 6 predicted proteins | sample Ectturendosymbi3_FD_21664 | JGI IMG/M metagenome (IMG submission 21664)
AAAAAAAAATAAATCAACGAAAATGAAAAAATGCGGCTTCCTGTCATCACTCTTCTCATGGAGTGAATGACAGCGAGGTAAAACCTGCTTTTTTCGTAACAGCTGCGAACTAACAAACCATCCCAGGCGTTTTTTTCAAGAAGTTAAGCACTGGCTTTATTGAGCATAAAGCCTTTGCATGATTTCGCTCAGGCATGAACAGTTCAAAAATTTCACTTAACTAAATGGGTTGTGTCACACAGGTATAAGAATTATTTGACTCTGGCATTGCCTCATCAAGAATTTCGTTTGTCACATCGGAAAGGGTCAGAGTTACAAAAATAAGCAGGTGTGGATTAACTACCAATAAAATATCTCTACATCCTAACGTGTCCCATGAAAAAAGTCCTGACTGCGAGAAATGTTCAGGCCTGCACGGGTTTCAGGAAAACAGGGTATGGATACGTTTGACACCTTTCTTTCTGTCACAGAAATAGTGGAAAAAGTTGCACTGTTCTTTGACCAACTTTTGGTGGTAGAAAAGTTGCGCTGAAACTGACGAAGGTCAACCCAACAAATCCACAGCTACAATTTACCAGTACTAAAGGTATGCACTTTTGAATAATGACCGAAGTTTTTCGGTGAATTAACTCCACTTTCCATTATTCAGCAGGTAAGCTACTACGTATTAGGCTTTGTGTAGACAAGCTTACACTTACCAACGGTTTAGACCAGTGGTTCTCAAACGGGTGTCCCTTTGCTCACTAAGGGAGGAATTTCTAATTCCTGGGAGGAAATTTGTTCCATAGAGGAATTGGGGAGGAAAAGCTGATGACTGAAAAACCTAAAGTTTGTATTATTTGTTTATGCAACACCTAAAAACTGCACTGCATCACAAGGTTGGTTTTAGATGGGAAAGTCTACATATATTCATGAGATAAATCTTCAAAAAGACCTGAAGGTCAATCCAGGTAGTGTAAAATTTTTGCAATTATCTTTTTTGTGATTTTTGTTGGAGAGGAATTGAGAGCGTTCGGGTTTGTATGGAGGGAATATGAAAACAAAACTTTAAGAACCACCGGCTTAGACAACTGAAGAATTTGTTAGATGGAAATGATCAAATGTGGCAGATAACATAACTCACAAGCTTTTTCAAATGCAAAAGGTTCACGAATGTGTAAAATTCGAAAATAAATTAGTGCAATCAGAGTGAAATTTATAACTAGCTGACTAAAACATCTCAGGCGCTCATACGTGCACTGCATATCTCTGCACACATAGAAAAGTTTCCGGGGGACGATACAGTGTGCGCAAAGCTTGTCTGCCATGTTTATTCGATCGTTCGCCGCCCTTGATTGTAAGCAGCAGGAATTGGTAACCCTGGTAATGATGTTAATGATACTTCACCACTACAACTGCCTTCTGTTCATAATAATCCCTCTTGTGACGGATGTGCACGTGATGCTGAAGGGAATAGAATGCAAAAAGAGAGTTTAGTTGAAAAAAAACGTAGCCAAGGGAGACTGAGCGTCACCTACACCTTTCAATAATGTAAAGAAACAAAAAATGTAAGCCGCCTTGATTATAAGCCGAATGAAATGATGAAAAAAAACTTTATAAGCCGCGGTTTAAATAGGGTATTTTTGCGACTCGCCTGCAAATTTTCATTAAACTTTGGTTTTCTTCAAACACTAAAAATAACGTAGAGTACATCTAGCTACCACCAGCGCAACGATTGTGCCCGAGGTTTCCTAATTCGACGAAAAACACGTACCAGTCTACGATGAGAATACGCGGATTTTTCATAAACACCAACGTGGTTTCTTGTTTGAAATAATAGCTTATACACTCTTTTTCAATGAATTTTGTGATGTTCCTGCATGTTGAACAAGTGGCGCAGGTTTCCAACTTCAGTACCCCCACACAACATCCTGGTCTTTGCCACTGCTCAGTACAAGCGTTGACCTGTTTTTGAAGAAGTTTTTAAGGTTTTGATGTCATGTGAAATATGTAGAGGGGAATGCATCTTTTTGTCCTTCACCTGCGGGCACCATGCATGCGCTGCTTCAAAAAAGCGATATCATGACGGTTAATTTGAACGAAATGGCTATGTCAGATTTCTGTCGTACACATTCAACGCTCAACGTTCTGCTAACCCATTGTATGCGACCTACCAGTGGAAAACATCCTGTAGAACGAGCGTAATCCACAATCACCAGCTTGCTAGATTAGGCTGATCATGGCACTTACGTCAGCAAACAGCAACTCGCCTCAGGTGGTTGCATAATGCTTACTGCAAAGCTCGAAGAGAATATCGCAAACCACACGCTAGCAATGGACACCGTGCTGAATGCTTCTGCGTGTGACTCACGAAGTGTCCGACTTCAGGTTACGGTCAGTGACGCTGTCGTTAGCGGCAATTCTTGTGAGACAGCACACTCGGCAAGGTGTTAATGTTCCGCTCTGACAAACGTGGCCCGTCATACCAAGGAATGGAAACAAACCAAGCTCTTGTCTGCAAAATGATTATACTCTTTCTTCCAAGAAGGTATTGGCGACGGAAAACCTCAACCACCAGCAAGCAGTTAAAGTGTCGACAGCAAAAAGATTATGGCAGGAGAGATATTTTTCGGGAAGCACATAAAAATTTCTCCTAAAGTGTTTGTTAAGACAAACTAAACATCGCGCAAATCCCTCACTACAGGTAATTAACTGATGCACACTTTGGAAGAGCCGCTTTTTCCGGTGCCAGCGAGAATGTATCGTATACACGCGCGGTGGAAGAAATCAGTAATCACCAGGAACATCAAAGCATTAAACATCAGAAGAGAGATGCCATTGAATGCGCGCATTAGTTAAGTGGATCTCCACGTTGCATTGCGAGCGCATATCTCAACAATGAGATATATGCATCATGGCGACCTGCGTCTTACTACTTGGCTGAGCATCTATCTGTTTTCTTTACGCAGCAGTTGTGCATGGTTTTGGTAAAGCCTGCACCTGAACCTTCAAAGGAAGAAGGAATGAGGTAGGATTTCCACCGACTATAGCTAGCCAGTAGAACAAACAAGATAGCTACCGCAACTTAACTCAGATTTTTGATGTTGTGTTTGCTTGTTTTTTTGCACTGCGAAAGCGAAGGTGCGCACGCGGCTGTTCGTCGCAGATGACGTGTCTTCTGACACTCCGACAAAAACATGTTTTTCGCTCGAAGTTATATTTATACGTCGACTGGCTTTGATGGCAACGCGCCAAACTGTCTAAGGTATGAAGCCGCTAAAGTGACATCAATGCGTCACATCCGGTGAGGAACTTTGTAGGATGGCCGGTGTGCTTGCTGCCAAACACGCAACTGCTTCGTATGTTTTCACAAACACATTCTCGAAAATTAACGCGAGCCATCCTACTTCACAGCAGCTCGCACCACTGCAGTATGTGGAATACCTTTTCTAATCGTTCCAGCAGCTCTCGTCTTCGGTTCCTGCACTTGGCGGCGGCGACGCGGTTCCTCTCTCGCTTCACTCGCATTCTCTCGCGCTCATCCTCCGATAGCTGCATGGTGGTTGGAATTACAAAAGCGAAATGAGTCACATCGGACAAACTCGATGTTATTGCCGAGCTACAGTTTTGGTTGTCTAGCTTGCTACCTGTAAGCTCGAGCCACTTCAGCAAGGCGAGCGATTGTAACATGAGCAGCCGGACCAGACGCACGTTTGCTAGTTGTTGCTCAAAACCGTCAACACTTTCACTGAAAATGCGGCAACACGGAGCAATCAGCTCGCAAGAAAAAGAAAATTCGATTAATTAGAATGCTGCGATTCAACAAAACTTTACTTACCTCGTCTAGATCGACCGGCGGTGGTTTTAAATACGATGAATCTCTGTCAGGACGAAGCTTGCTCGAACCTGCTCCGGCAAACATGGCTTTTTTGTCCCACGGAATCGTTTCTCCTATTTCGGGCTTCACAGGGAAGGGCCGCTGCTTCTGCAACAGGGGGTACATGCCGTATCCTGCCACCGATGGGAGCAGTGGGTGATGGTAATCCGCTTGCGAATAGGCAGACGCTGGATCCGACGGCAACGAGCTCTGATGCTGACGATACTCCTGGATCAGGGAGGCGTTGTAAGCGCTGTAGTTGGGTTGATCGCCGCTGCAAGCGGAATAGTCCTCACCATTCTTCGTCTTACTTTTTTCATCGAAAAACGACGAGCTGTGCAAAGCCTGCTGGTGGCCGTCAGGCATATTCCAATCTGCCGGCGCAGAACGCCGGGAAGACAGCATTATATGCGGAAAGCCTTTAACGTTCGTAGCCTCGTTGCAGTGCAGCCGCGAACTTGCGCTGCTGTAGTGAGAAAGATCCTGCGAAGGAGATGATCGTACTTCCATTAGCGAAAACGGTTCCCGTCTGACAGATGGTAGGTATCGGTGCGGTGCTGCCTGGCACTCTGTCCGGTACTCAGCGTTGCCTCCTTCAACCATCCGCTGTTGTTCGCTCGATAGGCACGAATTTCTGGTAATAGGGGTAAGCGATTGACTCATCTCAGTCGCCAAAAGGCTGTCACCTCCGCTCACGTTTATATACGAACACACCACCACATCCGCCGCCTTACCCGCTGCAGATTTCACCACAGAACCGCACCCCAACCCTAATGCTATTGCTTTCCTTACTACCACCGATCGCGATTGTCGTCGATAAAAGCAGTCCTCAAGGAAAGTAAGCGATGGGACGTTTGCCGAATCAAGCGCAACGCCCATATTCTAATACTTCCTCATGGCAAGGCGCAGCAGTTCTACTATTGTTGTTCACACGCGTCATCAGCTTGCACACTGCACAAACACTGTCCAGAATGGCAGCAGGCTGATGTGCGTCTACATAAACGCAAGTAGCGTAGGAAGCAAAACTACAGGTATACGTACGCTAAGACGGCTGCAGGTCCTGTCAAAACATTAAGTAAGGAAAATAACGATTTCCACCAGAATGATTATGAAACTAGAAACTTAAAAACTTGCATTTGCATTTTACAGCTCATCGATCAGCGGTAACATACGCAGACTATACGTAAACTGAAAGATGAGACATGAACAGGTGGATCTAGTCTCCGGTTTTGAAATTTGAGCGCAACTCCGTTTCGTTTCTGAAATTTCAGAACCAAATTTCCACGTCATTCCGCCAAAGACTTAGACGTAGATCATAGCTTGCCCCATACGGCATTGATTTTTATTGCTGTCCCAAATTGACAGAAAAGTTTTCAGCAGTACAAAGAAAATAAGCAACTAATGTTCAAAAACCATTACTTTATGGTTAATCTTTTAATAACGTCAGCACGATGATTTTGGCATGTGCAAGAACGCTTGTAAATCAAATAAAACAGGAAATTTCTCGAAGAGAAAAACAACACTCAGAAATATTTTGCAGTTTTGCTGAAAGCTTCAGCACAAAGACAACTGCACAACGTGCGCTTATTCAAACTTTCCGGTAACAATGTCGTATAATTTTGATGCATGCTGCTAATTACGACTCAACTTTCTACTGGAGACAACATTCAACATGACAAACAACCAAGTCTAATCTGCAAATCGCCAAACTAACTGAACAAGAGGTGATGTGATTCCTGCACTTTCTGAAAAATATATTGCTGTAATCAGACGCAGAAATTATACTTTTTGCTCTTTGGATCAGTTTCGAAATTTCGTGTGATAGTTTAAGATTATATCACATTATCGTTGGCCTCGTACTTTCTCTTTAGGAACGAAATTTAACTGGCTAGCTAGTGAATAAGAACATGCGACATTTGGGAACCTGCACAACGTAATTAAAAGCAGGGGAAAGAATGTTGAAACACAAAGTGAAAGGGGAATATTTCGGACTTGTCACTTCGTCCATTTTCAAAACAAATTAAGTTTTTCGCATTACGTACAGCCAAACGATTGCTTTTTCAAACAAACTAACCACTTCATGCAGCAATAAACGTACAGCTTTTAATTGTGTGCTTGTAAAATATCTGGATTTTTAAGTGATGTGCTGGTCTTACTGTGACATGACTTGAGTGCGATAATGCCTCGTTCAATTTCCCACGTAGATTGTTTTCAACACATGTAGACCAGTTGTTTATTTTTTCCCATTTTTATCTCACCTTATGTAGCTAGGTTGGATGTCTTACGAATCGTTTGCACCAACAGTAAACACGCATAGACCAAGGTTTGATATTTACCGTGCTTGTATGCGGTTGTCGCTTCTCCATACGCCGATACGTGTATGTACGAACCAGGTCCGTAACTAGGGAAGGCGCAGGAGGGCGAAGCCCCACCTGAAAAAGATTTTGCCCCCTGTAGAAATGTGTTGGACATACTGTAGTTTAAAACTATTGGACATAGTTTAAAAATTTGGGCCCCTTTCAGAAACCCCTTCGCCCCACCTGGTGTCCCAACCTGGTTGTGGGCCTGGTACGAACTGAATTATAGCAGGTTACATAGAACTGCTCTCCAGGCACTTTGTTTAAAAACAATAATGAAAACATTGGATTAATTATTTGGCAATCTATATTGCACTCATAAAGGTTCTCATTCAAAATGTAGAACAATAAGACGGCAAAGATTCTTCGAAAAAACTTAGTTTGAACAGTTTGAACAGACAACTCATTTCTGTCAATCCTTCGCAAACTTTGTTCACGTGAGCGTCGAAATGGTACGGGCAATGGTGGCACGCTAAGTGAAGACGCGTAAAAACAATAAGTGTCGAGTAGCGCCAAAGCACGTGATACTCCTGTCCCGCGAAAATTTTCAGGAAGGGAAGTCACGCGAAACTTGTTAGCCGTTCCTCACATGCCACCAAGCGCCAACTGACTAAAAATCAGCGCCACAGCGATTCACGAAGAAAAGAATCAGTAAGTTGTCCAAGAGACCACAGTCAATTGACTAGTTTCAACGTTGATACTACAGATAACAAAGTACTTCACAAGAACTAAAGGAAGCCGATATTTGAATTGTTTTTGCGCTGCCGCCTGACGGCATCTTCATGAAACTTACAGTGTTTGAGCTGTAGAATTAAACACGTTTTGCGACGTTTGAAATATGCTACATGCTTTACAGGCATCTGCTGGTGTAATTGCTATCGAAGTGGCATACCCTGACCTGCATAGCCTCTGCCCTGGACTTAATAAGCTCTGCGCGGACCACGGAGATCATCAGGTACAGTGCACAGTCTTGCTTTGACAAAGACCCGCCTTTGCAGATCTTTGATCCTCATCAGCGATCCTAAAAGTCGCATATCCTAGTTCCATAAAAAAGGCACTAGTCCTCGCAGGTCTTGGTACTGTACTACAGACGCTGGAGGCGGTGGGACAATCGGCTGTTCCTTCATTAATGAGACTTTGCCCTCTGAGCAAGCACAATCCTGAAATAGACGATATTTCACGCAAACAGCTAATCATAAATGCGACCACATCATCCACCTGCGCGAGTACTTGAGGGCGACATTTATCACTTTTCCTAATCAATCTTACATCTGAACACTTTCGCAAACATGTTATTTTATATTGGCTGTACAGTGTGGCAAAAAAATGAGACGTCGCTGTCACTCCTGGCAGCTAATCACGTTTGAGCAAATAAATTTTAAACATCTGTCACGTTGGCGACTTAAAAACCGCTACATGTTCAATGTGGCCTGCAGCTAATTTAATTTTGAATACGCACAGCTGATCGCCGTCGTATAGAGCTGCACAAAAAGGGAATAAGGTTAACTTACACGGTGCGAACACGGATGATTGAAATTGCTGGGATCAGTTCTGTTAAAAAAGACAATTTTTGGCATTGACAGTGACATCACTGGTGTCTCATGACTGAATGAACAACAGTCACGTTTTGCAACAATTGAAGTTTTTGCATATCGACCGTCCTGTTAAAGTTATGGACGAGCAGCAGATAAATTCTAACTCCTGGAAGTGACCGAAAAGAAAACCATGCCTAAGATGGCTCGACAAGTCCATGCAAGGGCCGATTTTCGATCTATTTAATCTGAATGAAAACTGGCTGATTGCAAATTAAACCTATTAAAGCAGTTACGCATCTGTTTCGACCATGCCGCTTTATTTCAAAACTAACAGTTTGTTCTTAATGCAATGGACGATTTAATAAGAAAATATCTACTTTGTTGTAAAACTGGCCCTTCAATTGGTTCCGACAAACGGATTTCACAAATCGGGTTCTTTCACTTAGGTATCCGTTAGTGCACAACATACACATTTTTCAAACTTTAGTGGTCGGCGTCAAAAATATCATTCGTCCTTTGTTGAAAGTGTTTCTCTTGTCTCGCTAAGTTTGAAAAAAAGAAGTGCCGACTTCAAACAATGCAGGGTATTGAAAACTGAGCATAGACTAAACATCTGGCATACGAAAAAGTTGCATTACAAAAAGGAGGAAGAATTTTGTAAAAAGCGCGATGTAGCCCTAAACTCATTTCTTGACAGTAGGGCGAACTTACTTGAATTGTTCCTGGTCGGCACTGTTTCAGTCGTTGCTTGTTACGTTAGACAGCATGAGTTAAGCCGTGGCTAAACGAGTATAACGTGGGGATAAAGGCCCTTTTGTTGACCCCAGTCGAAAGGGTATGTTTCGTTTTCCTCATTACCCCCGCACAAAGAACACTTTGATGCCGTTCAAACGTAGCGCTCCGGGTACGCTTTATCTTTGAACACCCTTCTTGACGCCACTGTAGATGAACTCACGGAGATGTGGAAGTATTTTTTTTGATATCCCATATAAAAAAAGATCTTCTTTAAGCAGAATTTTTTGCAGCCCCAATAAGTATTCTGCTTCTGTGACTGTGAAAACCAAGTAGTTCATTTTGCTTGATCCTGATCTTGAGGGATGTGAAAATAGATAAAATTTGATTTGTCTTTTCAAAATCCAATTAGATCGCAATTTGAAGTGAAAACAAAAACGTATAGCAAAGATGGAATTTCAATCATTTTTTATGAAGTCTTTTGCTTCCTAAAGCTCAGCTGGAAAGTTACCCAGTTAAGTAATTAACGTAAACACATAATAAACAAACTTTCACGTTCATTAAAAAAGCTTGTGTTTTAACTATAATTTAGCTAAACAATGAAAAAACGCATCTTGCAACTTTTCAAAAATTTTCTGGAGATAAAAGGAACAGTTTTTTGGATTAGATAGCAAAAAGATTAGACAAGAGATTTCCTGAAGTTTTAGATCATGATCACTTCAAATGCAGTGCTAAGCAAAACACGAAGTACAGTGGTATCAGGATCAAAATTCGTCTGAACCAACAAACTTCGGGAGCACAACGAAAGTTTTCTTTAATACGACTGGGTCTGCGCTTGATGTTGCATAACTCATTTTTTAAAGAAGCAAGCAGCTTATCATACGTGTAAGCTAAACACAACCTTTCGCGAGCATGTTTTTGTAACTGAAGCAAACTGTCAAAATTGCAGCAGTGAATGATCGCGCCTTCGCCATGAATTTGCGAGTTTCCATCGCTTTTTCGCTTTGATGAGCTCGTCACCCACACGAGGCTCTTTTCGTCTTTAGCAATAATTTCTTTTCAAGCCAAATGCAAAGCTCCGAAAACTAACATTAATGCGGAAGAATCGGTTATTTGATGCGATACTAATCACACGTTTGCAGACTGCGACTTATCTTTCGGCTCATGTCATCTCGATAAGCAAAGTCGTGTGCTGCGAAACCAGAAGAACAGCTTTCTCGATAAGCGTTTATCAAGTATGTGTTTTGGAGAATTTACCGACAAGGAGAACACTGATTTGCCGATACCTCGTAAGGATCCCACTAAAGGGGCGGACTAACAGGGGTCACCAACCTTTTTGAAACTGAAAGCTACTTCTTGAATACCGATTAATGCGAAGCACCACCAATTCGACCCAGACTTCTGAAATGAAATTTTCTTCAATTCACCTTCAATGAAATTGAGCAATTATGTTATTATTAATGATAATCATCTATGTCAAAACACTGATCATGCTAATGCTATAGTTACTGCAGAACAGGCCCACGGACGACCCACGTGCTCTTAGCGGACGACCTGGTTCTCGCGGGTACCATGTTGATGGGTTGATGGACCCTGGACTAGACAAATAGCCCCCTGAAATATGCAGAAGTTTCAGTTTTGAAAAAAAATTCGACTTTTGCGTATATCTGAACAAAATACAAGAAAAAAGTGCGTTTCCTTAGTCAATTATCCACTCTCGAATTTGAGCGATAGCAGCCCTAAACTTCACCATTTGCTCTTCTCAAAGTTTTCGTCAATTTTCAATAGCCAGAAAGAACAAGTTGGAAAAAGCAAGTACTGCTGTAACATGGAATAAATAAAATGAAAACCTTGCATAAAACCAAGCAATTATGCTTATGTGTCGCGTCAATCCCAAATTTAGCGTAATTCAAAACTCTTTGCAATGAAATATGTCGAATAAACATTCACCACATAATTGCTGAATTGCGTGAAATATTGAACAAGTTGCATTAAACAACGAAATCGATGTGGGATGAAGTCGAGATTTTCCAACATATGATTCGGTTCAAAATTTTGTTTTGCTACTTTTAAACATTAACAACCCGGCTCCATATAATCGACGAATAGAATGTGGAAGAAGTAGGACATGGAAGGAGAGGTTTCCGTCTTACAGGAGCTGCAAAGTCAGAGTCGAAGGTTATTTAACTCTGATTTATCAACAATGTACGTGCTCTTTATATAGGCTTTTGGAACAATATCAAAGAAACAGTACGAGATAAAAATTTTGTAATAAAACACTGCAGTTACAACTTCATCGTTGCCTTAGGTACGCCGTATTTGTAAAACCTTAACAGAACATAAGTTCTGATGTTTCGATCTGTAGCCACCTTTCACACAGTTTCACGAATTTTGTAACACATTAAAAAAAATTCCCGATTGTTACGACATCCATTGGTGCATGCAAGGTTGCGGGTAAGTTTAAAATCTTTTTTATCTTTAGTTGTCTTTGTTTAACAGAATGCTATAGAAATGGACGATACCTATAGTATTTGAATGATGGCGTTTGGAAACACAAACAGAAAAAAATTTTTCTTTGAGGTATGTTGCTTTTAGAAATGGCAAAGCGTATTGCACAAAACCCACAAAAATGCATCCTTATTTTGTTCTTTATTCTGCTATTGTCTTGAACCTCCATTGGAAAAGCAATCACAGTGGCTGATATCAAGGCAGTGAAATCGGCATTTACAAAATAAAACTTTTGGAAACGAGTTTCACTGGAAGTTCGAGAACATTGTGCAAACAAGCTGCAAACAAACATCAATAAAGAAAGTTGCTTATATCTTCTTAATCTATTGTCATTAACATCGCAGTTAACATTCTCGTGTTGTAAGTAAGTCTGTAATTAAATAACTTAATGTTTTCTAATAAGCAAGATCTACATTGTTTTCTAGTTTTTTGTTTGACAACAAGTCAATGCGCGCTGGACAACCAACAAACAACAGCTTCAACAGGACAGACGCAAAAAATTTTAGGCAAGATTTCATAATATAGGCGAAAATTCAAACTAAGTAACCAAACGGAAGATTGCAAAATGCGATTAAACTGTATGAAAAGTGAACTTCAAACTTTACACGATGCTTTGGAGAAAGTATTGGTGAGCGATTTAACCAAATTTTTAAGGAGATAAAGGGCGGTTACACGAACTAGGCGAGGATATTATTTAATGCAAAGTAACAAGTGTGAAACTGTGAAGCACCTCACAATTGGTATGTTCCACATGTCAACAATCGAAAGTTTGCGCTCTGTTGGGCGTGGCGGAATAAAATGTTACCTTAGATAACATGAAAACTTGTAAAAAAGCAGACTAGGTACAATCACCACAACAACTTTTGTGCGCCATTCGGCAAAAAATTGTTTCCTTGATTTCGCAATACAGATGTTGGTTTGTTAACAAAACTGACCACGGTCACCTTGCAATCGGAGGCTGGTCTTTTTTCTGTCATAGACCGAAATTATTTGAAATGACCGAAAAAATTTAAGTCAATTCGGTCATAATATCCGAAAGTATAGACTAGTCACTATGGAATACTATGACGGCGAGTTTTAAAACTGTTACGGGACAAATGACCGAAATGTTTCAGCGAAAAAAACACAGTTTTTACCGCAGTTACATCAAATAAATTGGAAAGAAATTACGTTAAATTTGCTCATTACGAAAAGAAAGCTACCAGTTTTTATAAAAATAGTAGATTCCGATCAAGTTCACACCTGCGGAACGTAGGTTTGCTCGAAAACGATTAGTTATATTATTTATCGCATGTCTGCGCTGTTGATGCTGAGAAGTGAATTAGAGCTTTCGAGGAATCTGCGTGATATTCTGTACTTTCATAACTTTATAACTCTGCAATGATTCTGACTGCACGCACCCACGTTTCAGTGACAATTAACCACAAGGGTAAAGCAGGTAAATTTACTCGCAAAGTGTTGATGTTGAATCAATAAATTTTACTAGTAACTACCAGAGGTACAGCAAAAAGCTGTTATACTAGAAAGGTACGACACCTCTCAGAATTGATAAGGCTTGCCTAATAGAAACTATTTGTTGTGGTTGAAACTAGCTAGACAAGATAGCCCGTTGGTAACTACTTAATCAATCGACATCAACTTTTTAACTGATGAAGGACTGACCTGTCTAAGCTCTGTTGCGAACCACTGATAGTTAGCAACATTAAAATCATCTTTCACAGGGTAATACTAGCAAAAATAAGAATCTTTTGCCCTGCTAAATCACAATAGCTCATTACGAGTCTCTTCTTCGAAGTTGACAGCACTTTCTGAGCGTTTGGACCATAACCAACATGACTGATCAGCCTGCGGCCAGCAAGTTTTCAAAGCTAGCATACTTCCTTTCTGAACAAAACCTTTTGCAACATTTTTTCTTTTTTCTTGATTAAAAAAGAATTTGAAGATGTGATCTCACCATGTCCAGCATGCAACAGCTAATCTGTTGTAGGCTTATTTATTCCTCTTTAAGATGCTTGCCAATGGTTACAAACAAGTCTTTCCACTTTTTCTCACAGTCTAAGAAAAAAGTTCCGAATTGATGATTTATTTTAGAACAACTTGAACCACCACTTGCATGCGGATCGATACCTTCCCACAAAAGTTAAATTACTCATTGGTCTTTTAGAAAAATTGTCACTCTGAAGTACGTTTTATGTATATCACTGCACTTGCAAAAATTTTTTGATAAAAGTTTTTTTCTTCAGCCTGTCAATATGAAGTTGGTATTATACGTATCACTTCACTTGCATGAATCAAACGTCAAACTAAGCAGATACCTTCGCATTTTAGACTATCTTTATTACAAAAGCAGTCTGAATGCTCAAAGCGTTCGATTCAGACAACAGTCAAATGCTGCTCTATCCCACCACGTGGGTTACCACGTAGTCATACAAAATGGACACTGCTTGGGCCGGTTGTTTGTGATGCGTGGCTTTCGCCGCGGTATCCATGTTTACCCGCTGAAAAGCGTCAGGCTTGCCCCAACAAAATGGCGTATTAAGACAAAAATAATTTACGTTCAATTTGATGATTTCAATTCAAAAATATAGATATCCTTCTATGCTTATTGTTGCTTCCGAAAAACCTACAATAAGCAACTACATCATTTCTTTCGTTACGAAAGTAAAGTGTTTACTCTGTGTTTTTCTGTTAAACTCGGATCATTCACAAAACACACATCTAACTAAGAAATTCAGCTACCTTTTTGGAAAATCAAAACTAAAGGCGTTTGTTTCATTAACAAACAATGCTCGCTGCTCAGGCTAAACTTAAAAACAGACTTTTTGCATTTTGAAATATAACGCAACAGCAGACATTAACACCGCGGATACAGATCAGAACTGACATAACAATATCTTTGCTGCAAAAACTTAAAAACTCTTCGTTTAAAAAATTGGTACAAAAAACTACAACTACGAAATAAGGAATTTCAACAAACGTATTATGCAGTTTCCTTCAGGATTGTTTACGGCTGCTTTCCAAGGAAAAGAAACGTTGGTGAAAACTAACCTTTACAATAAGTTGCTATAAAAATTTGTTGTAAGCCTATTTCTTCGACCTGTACGTCTTTTTGGGTGTAACACTTGCCCCCAGTTGACTTTAGTTCATAGCGAGAGTTGCGGGACTTAATTAACCACATGTTCATGTTGCTCATCTAAAGTTGTGATTCAATCGTCCATCTGCGGCAGAAGCGCGACTTACAATACGAAGAGCCTTATAATTGGTTTAGATGACGCATGAAGTCTTGATTATACCCTCTTTAATGTAAGCGATTCATTTTATTTACCAGTTGAAACTATTTATCCGCAAAACGGAACAAAAACATTTGCTTGACATCATGCACATCACCAGTAGACAAAGCTTGCCACCCTGCGGATTTTTTACTCAATTTGTCAGAGACGCTGCCCTGATTGAGTAAAACTGACCTGTATGTGCAGGCAGTAAGTCGCCTCTACAGCTCTCATTCAAGTGCAGCGCAAATCCAAGAGTTCTACTGCAAACCTGGTGCAACAGTAGATTTAAAAGTAGAGCACTACTGCTAAATACCAGGTGCTGAAGCGCCGTAATAGTGTTTCGTATCGCCACTTTATGCCATATACAAAATGTTTTGTACTGATGTACAATGGTCAAACATAGCTTGAAACAACACAGTGCTTTTAACAATCAGCCACAGCAACTTGTTCGATAAAAAATATCACTCATGAACCTGGCCAAAAATAGTGAAAACCAACGTTGGCGTTTCCCTTTTGGACGAAGTACTCAAATTAATTGTTTAGTAGTTGCCAGTTAATATTTGAGGATTCCGTTTTAAATTGGAATGGGGTGATGATAAAATGCTTTTTCATCCGGGTACGATATGAAACAGAAGCAGATATTTTATGAAAAGTTTACAAGGTATAAAAAGCGGCAAAGTGATGAATAATTCGAACTACTCGAAATACATGCAAGAGAAAGAGGCTTGGAGTTTTGAGGATATACAACTGTTAACTAACCTAGTTTGACTTAAAAATATTAAAAAACAAACTAAATAAAGTGTCTTTTGTGAGCAATGCTTACGCTTATGCCCTGTAAATGACTGTGGCCTTAAATTTTTAACGCGCCAACACATGTACCCGTACTTTTCATGTCGTACAACGCTGTTTATTTCAGGAAAGTATTTTACATATTTGGAAACATAAACAATCGGGCCAAGATAGTAATAATAAGACAAGAACTAAAAATGAAAAATTATTGCTTTATTGGTAGAGTGTTGTTATAATCAGGCCCGAAACCAGGGGGAGCAACTGGGCAGTTGCCCCCCTCATTTTGCCTCCCCAGAAAATATCAGGTGGGTTCGACCCTGGTTATAATAATCGCTGCAAATAAGGGTTCCAGATTAAGCTACACTCTCAGAATTTCTGCAGTGTTTGGAACAAGCTTCTCTCGAAAGCAGGGCAGACTGAGCTCTTTAATCATGCAAGGCAATCAGTGTATTTATGGCAGGGGTGTCGAACTCATTTGGTGCTGTGGGCCACATGTACGCACTTAGATTTTACGCGGGCCAGACAATTTTGAATGGAATGATATGATTCATATTTTCATTTACCATTTATTCATAGCACTGCGACTCGAAGAAACTTGACATCTTTTGGCATTTACAAGCATGTTAATATCTGGTACCAAAGATTGTGTAGTCGCAACTTTATTAACGTTGAGTTGAGATTCGCATCCGTCAATTGATATCGGAATCGAGACATGTTTAAGTTCATCAAAGAGAACAGTTGGTCGCAGATATAAGCAGTAGCGTACGTTGTCATGGTCTTCGATGTCATTTCTTTATTTGGGTATAGGTTGGTTCAATATATTCATAAAACATTTTAATGTCAACATTTTCAAATTTAGCTTTGAACACTGTTGCACTGTAACTCAATTAGTTCCATTTGATATTTTGTGGCACCTCTTCAGCATTGACAGGAA
>JGI24158J21664_10005979_pt1 | contig 15983 bp, 7 predicted proteins | sample Ectturendosymbi3_FD_21664 | JGI IMG/M metagenome (IMG submission 21664)
ATTTTCAACGCAAAAATTTTAAATCTAGTGAATTTTTTCAGATCTTGTGATTTTTTTTGTGAATCTAGTGATTTTTGCAAAGAATCCAGTGGTAGCACTGGATTTAACTTTTGAAATATATTTGTTAGTGGATCATAGTACAATGTTGGTGTTTATTAAGGCATTACAAAGAGTTTTTTCTGCTTTGAACCAAGTACACCAGTTTCTGTGTCAACGGCGTACCTCACTAGTTTAACTCAAAGTGAAAATAGCCTTACCTCACAACTAAGTAAAAGTAATAAATAAAAGGTAGTGTCTATTTTGCCGGCGATATTCTGGCAGCAACAGATTGGCTTAAGCTATTGTGCCGACAATCGAAGATTCGGTCTCGTGGTATGACGCAATACTAACAAAGGTCACTTTATCAGGAAAACGCCGTCCTGCTCGTCGTTTTAACGGTTAAGCGTTATGGCTGCTGTGCTTACGGTTTTTGGTTCGACTCTCACCTTGCCGACTTTTCTTTGCTTTTTTTTCAGGCTCTGCTTAGGTGTTATGTTTAAAAGTAGGATAAGGGTTAGGATTAGGGTTAGGTTAGCATTAGGTTAGGGTTAGAATAGTGTTAGCTTAGCATTAGGTTAGCTTAGTGTTAGGTTAGGGTTAGGTTTATCTTTTACTAACATTTACTTCGTTTCTACCAAGCCTTTTGATGCTGCCATCCTGGCAGCAAAATAGACACTGCCTTTCACAAAACTATCTTTACAAATAGTGGTTTAAAACTCATTAATCCACAGTAGGAGTCTCTAAACATTTTTGTCAGAGGGTCACATGAGCTACTGCACAGCAGTTCGAGGGTCAGACATCTTGCATAACGTGATTGTTTCAAAATAAATTACATTCTACCAAATCAACAAATTTTTTATAGATATATTGTTTTCTTATAATTGATAAAGAGTCTACGTGGCCAAATGAAATGCCTTCACGAGCCAGTTGGAATGGCTTCACGGGCCAGATTTGACCTGCAGGCTGTAAATTGGAGATGCTGATCTACAGTATTTTTGTTTTGCCTTTTTATCTGAAATTGGGCACAAGTGTCTCATTCTTTCAATGAAGCTGTAATAGGATCACTTTTAACCTTGTTCTCTAGAAGAATCTCATCAGTATTTGTACAACTTAGGACTTACCACATCTTTTTCCGAGTAGGTAGATTCAATGCAGTCCAGCACGCATCCACTACGTCGACCTATCAAGTGTAGAGCATCGAGCTGATCACTGAAACCTAACCTAAAACAGGTTTGTAGTGGACTGAAACAACTGGCACCGGGGTCATTTCATCATAATTCAACCCAAATTTCTGAAATTTGGAACCACATGGTTTAGGTTTTCGTTCCTTTTCACATATATTTGCAGCTACAAGTTTTTAGGACATTTGACACCAATTTTGCAAAAATTGATCAAGCGGTTTTTGATTTATCACTGCTTTTGTATTTTTACCACTAGATGGCATTCGCACTGATAAGCAACACAAAAATGACTATAACTCTAGATTTGCTAGTCCAATCCTAATGATATTGATGTCTATCCCCATGTTTTCTAGGATGGGCTTTCTAAATATGCAGTTTAAATTTACCTAGCTCAAATACGTTTTGTGATATTTGCGTTTTTGCCCCCCTACATTGCACGGCTAGTTTGGGATGGATGCCAAAACAATTTTGGTTTTAAAATTTGTTGCTTCAGATAGAAAACATGGCTGTGTTTCCAAACATATTATTCTCATGACTAACATTTATGAACTTCCACAAAAAATTATAAATAAATACAGAAGAATTGGCTCTAAACAAATTGCCTTTGTCTGCTCTATGACATCACAAGTGACATTCACAGTCTTAATGACTTCATAAATACCTGTAATATGATAGAAACTGCCCTTTACTTACTTGCATATGGGTTGTCTTTTAGTGTTTGTTGTGGAACTTTTGCACTTTAACAGTCCTTTATAAACAGTTTAAGGTTGATGTGATCTAGCATACTCAACTAAACACTTCAGGTGTCTGCAGTTGCTTTCCTGTTGTGTATAACAAAAACATACTTCATTTAAACAATGTTTTCAGGATGATGTATTCTTATCTCTGAATATTATCAAACTTGTTTTAACTGAATTTATTGCAGTTCACCCAACCTCTAAACTTTGTTGGCAATCTAATAGGATCTACCTTCACTGCATTCCAACACTTCAATTGAATGATTGATTGAGATGATTTGAACTCAAAAAGAAACCTAAAGTCTTCAGTTGAGTGTGCCAGGTCATATCAACCTTAAAGTGTTTATAAAAGACTGTTAAAGTGCAAAAGTTTCACAAGAAACCCTAAAAGACAACCCATATGCAAGTAATCAATGGCAGTTTCTATCATTTTACAGGTATTTATGAAGTCATTAGCTAGCAATTCACAAGACTGTTAAGTAACCGATAGAATGTGAATGTCACTTGTGATGTCAGAGCAGACAAAGGAAATTTGTTTAGAGCCAATTCTTCTGCATTTATTTGTGATGTTTTTGTAGAACTTCATAAATGTTAGTGTTGAGAATAGCATGTTTGGAAATACAGCCATGTTTTCTATCTGAAGCAACAAATTTTTGAAAAATTTATTTTCGGCATACATCCCAAATTGGGCGAGCAATGTAGGGGGGCAAAAACGGAAATATCACAAACGTATTTGAGCTAGGTAATTTTAAACTGCATATTTAGAAAGCCCATCCTAGAAAACATGGGGATAGACATCAATATCATTAGGATTGGACTAGCAGATCTGGAGTTATAGTCATTTTTGTGGTGCTCATCAGTGCGAATGCCATCTAGTGGTAAAAATACAAAAGCAGTGATAAATCAAAAACTGCTTGATCAATATTTGCAAAATTGGTGTCATTTTTCCTAAAAATTTGCAAACATATGTGAACAAGAACAAAATCCTAAACCATGTGGTTCCACCCATGGGTTGAATTATAATGAAATGACCCAATGGTACAAACCAGTGGTGTATGGATATGGAAATTTAGCAATCAGATTGGATCCGAAATTTTTTCATAAATTCCATACAATCCATATCCAAAAATTTAAAATTATTGACTACGATATCCAATGCAAATCCGAAACTGCCCACTCATTTGCACATTAGCCAAAATGTTTGGTAATGTCTATTTTGCCTCATGAAGCAAAAGTTGTGACTATTTTTCCTTTAGTCAGATATGATTGGCTGCAGTGGACAGGTGACAAGTATGATATATACAAGAAGATATGGGTTAGAGTTGAGGACAGGGGTCTCAAACATGCGGGCTGCATGTGGCCCGCAAGGGCCTTTTATGCAGCCCGTAATGCTTTTTGGGAATTTTCAAATAATTAACATTTCGTTGCCAAGTGTCTTTAAAACAGATGCGGCAAAATAATTGAATCAAAACTGAATGATACACGATGCGGTTTTCGTCCCGGCCGTAGCACTGCAGACCACATTTCACTCTCTAGCAAAATTTTGATAAATGTTGGGAGTATGCTATAAAGATGTCTTCACATGCTTTGTCGACCTCGAGAGAGCAAACGACCAGGTTCCTTGTGAAAAATTTTGGAGTGTTGCAAGAGTAAAGTCTTGACGGCCGCCTGTTACTGGCCGTCAAGTCACTGCATTCCTGCTCAGAAATTTGTGTTCGTGTCGGTACAATTAAATCATGGCCGTTCTCCATTGGTGTTGGACTCCGACAAGGGTGTGTGCTGTCACCGTTCCTTTTCATAGTTAACATCAGTGGTTCTCAACCGTTTCACTGAAGGGAGCCATATCCAGACCTATAATTTTATTGTAGAGCCTCACTAAAATTTTTTAACACAATTCAATTGACACATTTTGTTTTAGAGCAGAACGAAGTCTTGTTACACAAAATATTAGACGTTTTATTGAAAGATTGCTGATGAGGGCCGCACAAAGGGTGCTTGGGAGCCGAATGCGGCCCTCAGAACCGGGATTGAGAACCACTGGTCTACATAAATTGGACAGACAGTCACAGCTGAGTCAACAAGGATGTCACAGTCGGGAGTTGCAGGATCAACCGTTGACTTTTTGCAGATGATTTGGTACCGCTAACATCATATCAACAGTTTTCAGCACGCACTCGATCAGTTTTCTGCTGCGTGAGACCGAGCCGGAATGAAAATCAGCACTAAAATACTGAGGTACTACTCTATGTCTCTGCGAACCCAGGGCAGTTTATGCGGCAAGTGAGCGACACTACCCTGCAGTAGGTGGAGACGTTCAAGTACCTAAGGGTGGTATTTACATGTGATGGAAGCCAGAGCACCAGGAGGTTGATACACGAATTGGTAAAGCTAAAGCAGATCTGCGTGAGCTTTATCGCTCTGTGCACAAAACGGCAGCTTCCAAACACCGCAAAGCTGTCACTTTTCAAATCGATGTTTGTTCCGATCCTTACCTATGGCTATGTTCATAAATCTTGGGTTATGACCAAAAGAATATTAATTCAGATGCAAGCACCACATATAGGGTTTTTGCGAAGGGTCCACGGTGTGACAAAAGGTCGTACGGAGGTTAGATGGCTCCTGGGGCAAGAAACAAGTTTGGCGCTTCCATATTTGAACCTAAGGTNTTTTGGAAGTGAATGTATTGTATTGAAGAAAAAACGTACAACATTATTGCAACTTTTAGCGCCCCCCAGTGATTCGGCACCCAGGGCATTGAGCCCCCCTCCAGAGATGAGCACGGATCACGACTGAAGCCAATTTTGGCTGGATCAGGTTCTATGATTTTTGCCCCCGCAATTCTCCCTGGAGGAAAATCGGTGAAAATGAATGAAATGAATATTTACGTTATTTTATACACCATTGTTTAAAAGTGCTCAATAAGCAAGTGAAGAAGTTACTTAGACGGCTAGAATTGATTAATATGAACGTAGAGATGGCTAGAAATAATTTGCCTATATAATTCATGATACCTTTTGCAGGAAACAAGATGTAAAATTAAGTTCAGGTATCGCTATTGTTGCGTCAGCGTCATAATGCGGCCTGCGGGTTACCTTGTAAGTCCTCATGTGGCACACAGAGCAATTTGAGTTTGAGACCCCTGGTTTAAGATTTAGGTTAGTGTTCAGTTCAGTTAATGCAAACAAACAAGAAACCACTAAAACGTAGTTTGCCAGCAACAAAACTATGAAAACACTCGTCCATTGGACTAAGCCGTTACAGATGTCATTTATTGATCATCTTTAATTAAGTGCGAAGGTCATGCGTTTTGAACTTGTCATGTGACCATTTCAAACAATTGTGTTTGTGTAAAGGTAAAAGAGCTCCAGCAGAAGCTGTTGCCTCATGAGGAAAAATGTACACTGCCAACATACTTTGTCTTTAATGCCATGGTTACAACTGCCTACCACAATCAGTTTATGAGAGATCTTGACAAGAAGTGCACAATTAATTTTCTATATGATAGCGCATGTTATAGTTGTGCACAATTCCCATATGCTCTCTAATGGAGATGTTTAACTCAACTGATAGCTTACAACTAGCCTACATTTGTGTCCCTGCTGGACACCTGGCAATACCAACAGCAATTGTACGTTAATTTCACAAGGTGAGATTTGAACCGAAAAGCAATGGCATACGAGACTTGAAGCATAACCACTGGCAGTACATTACAAGCAGCATGCTGGTTGCACTACAAACTGAAGTTTTTATTCAAATTGCATCATGCCAGTGCCACAAGACTGAATCTTCGACTGGCCGCACAATAGTTCCAGCCAATCTGTTGCCGCCAGAATGTTGGCAGCAAAATAGACATTACATTTGTGAAATTTTCAATTCTGGACAACGTTCTACATTCTACAAGTTATTGGAATTGAGTCATCAACTTTTTCATGCAAGGTCTCTAGCTAAGTTTGTTCTAAAACGTCCAGATGTTCTTAGTTGCTTCTGGTGCTGATCTTGTTATCAGTGATGCAGACTCGGTCTCAAGACCCAGTTTTGCGAGTCTCTCTCGGTCTCTAAGGTTTCAATTCTCGAACCTTTGAATATTGCAAAGAAATGGTTGATTAGAATTTCTATTAAGTGAACATTTTTTTGTATGTTGTATTTGCAGGTAAGAAACAAGCGAAACATATCAGAAATTTGAAAACAATTCTAGTCAGAAGTGATCTGTGATGACAACATTTTTTGAAATTTTGGCAATATGCACAAATTTTGAAGTCTCGAGTCTCAGTCTCGAACATCAGGTCTCGGAGTTTTTGATGAAGTCTAGTTTTGTATCAAAATTTTAACCAGGTCTTGGTCTGTGACTGGATCAATGGTTTCAAACCATGGATTCGAAAAGTGCAAAGTTATGCCTAGAATGCCTGGTGCAAGCTTTGTCGTTGCGAAATCAGATCACATCGATCAGATTTAAATAGAGATTATGCTTCTAATAAACACCAGCGTAATGCCGTTTCCCATTACACCATGCGGGAGCATGGTGACTTGTTAAACTTTGATTTTCAAAAAACCTCTGACAACAGTAATCAGTTATTTCATTTTGCATTTGTAAATACAGGTAGCTTTGTAAATGGTGGAGGCAGTAGATACACGTCATAATCTTTACGTAAAGTGCGATAGTATGTACACCATCTGAAGCCACTCCCTTTACAAATTGGTTTCACAAAGATCGCATGGTTCCCATGCGCCAGACTAACTTTTTGCAGTCCATAGAATTGACAGACTGACTTTTTAGTGTCTTTCAATGTTTATTGTTTTCAGAGTTGGTTATTTTTGGCTATAGGTTTTATCAATTTTGGATACTGTTGACTAATATTTTTGTGAACTTTGGCTATAAAGCAATTGGAAATCTGGCAACACAGGGTGAAAATTTTGTAATATGGACCAAAGTTGTGATTGGTTATAATGACTTTGATCTAGACCAAGCCCTCATTTTTTTAATGCCAGGTATTTCGTGCTTTATTTAGAGCTCTTCTGTCTTTGTTGCAGCATCAGTCTTAACATCACATTTTAGCTGACTGGCTGAGGTAGAAAAATTTTGAAGTTAGTTTTGTGAATGCAGTGTGTAATTTGGACCAACCATGGTGGCAGTTTGTGTAATATGGACCAGTGTTGCAAATGACAATACTTGTATAAGTGTTATAGGCAGGGCTACCACACCATCCTTATTTCTGAGATTTGTCCTTAGTTTTCAATGTTATGTCTTAGAAAATATTACTGTCCTTATTTCTAAGAAATGTCTGTATGTGCAACTTTCGCCTTTACTTTTTCTTATTTTCTGTAGCATAACAATTTTAAATACGAACAATACCTGACAGACACACCAACCATTATTATCTCATCGTAAACATTTTGTAATCAAGATTTTGTGACATAAAAAAGTAGTATAGTCTTGCAGCACAGAGACGTAACGCATTATCAGGCGTGAGCACGTAAGCTGTCTAATCTGGTTAGGATTCCTAGGAAAGCTGGTTTTGTAGCAGAGGTTTAGCATTTAATTTTTTTCCCCTTATAGATTGGCCTCAGGAGTTTCAAGCGAAGTGCGATATTTCATATCGCTGTGTTGTCATCATAAGCCATGCCGTAATCAGGTGAGCCAAAAAAAAGCATTTAATTGATTCAAGAAATAAGCAAGCAAAAAGAACTTTTCTGCGATGATTACAAGAAGGAAGTCGAGAATAAGACATTGATGAAGCACATGGTGCCTGGACATAATAGACAAACTTATGATCTGACATTAGTCGTGCAAACAGAAACAATTGTTTTCTTTTCAGGTAATAAAATTAAATTTTGCTCAGTCGTCCTTATTTTTGGTTCTAGACCGATGGTAGGCCTGGTTATAGGCTACATTTGTAGCAACATCGTACAGAACTGTACGTGGTACAATCACAGTATACGAATACAATATGAATACATATGGGCACACTATGGCACATGCATTTTGAGTGCGTGTTTCATTTCCCGAGGTGCAATCTTTTGTAGAAATGGGCCACACGAACATGCAGATTGCTTGGCCCTTGAGTGCGCCATGCGTGTCTTCAAGTGCCTTGCTCAAGCGCACAGCAATGATAGCACAGGCAGGTGCAGGGAGTCACACCCTTCGATCTGGAACCGTTGCTTTTAACTTTTCTGTTGCGGCATTGAAGTTGCATACATATTTGCATCAGTAAAAGCAAGTACCGTAAAGCTTGTCTGGGAGAACACAACATGCAAGGAACTTCGCCCCCTTGAGTTAACAAGCAAGGTAACTACATAATTTGCCTATAACGGCACGTCTAGGGGTTGCATAAAGAACGTTATTAGCGAATTGACGTTATAAGCAAATTGAAATGCATGTAAAAGATGCCATCAGGACCGAACAAAATGTAACATTATAGGTGAATTGACATTACAGACGAAGCTGTTCTAAACGAATTCAGCTGTATAGAACAGATTTGCAAGAGGTTTCAGGCTCCATTCGAATTAAACTAAAAAGTTGGTTTCAGGGCAAATTTTTTCTGTGCCCCCAGTAAAATGCCTTCCTGTATGCCTGTGGAAGAATTGTTCCAGTAATTTTAACAATGTCTATGTGTACTACAATGTCAGTGTGAAATAAAACAATGCAATTATTATCAAGAATTCATATTTTGAAACCTAAATTTTAACTGAAGTAAATAAATGTAATATATGTGGTCCCTGGTAGCAATAAATATTTAAATGTAACCTTCCATAGACACTGTTTGTGGTGCATGCATACAGCTTTAAGTGTATCCAAGTGTCGTAGCCCAGATCTCCATTTCAGCAAGATTTTCTTGCTTCACTCATGTATAGGTACGTTTATGACATTTATCCCCTAAAGCTTTACCCAGTGAGCAGTTTACAATAATTTCCATGTTGTGGTTAACTCAGAGAATGATTAATTAATGTTCGGAATTTGAAAAAACAAAACAATCTAAAGATACTGCAGGAACATATGCAACTACTATATGATATCTCTTTAGAATTCTATTGTTTTTTGCGTCATTATACATAGAAATCTTGCGATCTAGTTAGTTTTTTTTCTTTTAGGCAAAACTTACATCCATCAAAATTGGTAAAATTATAACACCATATTTGCTTTATTGAATGAAAAAAAACATTTTTTGGCAACTTTTTGCCATTGCACCAAAATCTTGTCTCAAGATGAGGTATGAAAAAATTTAAAGAAAATTTTCAACCCAAAATTTTGTGTTGAAATCCTTATCTTATCAATATTTTAACTTCAAAAATAAATTCCTTGGGTCAAAAATGGTAAAATACTTGTTTTTATTGTAAAAATCCTTCAAGGTAAAAAGTTATTGCCAAAAATTAAATGTGAGAATTGAAAAAATGCTTGTGCGTGCCCCTAAATCTACCTAGTGGCAAAAAATTCAAAATGTATCTTGGCCGCCGGTAAAGACATTTCAAAATTTTTTTGCTATCATAATTTTCCAGTCTCTATCACATTTGTGAGAATTAGCAAAATCCATGACTAGGGGTTGTAAAATTTGTAAAAATCTGATGATTATAAATGGATTGACCCAGTCGAAAGAATTTTCAGTTCTGAATACTGCTTACGAAACAATGCAACAATTGGATACTGACAGCTTGAAGGGGTAATATTAGCCAAGCAGATGGTTTCATGAAGTGGTGGTTGATGTGCAATATGTAACCATGCTATGAAGCATATTTTGATAATTAGTCTTGTGTCTTTTTGATGTTGATGCCTGACATTTCATGTTGAAGCCTGAAAATTTTGATGTTGAAACGAATGACCCTTGTAGCATCACTGACTGTGACACTAAAGGAAGCAAGAAAAATTTCTCTGATCATTGTGCAAGTTAAATGTTAAATTGCTGCTCTTCAGATCAGTTTCATGGCAGGGAACAGCTAAGGCAGCTGTTAATTGGAGTGATTTTCATACTACAGTACTCGATAATTTAGCCAGTTTTTGACATACGTTCCAGTTACCCAACGTTGAGAATGCCACTACAGTAACTGGAAAAAAACTTCACAGTGGTGCGTTGTTTTCTCGGGATATGTTCTGGTCACCACAGTTGCATTCTCAACATTGTGTAGCTGGAAATTATGCCCTTACATGGCTGATTTTCCAGTTACGTAGTGTGAAAATTGCACTTGCGTAAGTGATTTCTTGTGAAATTAGGGCTTCCTTTTAGAAAAAGATCTAACTTTTTTCGTTCATACAATCAACTTTGCATTCAGGTCAGAATGTGTTTTCGTTGGTGAATTTATAAAAAAGTCTGAATATGTGTGGTTTGTGGTTTATCTGATTTTTCATTCAAGTAGCTTGCTTCCAGTTTATGTACAAAGCTTGTAGTTTTGTGGCAATTTGGGTGTGAAACAAAGGAAATGTTATAACTGCACGTTTTCAAAGTGTTCAGAAAGGCATTTTAGGTTTACAAGTATATTCCAAACGTCACACAAACCTAACTGGTATTGTGAAAGTAGGTATCACTGAATTTAAAACGTTTCAAAATAATCCAGGCTATTAGGTTAGTTCAGTTTCATAAACACTCGTTTTCTAGGCTCCTTTTGAAATGTCATGAATGGTCTACAGCGCCAATCTTCGCTTGCTTGCATCATGGGGCAAGTGTGCAGACAATTGAGACCAATTCATTTGAGATCACGTTCATTTGAGACCGCATTCATTTGAGATCACAACATTTTTGAAACTGTTGCAACCTCTCCGCTGGTGTTGAATGTGCAATTCATCACAAACGGTATGTGCGCGAAAAACAACACCATATGTGTGGAGCAAACAAGCAATAAATGGAGTGATCTCGTCAGGTGAACTCTATTGTTGTTTGCTGCCACAGTGCGAAGCTGTGCGCACATGCCACTCGAGTTTTCCGATGGCAACAAAGTGGAACCTGCGACCAGCATGAACATTTGACATGGCCCGCATCAGAATTTTTGTTACCTAGTTAGTATACAACATCGCGTGAAAACGAAGCTCCCTTGATGAGCAGGTATTTTGATAGTGCATTAAGAGAAGACACTCTTCCTCATAGTTAGATAATGGTTGAATTTTAGGATAAGTTAACTCTTTGGCGTCCGGCTGGTTTCGGGGATTTTCGGAAAAAAAAACGCCTAAAGGCACGTGGCTTTGCGCAGGAATTTCTCTGGTCCGGTATGCTCTAAAGACCCAGTAAAAGTCTCAAAAGATGCGGCAAGTCTTCTAGTCTGCACTAGAAAAAAATTTTTTGATTGGGTGTGCAGGTTTTTTGTGAGTGACGTCATAAGTGGAGGACTTTTGGCCACCTTGGCCCACTTTACCTAGCCCTGGGCGCCAACCGTTAGGTGGTAGTGTTTCGCTGAAGTTTTTACTGGAAACTAGGCTACAATATGAGTCTTTTGGTACTTTGGATGATTTGCTTGGGTTCAAAAGTTGTGATGTTAGTTAGTAAAATATTTGACTAATTAGCTAATTAATTAATTTGTTTATTTTAGATCATAACTTTTGAACCAGAAACGCTAGAAAATCGATCAAAGGCTCAAAAGACTCGAACTCAAGCCTAGTTTCCAATGAAAACTTTAGCGAAACACTTTGGCCTAGCGGTTGAGCCCTAGGCCAGGCAACATGAGCCAAAATGACCCCAAAACTACTTCACTTGTGACGTCAGTCACAAAAAATCCACACCCCCCAACCAAAATATTTTTTTTCGAGTGCAACCTACTAGACTGGCCGATCTGTTTGAGCCATTGAACGGCTCTCTAGCGCAATCGGCGGAGGAGCTAGGGCGTTGGTAAGGCAACCGAAAACTGCTGTTTTTAGGCCGAAATCGAAGTAGGAATGTATCGTACAGCTGGTTCTCAAGTGTTAATTGATTTTGCAGCCTGCCAGCGATAATTCACACAATTCATGCTGCCCATGATAGTAAATAGGTTCCCTACCCCTGCTGTATATCAATTGCTCCCCTGCTAAAATTCACAAATAGATTGATTGATATGCTACCAGTTGGCTTACACTAGTAATTTCGGGCTTGGTTGCAGAAAAACATGCGTTCTTTCATCCTCCTTGGCCGCCTTACCTACCAAGGCCAGATAGGATCGCAGGTCATTTGCCCTCAAAAAACATGACCATTTACTCCCTCATGCACCCTGCTCCAATAGGCCCCGGTGAAAGGGATAACTATTCGTAGCGATTTATTCACCAAAGCTAGGTATTCGTCATTGAATGAAATCCAAAACTTTGTCAAGTTTTCTGAACTTTCTTTTCAGGAAATCATCGCAGATAAGTTCAATATAGTTTCATTTTTCTTGTTAGGATGAAGGACGATGGGGTAAGTTAGGCGAAAGGTTTTCGAACCATTCATAGATGTAAATTTCAACTCAAGCTTAGATAGATCTTTCATCTTACAAAAATATACTTGGTAAATTTGAAGGCAGCATCACGCATTTGTTTTCAAGCAAATTGTTAGACAGTGGTACCAGGATCAACAGTTGGGCAGCTTCTATTCATACTTGCAAGACTGGTTACAACAGACAGTGTTAGTTCCTCAGAAATGGTTTGCGACTTTTTACACTTAACAATTGTGTGCACAAGTTGGTAAGACACTAATAAAGTCTTTGCTGTGAGTTACGTGAATTGTGAAATGGACACTTGCCTCTGTAGATCATTTACTTTCCAGGAAAAAAGTACCTGGGTTCATTCACAAATAGAGAATGTTATGATGTTGAAGCTTATTTGGCAGTACAGGCTTTTTTTGGCCAATACCTTGCTGCAAACATAGAACACACGTTACTCTTGGCTCTGCCAGACAAATGTGAACCCAACATCTAAATAACTGTTGTTATACTTACAAAAATTCCTCTTGGGCCTGTTGTTTTTATCGCATATTTATGCTTTGGTTACAACAGTGGTTCTTAACCGGGGAGATGCACCCCCCCCAGGGGGCATCAAGAAATTTCTAAGGGAGTGTGAGCCTTTACATGCTCTGCAACATAGAACGTTTTTGAACGGAAGTGTGTCTCTTTCAAACGTTACACCAGTGCTAATTTCTAGTCGCTACCTGTTATTTGGCTTAGTTCCGGCAGAGATGGAAGTCGGGCCGAATTCGAGTCTGCATGCAAACATTCAGGGGCTCAACTAAGGGAACTATTTAGTCGGTGTGCCAAGTCCCTTTAACAATACCATCTGTGTCCTCGTTGTATTTGATATAGCTCCTCGCAGTGTGTGATGCCGCTTTGGTTTTGTGTAATTCGATGGGCTTTCTGGAATGTGGCCATACACCTGCATGGTGCTAATTTTCTACAGTACTCCCACCATGTTCTTCTGTGATGCGACGATGTATATTTATGAAAATTCAATTGCACTTGAGCCACACTATTGATGAATGTGAGAATAAGTTTTTAAATACGTCTTGGCAGCTACAGACCACCATACGACGTCGACTTCTCGACCAAAGAAAGAGTAATTTTGCTTTCTGGCCATCCCAATGGCGACACTCACCTGCTTAATCCCGGAACCGTTTTTTTGCTCACATTAAAGCGGCCCAGAATAGATTTTAAATCCAAAAATTAAAATAACATTTCTATTGAAATATTCGGTTTGTGTGGTTAACCGTGCTACTTTTTTTCTTGTTTGAATGGTTTGAGATTCTGGAATCGTATGCGAAAACGCGGTTATAGCGTTTAACCCAGTGGTTGCCAAAGTGGGGTAAATTACCCCTGGGGTAATATGTGATTTTTGGGGGTACTATGGAACCAAAACTACAATGCTGTTCTGTATTATGAGCGATAACTGTGAATTATTGAGGATAATAAGACATAATCGCTACCTTGATTAGGGTAATGGCTCGAACATGTTTGGGAACCACTGGTTTTACCGATATACAATTAGTCGGAGTAATCTGTGTTCACTGTGTGAAGTAGTGTGCGGTTGCAAAGCTATGCAGAGTGAATAAAACAAGCAAAAAATTTGCACAAGTCTAGAACAAGTAACCGCAACACCTTAAGCATAAGGGCCGAGTGGGAACATGCATATCTATGACTACCAGTAAATCTTGTACAATGTCACGTGAAAGAAGGCGTTTTTCATCTAATGCTGCAAAATAATTTTGCATTAAATATTGACCAAAATTGTCAAGCAATCAATAGCCTATAATTTTGGGTGAAGGCCTCTATACAACCTGCCATGTCAGGTGAGTGTTAATATTCCTTAGGTTAAATGCAACATTCTTACCTTGATGCCTTATTGTAAAAAATATATACAACTTTCTTGAAAGATGCAGAAATTCTAACAATGTATTTTTGCGTGCTTTGATGCAATCAGATTATTTATATTGTCCTTTTTCTTTGAACACTACAATTGTATTTGACTCAGTGACTGAGTGCTCGGACTATGCAGTGTTTGTTTGTTTGAGGGTGTGTGCAGGCCACACTACTTACGTACTTTGCACCTGGCCTTGACCAGGGTTAGACTCAGTGTCCTACTATGGATGTAGTGTTGCACCCAGTGTTACAGGTTAGTGAACAACAGAGTTAAGAAAGTGTCTGTAACCCTGTTGTTCTACCTCCAAACTTGCTATTAACACTTTTAGAGCCGGTGTACGATATGTTCGTACCTAGATTTCAGCCTAAAAAACGGTTTGCCTTACCAAACACCATAGCTCCTCCACCAATCGCGCTAGAAAGTTGTTCAATGGCTCAAGCGGATCGGCCAGTCTTCTAGATTGCAATCGAAAAAAATTTTGGTTGGGGGTTGCTGATTTTTTGTGAGTGACGTCAAAATTAAAGTAATTTTGGGGTCATTTTGGCTCATGTTTCCTGGCCTAGGCCCAACCGCTAGACCGAAGTATTTCACTGAAGTTTTCATCGGAAACTAGGCTTGAGTCCGAGTCTTTTGAGCCTTTGATTGACTTTCTAGCGTTTCTGGGTCAAAAGTTATGATCTAAAATAAACAAATTAATTAATTATTTAATTAGCTACTTAGTCTAATATTTTTACTACTTTAGATCATAACTTTTGAACCAGAAACCCCAGCAGATTATCCAAAGTATCAAAAGACTCAGATTGTAGCCTAGTTTCCAATAAAAACTTCAGCGAAATACTACCATCTAACGGTTGGCACCCAGGGTCAGGTAAAGTGGACCAAGGTTGCCTAAAAGCTCTCCACTTATGATGTCACTCACAAAAAATCCACACCCCCCAAACAAAATTTTTCCAGTGCAGGCTGGAAGACTTGTCGCATCTTTTGATGCTTCGACCAGGTCCGTGGCACCTACAGAACGGGAGAAATTCCTGCGCAAAGCCATCTGCGTTTCGGTGTTTCTTTTTCGAAAGTCCGCAAAAGCAGCCGGACGCCAAAAATTAATTGTTCTGCTGTGTCTGTTTTTACCAATCTGCATTGTGCAGACTGTGTGTGTTTGTACTCCATGCACATAGCAGGTTTTTTTAAAGGAAAATGTTAAGTATCTGGTATGGACCTGTAGGGACCCGATTTCTCCGATTCTAGGGACCCGAATCGGGTCCCTCAAATGCCTTAACAAAGCAAACAAATTCACCAAGAGATACCTTAGTTTGTAGAACTTAAGTAAGGGGACCTGAGCCAAAGGAAAATTACTTTATTGGGGCGTGATGGAGAAAAGGTTAAGAGCCACTGGGTTGCAGTATTAGCTTCCTGTTTACATCCACTTTGTTATCTGATCAAAAGTAAATAAATTTGTGTAATTCGTCAACCAGTAAACAGTAACGACTGTTGCTTGCAGTAGTCGCGAAATAGCAAATGGGCTATTTACTGTATGAACCACGCCCCAAAATTGAACCACGCCCCAGGGCGTCACAACATACAGTTTGAGAACCAGGGGATTAGTGTAAAAGGCAACAAGACATTTGCCATGCTTACCATTTTAATATAAAGCTGGAAAACATCTTTATAATAAATACTACGGCCAAAGCAAACGATACAACTGACATCTTGCAAACGTTTCGATAACAACTGTTATCGAAACGTTTGCAAGATGTCAGT
>JGI24158J21664_10005981_pt1 | contig 15982 bp, 9 predicted proteins | sample Ectturendosymbi3_FD_21664 | JGI IMG/M metagenome (IMG submission 21664)
TTTCATAAGTTTCTTCTTCCTTCACAGAAAAAAACAAAACACATAAAATCTTTATTTTTCCTTCTGTACCACGTCTAGTAATTTAAAACGTGAGCTGTTATCGTGACGATGACGTTGTTATCGTGACGATAACGATGACGTGAACCAAACCTTTAGAAGCATCCTGAGAGTGCCGGAAGTCATACAACGTCATTTGAAGCCTTCCGCTGAAGTCGTATTAATATTTTGAGCTCAGTTCTCCTCACTCCTCCATTGATTCAACGATTCGGTGATCGAAGAACATGCATGGCTGTGTCAACAATCAACTCCCTGGCACTTTCCTTCGCCGCCCTGTCCTCGAATCCCATAACTCTGTTTATTCTGGCTGGAGCTATTCCAGGTGATGATTTCTGGTTTGCCGAGGTCTTTACAGTTCAGCAAATCGACTTCAAGTACCTGTAAGATACGTCCTTCTAATCTGCTGTTAAAGTCAACAACCCCAGGGTTCGAATGTGAAGCTTTCATTTGTGACGCGGTGCAGCAGAATTTCCATCTTGATTTTATAATGAAAAGTCTTCCGCATCTGCCCCTCTCATAAATTTGAATTATCCATGTGGTGACTTGGAAACCTAGCTTGCAAAATGAGCTTGACGAGGGTAAAATCAATCGATATTTTCAATACTTTCCTTCTCAGAAATTTGCCACATCTTTACCACTTTAATAAATTTTTCTTTCAGAAACTTGTACTGTTTATTAATCTTGGATCGTAAGAAGGAGCTCTACAAAATAACGCCCTTGTTTCTACAAGTCTACGAAGCGGGTTTTGTAAGCACACCGTATTACGTATGATTGAAGTTTCAGATCTCGCTTTAAACTTGCAATTTTTTCAGCCAAATATTACGCGTTTATCAAACTTTGTTGCAAAGTAGAATTGCGTGAATTTCAAAGCTTCAGTGGCTAAAAACCCGCTGTACTTTTTTTGAAGGAACTTCTACTGGAATTTTAGGAACTGTATTCTACCTGGTGGTTGTAAGGTACTTTGCCCTGCGACGTCAACTGGCCCTTGGTCTGTCACAGGCTGGATCAGCCATTGGAACCTTGATTCTGGCTCCAGTTGTCCAGTTCCTCATCGACTCTTGTGGATGGCGAGGTGCTTTGCTTCTCCTGGGAGGAATAACGCTAAATTCGACAGCAGCCTCAGCACTGTACCGTCCAATAGTTGTCCAAGCAGATTTGGAGGAGGAAACGAAAGGAAAAGAAAGTTACTGTGCGACTTTGGCTAAGTCTGCTGGAAGCGTGGTCTGCATATCAAACTTCTGGCTTGCAGTTGTTATTTTGATCATGATATTTGGAGCTTGGCGAGTTTATCTGTCGTTCATGATTCCTTTTTCCGAGGAGTTTTTAACTGTAGATTCAATGAAATCTTCGTTGCTTCTCTCCGCCTACAGCATTGCAAGTATTCCCTCCAGAATCATTTTTGGAGCAATAGCAGACAGAAAGGACGTAAACATAGTCTGGGTGCTCATCATCACTCAGTTAGTAACTACCGTCATGACTGCTATCCTATGGTTGGTGGAGACCTACTCTGTCCTTATGGTTGATTGTTTACTACATAGTTTGCTGTTGGGAACAATCCACGTGCTTTACGTTCCCATTATGATAAACATCGTTGGAGAAACAAATTTCAAGTGGGCGATGAGTTTAACTGGTTTTGCCAACTGTTTAGTCGGATCAGGCATAGTGCCCTTGGCAGGTATTTTCTTGTGAAAACGCGAAAACCTGTATTTTTGTAATTGCGGAAATACTGATTTTTGATCGTCGTCATCTGCGTGCGTTTGCTTAATCGATGTTTGTTCTATCTTAGTCTGCTTAAAATTGATCTGTCGGTCTTAAACTTTGGAACTAATTTATTGGCCAAATACCGTTTTTGCGCTTTTAAACATTTTTCCTACTAAGTCTCCGTTCTACAGAATAACCTGAGCGCAATAATTGCATGATTTTTTGGAAGTAAAACGATATTTCTGTATTCCATCACTGTTTCGCGTCGTTATATCAGTTTAAGCATGGAGTGTTTGGGCTTCCAGGATTCGTAAACGCTAGTAGCTGGCTACAATCTACTGTCAAATCAGAGTTGCCCGAAATACTGAGACCCAAGAACAGTAAATTTACAGCTTAGCTGCGAGGAATATGATTAGCTTAAAGCAGAAAATTTCGCTCTCACCAACCCTTGGCCGCAAACAGGTGCCATTTGCACTCAGCTCGATTTGGACATCGAAGTCCGCTTAGGTGGTGAAGACACTTCGCTCGCGTTATGCATGTTCACACCCAGCTGCAATGGACAGGTTGTTAAATTGGCGATAGCTCGGCGATAGTGCCCGAATCTCAACTGTAAGGTTCGCGTTCGATCCACAGTCACTTCGGGATCAACGCAGCGTCCTTTGGGCAAAAGCGTTCGCCCCAACCGCCACGTAAAGAAGCACATATCAGGCTCTGGCCGCCGCCAATTGCCGTCGCCAAATCAAATTAAAAATAGTTTGGTCTCAATTACCAGATCATGTTTGAGGTTCGAGCAGTTTTTTAAAACTAATTTCAGGAAATCACTGGCGAGAAATTTTGTTGTGGAGCGGTTTGTTGCGAACCAGTCTTTCGTTTTACTCTTACTACGTTGTATCACAAAAACATGTAAACCTGTCTGAAAAATACAAATTCTGTTGAACTTTTTTGGTCGCATGGTTTAACTTTTCTGTTTCTTTTCCAAGCATGAAATTACTAAAACTGACTCACAAAATGAATGATTTTGCAAAACCACGTCTCTTTTGTACTGCAGGTCTGCTTGTTGATTGGACAGTTGACATCAGATGGGCTTTTATCTTTTCAGCCTGCCTCACTTTTATTTCAAGTCTTCTTCATGTTCCTCTGATCAGGAACCAGCAGATGGCGCACAACAGTGACAAAGGAAACAAAGCTGAAAACGAAAGCAATACAGTTGTGTAACACATTTACTAGCATTTTAGCACGCATTGCAAGACACACAAATTTGGATGCTCTTGGTTAACTGATTTAAAGGTTGGCTGTGAGTAAAAGTTTCAAGATTGGAGCAAAACTTTGCATATTCCAAGCAACAAAAATTCTTTTCATGGTCATGTGTGGTTCTATCTCCGACATTGGCAAAATGATTTATTTGAAAAATTTAAAAAATCACACGGTTACGACGCTAGAAACTGCTCCAATCACAATTTCTTTGAACCATAATTAAATACAAATAACTGAAAGAAGTCAATTCAGTATCGAAGAGAAGCATGGCTGTCCCTCAAACTGGATCTTAAGCTCCTGGGTCTCAGATTTGAACACAGGTCAAAAAACACCTTCTTCGTCTCGATGGACAAATTTGATTCGCGTTATACCTCAAGATATGCTCTGTCTAGTTAAGTATATGTACTGTGCTTGTTAACTGCACTGTGCATAGTTTATCCTTATTGTTGCTGTTGCCTGTTTACTACCTGAAATATCGGCCTATTATTAATAATACTTTTTTGTGCTGATACTATTTTCGTGAAATTCCTGCTGTTGTTTGTTTCTCGCTACTGTGGCAGCTGAACAAACCTAATGACGGACACACGATCAGCTGACCTGATAACCTCCGGTTTCTCTTCGTTGGCGATGCAAATAAACATAATCTGTGTGTTATTAAAGTCATGCCTACATTGATTAAACTTCACAAACTGTATTGGAAATTCATAGTTCTTGAATTTGGAAGTTTTTAGTGATAGAAACGTCTCTGCTTTAAACGAAATTCAGATTTTTCTCAAGTGAACCTCTGATTTTTAATTTTTAAACTAAACCCAAAATTCAGCATTTACATGCTATTAACTTCACAGTAAATCAGCCAAAGCCAAGGCTGTTGAATCATCGTAAAGTTCCAACCGCTTGCTTGGTTGTATAATAAACCGCAGTGTTACTCCTCACATAGCATTCAACGTTGTTTTCAAGAACCCAGTCTACGCAAGTAATTAAGTAGTGATTATTACGTACAAAGTTCATGTTATCGTTCCTTACAGTCACATTCATGTGTTGTTTTTAAGTGTGTTTTTTCTTGAATGTGGCCCTTTAAGGACCGCAAAGCCACAATAGTGCCAGTGACTTTCTCCAGTCATAACTTGCCGACCGATAGAGCTAGAGCAGTAGTTCCCAAACGGGGTGCTGCAAATAAATACATTTTCAAATCATTCAAGCTACATTTTCCAAATGTCATCAAACCTCATAGCAAATTGCTGATGTTTCGCTGCTGGGTGACACAAATTGTAGGATGCCATAAGCGTAACCTCTTTTGTAGGATGCCTTAAGCGTAAAAAGGTTGGGAACCACTGAGCTAGAGAGCTCATCAAACCCTCTAAAGATGCGGAAAGACTTCTGGTTTCAGCTTTTAAATTTGAGATTTTTTGTGGGTGGCGTCATAGTAGGGGAAGGTTTAGGATTTTCTGGCCCATGTCAATGGGGCCTGGGCCTCAACCCCAAGAACCAATTTTTGTCTTGTTTTTTAATTGAAACTAGGCTAAAATACGCGTCTTTAGAGCCTTGGTTGACCATTTAGCGTTTGTAGGTTAAAAGTTATGGCCAAAAAGCCACTTTTTTACATTTTGCAAATGTTGATTCAATTGAGTCCCCGTCATTCGTAAACATTGCTCATTTTTGTGTCAGGAAACACCGTTACGAGATGACTTGGTTGGGAGCAAAACACAAGTGACAAATGAAAACCAGTGGATTAGATTCAACTTTTTAGAAACGTCCCCGGATAAATTTTAAGAGAAGAGCAAAATTTGCTGTAGATCAATTCTGACACAAATGTGACACTTTTAGAGATCAACCTCAACAAACCTATTTCACACATGTTGAACTTGTGGAGAATGGTCATCACTTGCATTATGATCGATATTGCGGTTAAAGCTTCTATGAATATCAAGCCTACTGCTGAACTTCAATATGATGGTTCCATTTGTAAACCTTCCAACACAACAGGAAATAAATATTACGATTGCCGCCCGACATGTTGTCACATATAAGTCGGAATGAACGTAATGTAATAACCACAAGAAGATGGATAGTCAGTTTTTCTAAATGTCACTCAAACGAATACTAAGACAGCTGAATGAGGTTGCTGTGGATTTTGGAGTTGATAGAATGACATGGTGAATCACTAAGATCAAGAGATTTTCACCCATAAAGTATCAATCAGGCAATCAATTTTAAACAAAAAAAAACAACTGAAACCCGGTACAAAATAAGAAAAAAACGGACTACAGCTTGGTTTCAAACAGTTATAACATTTAACTGGCGAAAGGCATGATATGTGATCCATAGCCATGACTTAAAGCATAGGGACATGTACATGCCCAGTCAGTTGCATTTAGGCTGAGGTTGCTACACGTCAGGAACTTCCCGGACATGTCCGGAATTTCGGTGTTAAAATTTTTGTCCGGGAATAATTTTTGATAATGTTCTAATCTCCCGAATTTTGACAGTTTCACAGGATCTAAATCATTAGATCCTCGGAGAAATATGAATAGTCAGGATTGAGAGAGAAGAACATACTTTTTTGCATCCTATCGCTTGTAGCCTATTGTGTAACAATTTGGTGATATTTTTCGTCTGTGATTGTGATGTTGTTTTGGGTCGATTGGTATTTATAAGAACATGCTGAAAAATGCGCAAAGCGCTTCTTTGTTGTCGCGAGAAGTAGCCTTTGAGACTGTCAGGAATTTTGCCTCTTCAAATATGTTAACCCTAATTCAGGCTCATGTAATACGTCTCATCTGTGACGTAATAAACGTTACCAGCCTACAGCTACAGTAGAGTCAGTTTGCCTCAGTCTGTTTCTGTTGAGTGTTTTCCACTTGCAGTATTAGACAAAGCGAAAGACAGTAAAATTGCTAGTAAGTTGCTACCGAGATTTGCATTATGCAGAAAGTCTGCTTGACTATGCCAGAAGTACTTTTCGAAGCTGGACTGCAGCTGCTACGAGCCTGCATAAACTGGATTCGCAACGTGTTAGATGTCGCAGTGGATTTTGACAACCGCATCGGGAAAGATGTTGATCTTCCAACACCAATTGATCTGAATCGTCTCAGAAGAGATATATTCATCACAACTTCATTATAATCACGGAGTTGGTCTTCCTGTTTAGAGAATTTGGATACATGAAAAAGGAAGGAACAGGGTAAAGGCGCAATAGATCGAGGTATCCATAGCATTAATGCTGTTGGTAAATACGGTTCATCTAATTGCCGTTGCTTTAATGAGATTTAAAGTTTCAGTTGAATACAGCTAGTCCCTTTTACAATGAGAATTTCTTCATCCGAAATTGATAACCTGACTCTTTTTGTGTACACACAACTTGTCCCTCCATAGCTAAAGCAGGAGAAAAAAAATATTTGAACTCAAGCAAACACAGCTGCTTGCTTTCTTGCAAACCTACATCCTTGCAGTCGTTTCGGAAGAGCAGCCAGGAATTGGCAACAACTGTGTCCACAAAATGGAAGAAGATCCGTTGATAATACTTCTTCGATCTGAGCTTAATTCTATACAATCCCATAAGCGCATTAGCACACCCAAGAGTTCTACTGCTTCCATGAATTTGTACTGCAAGTTGCAACCATTTGTGGGCATGGTACATCAACTGTGCGTTTGTTGGTTTGTTTGTTTTTGTCACAACGCCTTGACAGTACCGGCAGGCTGGGCACCTTCATAAGAGGTCAAAAAGGTGACTGCTTTGTGTCAAAACACTTTGCAACACGAAGGGAAGGGTTGTGTTGCCAACGATACACTCTCCCATCAGAGGTACCGCGCCCTTTGCTTTTCGCATCTGTGTCTGAAAGCATCCTGCAGCCATGTGGACAGTTTGTTTGGAGCTATTCACGGTAAAACATACCTCTTTCCATGAGAATGTGAGAATGTCACGAAATTTTGGTTGTAAATGTGTGATAGGAGGTCTTACTTTGAACAGCTTGTCAAAATTTTCTTCACCGCGTGTAATCCTTTTTGTTGTTATCATTGAAGTGTAGGTATTTTGTCATGTGTTCAAAACGGACCTTGGTCATCAAAGTACTCACATATTGGATGACCAAGTTCTTTGACCAATACAGTCACGAACGAGGCACAGGACACATGGACATTTTCAATAAAACAGCAAAATATTTTCCAGCTTTTACATGTAGGCATGAGCGGTTTCGATGGGTTTGTTTGCACTGCATACAAATTACTTTGCTCTGTAATGCATTCCACCGTAGCTTCATCAAACAGCATTCTAAAGTATTCCGAGGGTTCAGATATGCTTTCACTCTTGGGATGCAAATCAGGTCTGAGTGGAGCAGCTCGTGGAGAAGCACATTATTAAACACATCTCCACCTGGGTCTCCCTGAAAATAGGCTTAGGTCATTTAACGTTTCTTTAACAAAGGTTTTTTTGCGTTTTTCCGGTTTTGACAATAATTTGACAATTTATTTGATGCAGAAAAATGTCAAAACTAAAACCTAACAAAGTGTCCGCCTCTCAATTGGAAGGTTGGGTGTTCGATCCACGGCCATTGAGTGAACTGCTGTAGCACTCCTTGAGCAAGAGTGTTCACCCAAAATCGCCCCGGCAGGGAGCAAACTTCAGGCTTCGGCCTGCCGCTGACTGCCGTCACCAAACATTCGAATTTAAAAAAAAAACCTAACATATGAAAGATTTTTAAGATTCAGCAACTTTATCTGCATAAAACAGCAGCATGACACTCTGCTTCACATCTCGAACATGCAGATAGCTAAAGGATACGTGTATTACCTTCTTCACAAAAAATCTTAATGTAAAAGTAAGCCAGATTGAAATTCCAACGAATAAAGAAAAAACGGTATGTTTAAGCAGCAGCTCTAACATAGCCAGTCAGTACATGCAAATGTCTAATCAGTTAGATATTTATATTGCATTGTTGATTTCACGTCAATGATAATGTGTCATTCCTGATGTTAGCGAAAACGCAAAACCTGTAAATGAAATAAATGGAAAGCTCAAGTGAAATGGATAACAACACTTTACAAATCAGTGAGTCTATCCAGAAAAGCAGGCACGCGTTAAAAGCAGCGTTACAAATTATTGAACCATTGTTTTGGCAGAGTGTCCTGTGTCTCAGTGGGTTAAGTTCCATTGGTTACTTCTTGAATCTTTCTCATGAAAGTGGTTATGCTGCATAGAACGCTAAGGTGATGTCTTGGAGATGTTGTACTATCCATAAATTGTAAATTTGTTCTATTTCAACAACGTAAAAATGATTGACTGACCACTTTCGGAACATCGTGGAACTATAAGATACAAATTAGAAGGTGAATTCCTCAAAAAGCCATAGACAATTTATTTATTGCAGCTAGCTATAAATTTATTTATTTTATTAATGTGTTTCTCCTGGACCATGTTCCATATCACAGGGATTAAAGAACACAAAAGCCCTTTGCACAACACTGGTTGGATGTTAAGGCATTTTTTGCAAATTGCTGGTAACAATGCAACGTACAGCACTTGGTGACTTTTGGTTGTGAACAGCAAGATATAATTCCTCAGCCTTGACTTGCAACTTGCTGGGGATGTGCTTTAGAAAGTGCTTTGAAACCGGTTTTCTTTTCAATCGATTTTGCGTTGTTACAGATAGGGTATGAAATTATATACAAGCTCTGAAATTATATACAGAAATTATACACAAGATTTATTTTCCTACTGAGCAATGATAAGCATTTTCAGCTCTTACTCAAATAGACTAACTTTTAATTTGGAAAAACATTCAACTTTGTGAATAAGAAAAGTCTATATTATTTTAATAAATGCGTTACCCTCGAAAACACTATTCTTGAAAAATAAATTAAGGTTACAGAAACAGCAAAATGTACGGCACATATTTCCATTCACAGATGAGGCATTTCATTGCAGTCAAACCTTGAGTTAACTGCCAACACTTGCACTAAAAAGCCTTAGCTACAGAAACTTTGTGTTTAAAATGGGTTTCAGCGTTTCAAGTAAGGAAATAGAACCTGACTAGAACTCAGAATATTTGGATGCTTTAAAGATTCCACAGAAGTTTTGGACACTATTCGGTTAATACCCTCATATACCCTGGCAGCACACCCGCGACCAAAGATAACAGTTTTTGAAAAATACTACAATCAAAAACATTCCTTAGGCTGCTTAAAACGTGTAGTCAAATCAAACGTATATTGAATGACTAGAATCCAAACTTCAGTTTTCAAAGCTTTTTCAAAACTCAATTTTTTTCAATTTTTGTGTTTTATTTCATACACTTGTATAAAGAAATGTAAAGTTTCGGGAAACCTTTTGTTTCAGATAAAGTTTTATTTTTCTAAAACAAAAATCTCATTAAAAACGCAGTGCTTATTAAGGGCTCAAATAATACTAATCAATGCTTTGCCTGCTTAAAGATTCTGAAACTCTGGTGAAATTGATAATAAATAAATTCAAAGATGTATTTTAACATTCATGTGTGCCTGAAGCGATTGTGAAGTTACTCTCTGTGTTTTTGGATTGAGCGTTGTCAAGAAGATGTGCCTTACATTACAATAAGGACAAATTCTCTGTCCTCGTTCGAGCTCGCACTCCACTTCATCTCTCTGCCCTGGAAGCGACTTTCATCAAATCTCTGAATCCTCTTCTCTGCAAACAAAAATAATTCGTTTACTCCTTGAAGATTTCTTAAACTTTTCATTGGCTGACTGTTTCAACTTTTCGACGAAGTTTCAACCAATGACAACTCGCCTTTTCTTATCTCCTAAACCCTTTCTTATTGGTCACTGCTTTAACCAAACTCTTTTTTTCTGTATATAATCCAGCTCGGTTGTATCTCCACTTCATTCTGACGATGTCCCTTGAAGAGTGTCAGACGAAAAGCTTTGGGATGAATCACTTACTTCACGCCATCTTCAAGTTCTGTACCACCAAACGTCTTATAAATTTGCTCCGTGAACCAAACTGGCGGTTGTCTGAGCAAATTGAAATTATTGCTGCTTCGTATTCCTGTGCATGTCTTACAAAATCACGCAAAAATGTTCCGGCTTCCGAAATGCATAAGTATCGGGTCCAATGAGCCAAAAAAATGATACATTTTCGAAATTTGATTTGAACAAATGAAGGAAGGCCAAAGCCTTAAATTTGACTCTTACCGATGAGGCTGAGGTGAACGCTCTTGCCCAAGAAGGGCTATTGAGAAACACACAGTGACTGTTGATCGAACACCGAACACCATACCTTTGGTTTGAGGGACACTGCAGCATTGAGCTAGTGCATCGACACTAAGACGTAACTGGTAAGTCAAGTGATTAACGCCAAAGCTTTGTGAACAGTTTGTGTCTAACAGAAAAACTCACCGAGCAGTATATAAAAAAAAAAAACTTTCTTGTCCGTTGGTGCTGGTCCAAATAAGTTGAACCTCCGGGCTCAACAGCTGACTGATTCCCTTGCATGGCTAAAAAATTTCCACCTTCCCTTAAATGAGACCTTGATGGCTAAAGTATTCCAAGTTACCCAAAACTACAGAATTTCCGAACTGCCGCCTCGCTACAGGTTGCAGTTTTATAGTGTCATTACTGGTATTTTTTCATTGAAACACTTAATTTTAACACAAACAGCATCAGCGAATGGTTTACGTCTTACCAGAAAATAGTTTCTGACTAGCCAGAAACTTTTCCGTATTTTTGAAAATAGTTTTTGCTGCATAAAGCAAGGTTTTTCAAACTTTTTTGAGTCACCGAACATTTGATCATTGCTCTCGCAACATATGAAAAATTCAAACTGGTGTTAGTGGATAATCATTCTCGTAATGAAATTCTGGCCGAGCAATTGATGATCTTTCGCAGAACGCCGGGCGTAAGAAACATCACCGGTTGTTTGAGAGGATAACTTTTCCCAGCAGCTGGCGCTGTGGAGCTGACTTTCGCTGGATTTTGCCGCTTGTTTGCCTCAGTAGTTTTGCTCAAACGTTCGCAGAAGAGGGCCTGACTATTGCGATGTTTGCGAATGTAATTGCAAAGCGCAACCAACCGTATCAACCTTGTCTCTTCTAATCTCTGAATGAGAAGTGCCGGATGAGTGAGTAGTTCCGGCTGAGTGAGCGTCAAAGAAATACAGTCAATGAGTCAAGAAATAAAGGCAACAGGCATAAAGGAACAAGATTCTGTACCTGTTTTTTTGCCCACGAGTGCCTTTATACTGCAATTTCTGATCGCCATTTCCTCTCTGAGTCCTTCAATAACTAAAAATAATAACGCTGTTAGTGAACAAACCACGGTGCTAATGCTCGGTTGCAGCGTTACATAACTGACATGGCGTCGTGCACAGAGCGTCAACAAGCTTTCGGAGCCGCGGTGGTTAACTTCAGTGTTTGCCACTGTTCTGGCTGCCTGTGTTTTTTTGGGGGGAAGAAAAACTTTCCGTTGTTGTTTGTTATCCTTCTTGACCATCACGGCAGGAGTTGATAGAAATGGTGTTGAGTCAGAATTGCACTTGAACCTAATTCAAGGAATACAAGGATCCAAATGTCGACTCGTAAATACTATGTCTTTGTTGGTCGGACAAAAGCTGGGAACAGCAGGTAGATAACTCAAGATCAAGCAGAAAAACTACATTTTATTTATCGGAGACGTCACTTCAGTTACAGTTCCAATCGCACCAGGTGGAGCAAAAGTCAATGTCAGCTTGTTGCAAGGACACAATGCTTCTCAACAACCGTTATGGTTACAGCATACATGTTAAGCTATGATGGAAAGACTGATAGATTACAGATCATATCAGAATTGCAGTCGAAGTGAAGACACAAACTTCAGCTTTGTGTTGTTGCTAATGCCGTGCTTTTGCGATGGAGCGACAACTGAGCTGAAAACGAAAATCTGAGCTGCGTCATTTTGTAGAATGACCTTCATCGCTTCGTGTTCGGCGATAAGCCTTCAACGTCACTTGCGGTCTTGCAAAAATCGGTACTTCATTCTGGGCCAAAAGTGACAGACAAAACACAAAATTACAGAAAATCGCTGATTGTTGCTAATTATTCTTCTACGATATTTTGTAAATTCCAAGCAATTTGATTCTTGGACAAAATCCGTCTTTATTTATACATTCAGAGTCAAGTGAAATGACTTTATTGCGCATTAAAAACGTTGAAATGCATTTTTTCTCAGTGCTTTACTGTTAAACACTATGTTTCTTGTCGATTGCATGCCAATGTAATTATGAAGTTGCAAACACGCATAGTTAGTGCAGTGTTACTCAACCTCTCATGGTTTGTGGCCTCAGTGGTGTAGGAAGCGGGGGTGCAGGGAGTGGAAGCGCATCCTCAAAAGTTTGGATCTGGTGAAAATCTGAGCTAAATCCCGAAAAATCCGAGCAAAATCCACGAAAATCTGGAAAAAACTGAAAACCATCGCAAAATCTCTAAAAGATAACGAGCAAAACTGGCGCACAACGTGCTTTACTTTGAAAAAATGGCCCCCAAAATCACATGAAAACCTTTTTTCTGGAGGTCATTCCAAAAACGGTTTTCATGAGAAAATATTCGCCCAAAAAGTTCCCAAACATTTTTGGGCAATTTGTGGAAATTCGGGCAAACATCCTTTGCACCCCCAAACATTTGCCTGCTCCTACACCTATGCGTGGCCCCTTTCAGAGACACTAAACACCCATGGTCCCCTACTCCACCAATAAAAGCGTATATTTAAAAAACGTAAAAGAAACAAGGCCGTGAGTGGAGGTATGCTAGTGTCCCCTAAGAAACGACTATTGGTCTCTTTGCAGGCGATTGAGAAACCCTGGTCTTGTGATAAGAACAAAAACGTTCTCTGGCCACCTTTGATTAAACTCAGCTTGAAAACGTAGCTTCATTTCTTTTTCATAATCAATCTTCAGGATCTGAAGTCTCTTGATTAATTAATACAAGCGACTGGCGGAAACTGTTCAATTGCCACGCACCGGCGGATTGTCAACTTTTGAAGGTTATTCCTCGGATGTCTTACAAAAATAAACAAAAGGTGGCGGCCACTGCCCCCCCCGATGGTGGTTGGGGTTGGGTGGTGGTAGCAGCGGTTTTCGTTTCTTCCGGTTTGACTTACGGAGTTTCCGTAACTTACTCCCTCTTCTACTTACCACTCGTGCAGGAATTTCAAATCGGTCTTGGTCCAGTCTCATGGCTGTCAGGTGCATTTGAAGTTGGAAGAGCGTTTGGGTGTAAGTAGTGTTTTTATTTCAAACAAAAACCCATATTTCCTAGTTCTTTTAAGGAAGAGCGATGACAAAACAGACAAAGGGAATTTATTTTGATAAGCTAATTCACTCTTCTATGCCCAGAGAATAATAGCAGTAAAATTGTATAGAATAGCAGTAAAAAAAGTGAAAACAATTGTAGTAGAGTTGTAAAATCATGGGCAATTGACGTGTTGACCTTCATTAGCTCTGAACTTCAATAATGTTTTTCAATTGTTTAAGACTAGACAAGCATAATATAAAAGATGATCGTTAATACTTTCGTGATTTTCCAAACGTTTTGTGAATTGCAATATTTTAAGTTTTGAGAAGTTGAATAAAATCACTTTTGTTCATGTTGATTTATATTAGCGCGATGTGTTTGTGTGTGCGTTTTTGCTTCACGGAAACGTTTTTGCACGTCTTTTTGTGCCAACTGCCAATTCACGTGACAAACATTTTAAGTCTGAACTGATCTTTATTTGTGTCGTGTAAATGTTAAAGTCGATTTCAGGCCAAAAGCCCCAATGCTGATTTTTTACAAACTCTAGTTCTGCGATATTAAGCCCGTCTGTACGGCATTCTCGAACTTACTACTGTACCTTGGTTCTGCAAACTCTTTTTGTTTTCCAAACCCAGAAACGTTATGGATGCAATAAACTGGTCAAAAACCAACGCAAATTTTTTTCAAAAATTTACCCAAAGCTTTCAAAATATTTGTTTATGCTCAGGATAAGCTAATACAGTATTTGATGAAAAGCCTATAAGTCATTGAGTCTGAATTTTGGGCTTTGGCTTATCAAATATTTATGAAATGCACAGAAATGTTAATCACAAAGGAATCCCAAAATCTTGATGTATATTGATAAAACCGTGAGGAATGTTACTGTGATAATGCAAAGAAAAAGTAATCATATAAAGCCACTATGTCAAAAATATCCCTGTGTGGGCATATTTTTCAATCGGGAAGTATTAGGTTTTGAGTGTGTCATCTGCGCGAGTAATTTTATTGGGATTTTTGGCTTAAACGATATAACATCAATTCACACGACGGAAAAAAAATATCGTTTGCAACAATTTTGTGGTGAATGCAAAGATAAACTTATAAAGGTTTGTTTGGATTTGATGGATACGTGTAACTCCTGTCGAACCACCAGCATTGCCACAACCTCAAATGTCTTTACGCATGTCAGAAGCTTCAAAGAATGCAATAACAAGCCAAGCAAGCCAAATTTCTGTTGACGCACCTTGGTCAAAAACAGTTATCAAAACCTTGAACCTCATAAAGTAAAATTCGTTTGCATCAGCATATAACGTTTTAAGCTTTCGTAATACGAAAATAAACAATTTAGAATACATTTCAAAGTTCAGTCCTTCCAGTACACTCTTGATTTAAGTATAGACGTAACTGCAACTAAAAAGACACGATTGGTTCGTCCTGAATTTGCATGCTTTTTTGAAAGTATAGAAATGTAATATTCAGCGAAGTATAATCAAGCAAACTATTTTGTTAAAAGTATTGTGAAGAAAACAAACATTTATGTTTTTTATTTGAGCAACAGCATACCTTTCATAAGTTTCTTCTTCCTTCACAGAAAAAAACAAAACACATAAAATCTTTATTTTTCCTTCTGTACCACGTCTAGTAATTTAAAACGTGAGCTGTTATCGTGACGATGACGTTGTTATCGTGACGATAACGATGACGTGAACCAAACCTTTAGAAGCATCCTGAGAGTGCCGGAAGTCATACAACGTCATTTGAAGCCTTCCGCTGAAGTCGTATTAATATTTTGAGCTCAGTTCTCCTCACTCCTCCATTGATTCAACGATTCGGTGATCGAAGAACATGCATGGCTGTGTCAACAATCAACTCCCTGGCACTTTCCTTCGCCGCCCTGTCCTCGAATCCCATAACTCTGTTTATTCTGGCTGGAGCTATTCCAGGTGATGATTTCTGGTTTGCCGAGGTCTTTACAGTTCAGCAAATCGACTTCAAGTACCTGTAAGATACGTCCTTCTAATCTGCTGTTAAAGTCAACAACCCCAGGGTTCGAATGTGAAGCTTTCATTTGTGACGCGGTGCAGCAGAATTTCCATCTTGATTTTATAATGAAAAGTCTTCCGCATCTGCCCCTCTCATAAATTTGAATTATCCATGTGGTGACTTGGAAACCTAGCTTGCAAAATGAGCTTGACGAGGGTAAAATCAATCGATATTTTCAATACTTTCCTTCTCAGAAATTTGCCACATCTTTACCACTTTAATAAATTTTTCTTTCAGAAACTTGTACTGTTTATTAATCTTGGATCGTAAGAAGGAGCTCTACAAAATAACGCCCTTGTTTCTACAAGTCTACGAAGCGGGTTTTGTAAGCACACCGTATTACGTATGATTGAAGTTTCAGATCTCGCTTTAAACTTGCAATTTTTTCAGCCAAATATTACGCGTTTATCAAACTTTGTTGCAAAGTAGAATTGCGTGAATTTCAAAGCTTCAGTGGCTAAAAACCCGCTGTACTTTTTTTGAAGGAACTTCTACTGGAATTTTAGGAACTGTATTCTACCTGGTGGTTGTAAGGTACTTTGCCCTGCGACGTCAACTGGCCCTTGGTCTGTCACAGGCTGGATCAGCCATTGGAACCTTGATTCTGGCTCCAGTTGTCCAGTTCCTCATCGACTCTTGTGGATGGCGAGGTGCTTTGCTTCTCCTGGGAGGAATAACGCTAAATTCGACAG
>JGI24158J21664_10005982_pt1 | contig 15981 bp, 7 predicted proteins | sample Ectturendosymbi3_FD_21664 | JGI IMG/M metagenome (IMG submission 21664)
CTCTGAGGGTATCCTCTCTTATGTCTATTTTCTCTGGTGAAGCTTGTCTGAATAGTAAATGTATGTTCTAGCTCAGTCACTGTTGTTTGGTCATATAAAGTAATATTTTCTGAAAACTATTGTCGTATTATAAATTTTTTTAGGTCGTAAAAATGGCCGTACTTATAACAATATTTAAGTCGTTTTATATTGTTTTTCAGCACTTGCTTTTTTGGCTTGTACTTTCCGGGATAGATTTCGCATAACTTAGCACCTGTTATTCTCAACAGTGGAATTTTTCTTTTTACTAATCGGGTTCAACTTCAAACATGGTCTCAAATCACATTAAATTCAATTTATTTGAATTTGCAGCACATGTAAAAACATATACAAACACTCGACAGGAATTATTACAGCACATGTTTAACATAAACAAACGATTGACAGACAGAATTGCAGCACATGTACAAACACATACAAACACTTGACAGGAATAACTGTAGCAAATGTACAACATAAACAAACGCTTGAATGGCAAGTTTGTTGTTCTCTGATAAACAGAGAAATATTCAAATAAAATGATAAGCGCAGCCATTTCTTTTTTATGAAGCCACGACTAATTACTCCTATCTTCTTCAACTTTTTCCGCGATTAACAGCTGCTGGTGTTCTCGGTTTTGTTCATGCTGGTTGTTCCCTTGCTGGTCGTTCTGTTGATGGTTGTTCCTTTGTTGGCCGTTCTCTTGCGGATCGCTTTCTTGCTGGTTCTTCTCTTGTTGATTGTTCTCTTGTTGGTCCTTCTCTTGGTCGTTTTCTTGCTGTTTGGTTGAATTCGCTTAATTGCCGCCAATTTCAGCACTGCACTGGTTGCGTTCGTCGACGATCCTTCCAGGCCTCACGTCATGCGACGCAGGCGGATCAGCAGGAGCGGCATTTGACGCTGGTTTGGCAGCAGGTTGGTTTTGACCAGAAACTGCTTCGTTGGCTTCTTCGTTGTCATCCTCTTCTTTGCCCTTTAAAGTAATTTTATTTTTCGCTTAAACAGTCAACTAAGCTTTGGCATTTTTTGTAAAAAATAAACTATCAGCAAGAAAATAACATAAAGGATGGATTATGAATAGTATAAAAATCAGGCCACCTAAAAAGTAACAAATATGTTTCGCGAGGACGAAAATTTCGCAACTACGCATTTGCAACGACCTATTTAACCCCTTTTTTATGAAGTAGAATCTATGGGATTTCGCCAAACATAACCAGAAACTTTTATATGCATCTGGGAAGGAAAAATGCAAAAGCAGCTGATCTTAAGAAAAATTATTTCATGTCAATTTAAGCGTGCAGTTTGATCAATGTGTGAAAGCTCGTACCATCCATGTCTTAAACTTTCAGATTTGAGAACGAGTGGAGTTGATACCGTGGATTGTTTTTTTCAACAGTAGTTTGTAGCAGAGCAAATGTTCACAGGTTTGTTACACACTAATAGAGAACCATTCGCATTGAAGAGCTTTTTGTGCAAAGAAAACGTTTAAAACAAATTTGTTCGTGTTGTCATACACAATCAATTTTGCGAGAAGAATGCAAACAGAACTTTCTTTAGCCATTATCAATTCAAGCAATGCAGTTTCTTTAAAGCAGTACTAATACTCACATCTGAGTGCTCTGCCATGTGTAAACGAAATCCTCAGGATGGTGGAATACCTCGCCGCAGAGAATGTAGTCAAATAATAATCTTGATCTATGAGTGAGTCTTCAAAGAAGAAAAGTAGATGAAAATTTTTAGCTAAACGAAATCTTAGATCTTGAGATATTTTGAACCTGACGAAAAACGCTGGTGTACTGCATCGTAACATCTTAACTAAACCATAAACTCAAAATAGACCTGTTTGTAATAAAACTAAATTTCCGCTGGTAACGTCTGGATGCTTTAAGTAGGTTAATTGATCAATGTAGCCCTTGATGTTGTCAAATAAAATTTCTGTAGTAGTGATGAGCACAAACTGCATTCGATACTAAGTAAAACCAAAACTACTTGCAGTAGATAAAAATCTCGTTGTTGAAAAAAATTTATCTAAACCTCATGAAAGCTAAGGCAAGAAAGTGGAAGAAAGTGTGGGTTTTGAAAAATCATAGCTCAACGCCTTTTACGGAATCACATCGACGTATCTTACTATGTCAGAATGTTTGTTAAAACGAGAGACTGTCAAGATGTCCAGTGGCCGCACAACAACAGTACTGTTGTTTATTTTGTTGCAGGGTAGTAGGCCGAACGAGCCAAATTTCAATAGTCTGTAAACTTGAAAAACCCAGGTTTTTAGTTAGTTGCACAATCTGTGCCCTTTACAAGAGGCTGTTCACAAATTTCTTTGGAAAAAGTTGCTTTGTCACTTTTGAAAGCAAAATAAAATTTTTCACAATACTGTACCTCTACATGTAAAAATACTTAATCAGGTAAAAATTTACATTTTATATGAAAGCAAATCGTACATCATAATCATCGATCCAATTTCAGCATGTTCGTGGATTGAAGAATTTCTCTAAATCAATAAGCGGTTTTGCTAAAAAAAAACGGTGTAAAAATCTATGAATCGAAAACGCAAGTTCTTTTTTGGAAATACACCTTTTCTTATCTAAGTTATGTGGAAAATGTTTGTCATTTGCTTATTCAAGGTTCATCAATTGCTTCACATTATAGAATCACTTTTCGTTTTATGCTTTTATGAATTTAAGTTACTGTTTGTGAGAATGGAAATACTTTGCAAACTGCACGTTGTATCATTATCGCTTTCAGACGCAGCACATGCAGAAGCTTAAAAAAAGATTCGAGGCTTGAAAACGTTTTTTCTCCGGCATATTTTGTATTTCGTAAATAAACAAAAGCGATAAAACTGTTTAATATCAACAAAATTTGTATTTGCTGACATAGACACGTTATATTAGGCTATTTTTCCTCAAAGCAACAACCTGCATGGCAGAAGTAACATCACACTGTGTTTATAAATGCTGGAAAATTGGAAATACGGAGCTGTTTGAGAAGTGACTGCAGCAATTATGAGCAACAATGACTTCGGTTAAAACAGTTTTGTTTAGGGAAAATGTTAGGTACCTGGTATGAGCCTGTAGGAACATTAAAAATGACCATGGTTAAAAATTATCGTAACTTGGCTTGAAAAGATTGAAATCAGACTGCCGGCTCGTTGTAACATATGTTCTTTAACCACTTTCACGCAAAATAAGTTCTAAGGGATGTTGATTTAATCTGTGTTTTGTTTTATCACAAATAAAAAAGGGTTAGAAAATTGCGCAAACATTTTGAAATGCAAATTGAAGACTTTCTCATTTACTTGAAAGGTCTATAAGAAGTTTTTTGGTTTTCAAACGTTTGAAACGTTTGATAAAAACACAAAATGTATGAACAAAAAGTGTGTCACTACCAAAGATATTAAATTCATCAAACGTTTATTAAATAAATTTCATCCATTCGTTTTTATAAAAAGCAAGAAAATAATGGTTAAGGCGGATATGTCAAAACACCTAAGAATCTTGAATGATTCACAGCAATCTCAAAAATTGCTATGATTCTTAAAATATAAGAACCTGAGCAATGTCTGGCAAGAATCCAAGCCAACATTTAAGATGTTTATGAAATAGTGGTGGGTCTGGCAAAGTCGCAGAAAAAAGTTTTATTTTCTCTACGAAATTATTTTGGAACTTTAACCATTATGTCAGTTTATATTTACTTGCCCTTGGTTGAAGTCACAATGCCTCATTCAGTTTCACGTCAAAGCATTGCTTTGAATACAAAAACAATTTTCCTTGAAGTACTAGCTTAGTCGGACGTGAAACGCCAAAATTATATCGTTGCTGCAACAAAACATTTTTGGCGTGATTGGGTAGTTCCACCTAAAGTTTTTATGAAACTTAAGAAATTTATCACATACATAATACCTTGCCCTTCTGTTCCTACGACTTCTTCCAGGCCAGAATGTTTCTTGTCTGTGTGCTCGTTCATGTCTTAGAAGATCAATCACGCGGCTGAATCTCCCGCCGCAATAAATGCAATTACTGCTTTCATTCGCGATGCCAACTTCACCAAAGCCCATGGCTGGCAAACGTTGATTAAGGGGACCCTCACAAAGAGGCCTGTATCTTGGAGGAGGTCCCTATGGACAAAATGGTCCTGCTTGGATGAAATTTTCGGAGGAGCTTCCAACATTGTTCCACTGCCTTGCTTCTAGGAAAGTTTGATTACGACATGGTTGATTGGAATAACAAGACCAACACCCGTCGAATTCGCTTCCCTCGAAACCCATGAAGGGGTTATTAACAGCAGGGACAACGGTCGTCATGCCTAAGGCTGGTGTTTCCCAAGACAGCTGCGCATAGACTCGCTCGTTTTCCTCGTGTAATATGCTTGATAATAATGGTCGTCGCACAGGGGCTTGCGAAACGCAAGGGCACAATATACAAATTGTCCTCCAACGCTTTGTGAAAACATTGGTGGTGCTCTGAAATAAATCAACAAAGCAAGATTAGAACGTTGATTGATTCAGGGAACGTTTGGTTTCTGACCCGCATTTTAGCATTTTGCAATCAGTGGGTTTGCTTTAACAACCTATCAGTTATAACAAACAAGTTTGGTTTATTTGAAGACCTAAAGCCAATTCCAGTGGCTCTTTGTCGTTAGAATTTGTCCGAACCGCTACTTTATTTAAAGATAATCTTCAGACTCTATGGCCGAACTCATGGTGTATAAACCAACATTGGACTCACACACTTTTTGAAAACAAATGATGCAAAATGTTCTGGTAGCGTTATTTGAATTGATACTGCATTCTGCAAGGCATTACTTTTGATTGATTTATATGCAACAGCCTGGATTTGAATATTTTGCAAAAATGATCAACAAAATTTATGATGTAACAAAAATCAAATCAAATGCATCTAAAATAACCGGTACGTTTTTTCCGATGAAAATAGGCAACGCTGGAAAATAATGTTTCATCTCAGTGCAGGTCTAAAATATTTAGAAAACAAGGCACACATCGAAAGAATAGTAAAGCAGAGGAGTGTCTGCTGTGCTACAACGACTGGTGAAATGTTACTTCAAATCAATGAATAAAACAGTGGAAATTGTCAGTTCTTATGTGTTATCACTAGCTCATGACGTTTCTCCCGTGAAAACAGACAAATATTTTCTGTTGATTACAAAAACGGTTCGCAAATATGTTCAATCCGGTGCCAAAAGGGCTCTTTAATTTTCTATTTCGTCATTTTTGCCACTCACGCAGCCTAAATTACCATGGAGAAAATAGTAATAGCCAACAGTTTTGCAAAAACAGAACCTATCTGTAAACGTATATGATTAAAGTCAGAGAAGTTTTTGACTTTTCTATGGAGTCTTTTCTTGCAGCATCTGGAACAGAGTGGCAAAGTTTCCGCAGTTTGTCTGGTATAAGGAGGTGCAGGGAGAGAAACAAATAGGAAAAAGGCAATTCAGTCATCTAACGACGTTCCTGTATTTGAACCAAATGAGAACATTCTATTCAGGAAAATTTTCAGCAATTTGCATTCTGATGGAAAAGAAGTAGAATCTCATGTGTTGTTCTAAGCAGAAAACTCATGGTATATGAAAAATAGGATGCAATAAGGTTTTAAAAGGTTTTAAATCATTATTTGTTCTTATCATATCCACGCTCTGCGCGACAAACGTAAAAGTGCTGCAATCTTGTTACATTTGTACCAAAAACAACCGTGTTGAATATTTTGCTGTATTTTTTCAACCATGGTCTTTAGCTGGACCTACTTATCGTTTTTTTACCAAAAGAAGTTACCCTCTTGCTGTTGCAATTTTTTCTCATGTAACATACAGTGTATGTACTTGGAGGAGAGTGTTTCAAAGAGTTAGCATTTTCTTTTGAAAAATTCCATCGTTTGTTTTGATTTCATGAAATTTATATTTTGTTGAAGCATATTTAAACATTTTTGAAGAAAATTTCGAGTGCGTAGATATCTGATTTTAAGCACAAAAGAACAGTTTGTCTTGGTTAGTGCGGGACACAATATGAAGTCAATTTCTTTTGTACTTGATTCATAATAAAAACTCTAACTTTCGTTATGACATTCCTAGAATAAATTACCAGGCGTGTGCAAGACCAGATAAAATCATCCAATGTGTTCGTATCATGATAAAAAATTACATATTTACTTGACGTATTTTGCCCCAATGAGATTTTGCAACGTTATTACCGGGGCTTTTACATAAATCGTTCAGTCAAACTTGCGCCAAACGTTTCCCGGGTCGGATTGTAACAATAAACCAATATTGTGCCTAAGGAATAAATTGACAAAACTTTCATGAAGGTTATTTGCTAAAATTTGAGAATTACTGCACCAATTTGACAGTCTAAAGTTTTAGTTGGCCGACACAATATGTTAACAAAGTGCTTATCAGATCGAGTGGTTATCAGACTCCAGTTTTCAATTTTCTCTTTAGTTATTGCAGTTTTTTTGAGGAAGATGTTAGATACCCCGTATGGGCCTGCAGGGACCCGATTTTTCTGATTCTAGGGATACGATGATAATTTTCTCTGATTCCAGAGACCCTATTTTCAATTCTAGGGACTCGAATCGGGTTCCTAAAACACCTTTAAAATCCCTGGCTATTGATAAATTCATTCTTGCGTTTTTCAGATCTTAATATATTGTAAACCTTTCTACTTGGATGTCTGAGACACGGTGGAACCACTTTTTGCATTTGCAAATGAACTCCTTGCATTTGTTGATATTCTTGTAAAAGAAGCAAAATTCATTGAAACCTTATAAAGCAAAAGAAGTAAAATTCATTGAGTTTTCTGAACATAATCAACCTAAAATGATTAATTTTGACTTTATTTAGTTAGCATTTGATGCCTTAAAACCCTTGAACGACACAGACCAAGATGACTTTATCTGTTCAGTAAGGATGCTCTTGATTTTGCTTCATACAAGATGTCAGGAATATTTCTTGCCAAACCGCGTCGCCAAATGACCATTCTGCTTTGCTGCAAATCGATGACATTAGCGTTATAGTAAATTCTTAGGAGAAAAGTCCAAACTCCGGTGACAAGTTGACTGATAGACGCAGAAACTCAGGCAAATGGGAAATTATTGGACATGATGCTGTGATTCAGCGGAAAAGTACTGTAGAACAGTTGTAAAAAGGTTTTGTTTCCATATTATCCTATTATCCAATGATTTTATCAACGATTCTACCTTTGGTCTGAAAAGTAACAGCCACTTTCAATGAAGAACTCAAACACAAAATTAGTGATTGGGAGGATATGTGCACGGAAAACGTGCTACAATTTCGATAGAAATCTTATCATTGAACTTTTGTAAAGGTCCCGATCAATTTTCATTACTTCGTTTCGCAGTAGAGCTCTTGCTTGAATATTAAAAGATATTAAAGCACGGTTAAAAACAGACTCCTCATGTGAAAAAAACAACGTTTCCAGAAACTCAAAAATCATCAAAACTTGCATTGACATCAAGAGCTGTGATGAGATTACAAACGAAACGTCTCTTAATTACACTGATTTTCAGATTATCTCCAGAATATTGAATCAAAGTTTTAAATTGAGTTCTACTTTACAGTATTTTGTGAGAGTTGGAAATCCATTATAATCGATTTGTATCGTTTTAACAGACATTTATGCACCTTGCTTTCTACATAAGAGCCCAAACTGTGCAACCGATCTGCTTACGTTTTTCTTGAACTTTTCGGTGTTTCATTGAAAGTTCAACCAAAATATCTTTGTGTCGGCTTTTTCAACAGTGCAAGAGGCATAGGAAAAGTGCTGTGGGTGGTTGAAAGCTATATTAACAGACATCTTGGAGTCTCTTTTATTGAAGGAACACTTTTCATGTTCAAGTTGTTGCACAAAACTTTTTGTGAACAATTTCACATAAATAATTTATTCTTTGCCCATGAAATTAAGGGCAAGGTGTATATGAAACAAGGTGTATATTTTAAAAATCTGCTGAGGTTTTGTTTTATGCAAGTAACTGAATGCAAGATTTTGGTAGTTTCAAAAATTTATTGCAAGACGCTTTAGTTTTTCTTCCCCTTTGATTTTTACCCACTTCCGTTAGGAAAGTTACAGTACAGACACATTTAACCCATTCAGCAAAGTGAAAAACTATTTGAAGTATTTAAAAGTCTGAAATGATTCAGGCGTTCTTAGATGGTAATGTTATAGCGAACGATACGGTTTAGAGCTGTTTCTCTTTGTGCCTTTTCGAAACCTAAAGTTTTCAAAAGAAAATGTCCAGCTCTGCACAGATACATCGTCATTTTCTGTACTTCAGACGGAAATATTCAGAGATTAGGCATTCAAAACAAGGCTTGATGAAAAAGGCACGAGACTTCATTTTTGATTAGGCAAAGTAGTAACACGAATTAACCACCGGAAAGTAGATGGTTGAAAGTTGCATTAAGTTTCAGCGCTTTCAGGTGTAGTGCGTGATTTTGGAGGTAATAATACATATAATAAAAATTCATACTTAAAGATTCGAAGGAAACCCCCTGCAGTTGTCAAAAGTAAGTTTAGCAACTTGTTGATTGGTAAGGGAGTTAGACGTTGCAGTGAGTTCAGTGTACGTGCTTTTTTCTGATGCGTGCTTGTTTACTTGCTAAGTGATTTTCCGGCTGTGTGCTGTGGGTTGATTGTTCTGTCGGCAGAAATATAGGGAGCTGCGCGTTATATAACAGTAGATCACACATTTATTGAAATTGAAAAGAATGTTTTGGTAATGGTGTTTCTAATTAATTCGCTTTAGAGTTTATTTAGTGTTGTTTATTTTCTTTTAACTTTGTGCTTGACCTTGAAATAGATTTAATTTCATTTTGTTCTGAATATACGTCAATTTTAAGGTGATTCCTTCACTGTATTGCTTGAGTTAGAGCACAAGTAAACTATATTCAGCTAAAGATTGGTAATTTGAACACAAAAAGTCAGTGCAAGGTGTTCAAGTTTTCTCAGCTGGACATTGATTTGCGTAGAAGCAAACAATTTACGTGAAGGCAGGTAGTTAGAAACAAGAAATGACTGAAAAGTACCTATCATGAAAAACAATGGTTTCTTAATTAATTGTGAGAGTTCTTTGTCATGAAATTAAAAAAAACGTGTATCGTTGCGTAATTTAAAATTACGAGAGGTTTGGTTTTTAATTTTAGTTTGATTTGAAGAATATCAAAATATCACCTAAATTTATTCTTTCTAAAAGTTTTTTTGTCAAGATATGCATTTTAGACTTTGATGTTTTTTATCACTGAATGTTTTGTCTTCACGTTCATTGTCATTTGAAGGTTTCAAAAAGCAACAAATTTTATCTTTGTAAAACGGATAGACTAAGAATCACTGTTACTTAAGGGAAATTTTACCTAAGTGAAAATAAATGTACCAGCTGGTACTGCTTTACTTAGTTAAAATGAAAATCTGCAAAATGTCTGAAAAAAACATCTAAACGCCCCAACAGTTGGAAGCTCTTAGGTATGGACATAATCGCTTATTGAAACGGAGCGAATTTCGCTGGGAAAACAAAATGGTGAACCAGCGGCAAGTATAGAAACATTTCAGATAACTAAATATAGTTTGATTGAGAAATTGTATAATAATCCATCGTACATTTTTAGCATAGTATTGATGGCTGATTGAGCCTGCGCAAAATAAGCGAGCAACCATTTCTCAGTGATCGTGGTTATGACTGCTTGGTGAGTTTGCATGAAGTGAAATCAAAACATGGGTTGAAATGCAACATTTGCATCTGAGGAAAAGATTCGTATAGCTTTTACACCACCTGAAGTTAGTTTCAAGGCCAAAATCAGTTTCTTTGTGGTTAAACGCACTGGCGATAGCAACGAAGTAAGCAGAAAGAACAATGACCGGCTTCTTTATACAGTTTTTATGTCTGCTTGGTTTGATAAATATCATCATTCGTCTTACTTTTCTCATCATTCGGTATGAATGAAATTAGTGTTTTCGTTTATAAAACAAAGAATAAAAAACGAGATCCTGCACCCGCTTTAAACCAGGGGTACACAACCTTTTAGCTATTGTCGGCCGCATTACGTTTGTTTTTAGGAATTTTGGAATTACGACCGCTAGTGAATTCAAGATATACTATGTTTTGTATTGCTTTTGTTCTGCTTGCACACACTGAGCCTAGGTTGTTTCCACACGTGTGTTTGGTTGTCTTTCTACTAAGTATCCGCATACAGTAGAAAAATATTTTTACTGCGAATGCAGGTATTCAAAATCCTCATGTAAACTTGTACAGTACTGTAGTTAAATCGACTGCTTTTTCTTAATAATTTAAACTATGATTTTATTGACCGTGGAAAACGAAAGTGCTTTCAATCTTGAGTGATGTGAAACTCTACAAAATTAATCTGGTTCATGCGATTTTGAGGTTTACCTACACTGGTGTCATGAGTTTTGCAAAAATTATGCAGCAAACGCTGTAACACACATGTGCACATGAATCTACAAAATAGTTCAAATTTACCAGAGAAGAAAGTTTGCTTTGTGTGTCCGTGATAAAACTAACTTAATCCTCACCTTGGCTTGTGCCTGAGGTTGATGAGCAGCAATCACTATTCACTCAAATCCCAGTAGGAATTATCTGGAAATGTGATTGTTTGAATTTGCGTAAGAGAAGTGAGAGAGGATAATCGTTTTGGAAAGGAACGTGAATAGTTTAGCTTCAGCAAGCCTTCTCGAAGGAGTGCGTGCAAGCCAATTTCGGGTGTGCGTTTCCTACTGTACTCTGAGGACAAGATTTCGAGCTGCAGCAGGTCTATTTTTACATCTCTGAAACCAAAGAGGGTTAGCCAACACTTCGAGCACTTGACATCAATTCAAAATGAAGAGTGTATTTTGGTAAACGAAACTCAGAAGGGCAGCAAACGTGAGGAGTCAACGCAACCAACTTGTTTCGAAATAACTAAACAAAAAGCTATGATGGGTACGCTGCAAAATGACGTTGTTTCTGAACTTTTCCTTCCAGACAGGGCTGGCCATAAGCCAGTGCAAACGATGCAGCTGCATTGGGCCCCGGAACGCACTATGGTTGTTGAGCAAGTTGTTTATTTTTGCCAGATACTCCTTGCGCACGAGAATTGTAGATTGGCATCAACCTCATTGTTAGAAAATATTTATCTCGTTTGAATGAACGATGAATTTCCTCCAGTTGTTATCAAACATGCTCAATTCTCATGCTGAGCGTTGCATCTGCGCTCCACCATGTCCCACTCTTTATTGATAGAATTTGGTTGTTACTAGTGCCAGTTGAGACTGACGTAGACATACAGCTAACCCAAACAAGGTGGGCAGTGATTCAATTCGCAATGAAGAGGTCAAGACAAGTGCTTGCCGTATTAACTTTGATGGCAGTTCTGCTGATGTAACGTTATTCAGTTCTCGAAAGATTCTTCTGTTTCTGGTTGGTTGCGGGTAATCTGCATTTTAACAAAGGCTTGCAGTTTCGCCTCATAGAAGAATTTGACACAGACTAGATTTTTTATTATTTTGTCAAAATAAAATTAATTGTACCACATTGAAACAAACGACAAAAGATGAGAGGTTGGCCCTGTGGAGGCCATGAATCTCATGCAAACCAAGGGAATTTTTTTGAAGTGTTCGCACTTAAATTTAGCCTCCTTTGACCGCCTCATTTGTACGTATAGCCACATTTCAAGTTAACCCGCCGAGACGTTAAGGCATCACATAAAATCTGAAAGGTGAGGACTGCTGGTACTTGTATCTATAATGTTGATTAAGTTATTTTTGGCATGTTTTTCACAAGCCTCTTATAATCCAAAGGCAAACCAACCAGTCACCACCAAAATCATCTACAGATATTTGATTCAGAGAATGTAACAACTTACCGACGTAAGAACAATCCATTCATGGAGCCTTAGCAGCGTTTATACTTGCGAGATATTATGAAGAAAGAGTAAAATTTTCAGAGAGAAAAAGCTTAATGGTATTTGAAACGAGTTTCCCACCATGTTATTTTTTTGTGAAATAATCGGCTACTCCTACATGCAGCACAAAGTCTTCTTTTCTCTTGGCCTCATTAAAGAAATTAACCTGGTTTGACACAAATAAAACTTTTGCTACTTTTTTACAAATTGTGATGACAGCTAATAATTTTTGCGGGAAGGAAGCTCTGTATCTTGTGCACTTCTGCTGAGGTTCATGCATTCATTTTTAATCCGCTTTTCTTGTCGGGAGGGTCGCAGGGTCAGCAGCCCCAGGAGGTCCCAAATACCTCACGGTTTCCAACAACCTTTGATTGCTCCCCTCAATCCATCAAGACGGGACCAAGCAAGGTCGCAGATGCAATCACAATACCTGGTGCATTCCTGTGGGAGTAGCTAGCAGGACTTATCTGGTCAATTTTTCCCGGGGCATTCTGATCACGTGGCCGAAACATCGTTGCTGGAATCTCTCTCCTCGGAGAAGTGGCTCAGCATTCAAGGTTTTACGAATTCCACAGCAGCGTACTTTGTTGCGAAGTGTCACGCAGTGACCTCTTCGCAAAAATCCAGTCTCTGCCACTTGTGCTTGAGATAGCATTCTTTCAGTTCTTACCCAACATTTCCTTAACATAAGTGAGGATCGGACAAAAGACTTATTTGAAAGTCGAAACTTTGCGATGGTTCAAAGCTCCCGTTTTGTGACCACGGAGTGATAGAAGTCACGTGCATGCTTTGCCAGTACATATACGCCCAGGCATAAAAGAAAAAGAACAGCCGGCAAGATGCAAATCCTGATGAGAGAAGAGGTACAGTTCTCCCTACAAGCCCGTAATCAGCTTGGAACACAAACGGGGTGAAAAATTTTTTGAGGGGAGCCCAAATTTTACATTAAAAACAACGGTTATGCATACAATCTAACTATGTAGGCCTAAACTTTGTCCAACACATTTATTCAGGGGGACAGAAATATTTACCAGGGGGCGAATTACCCTTGCTGCCCTTAGTTACGGGACCCCTGTGAGAGATGCCAAAAAATGTCCCCCTAGTTTCAAATAACAGTGCCATGGCAAACGGTGGTTTGACTTATTGAAATGTATGCAATAATACAGCATGTAATATCGCTACCTCAGTTTTACAGCACAACGCCAGTGTTGCAAAAGAGCCTGTTGTTGCAACAATACTACATCAGCCTATTATTGTAACAGAATCAAACCGAACCACGACACAACGTGATGGTATGACAGTGCTACCTCTCCTTGTTTTTACAATACTACTACATAACCTATTGCTATGACAGCACCAGCTCTAACAACATTTTTAAGAGCAGATTAAGCTCTTCAGTCATGCACGGCAATCAGTACAGTTATAGCAGACCCGTAGCTAGGTGGGAAGTATTTTCCACTTTGTCAGATCCATCAGCCGAACCCTGCCACAAAGGAGTGGTCACGTTTATTTTCGGAGTTTTTGGGACGGTGGCGAAATAAAATCTAAAGATCGCTGCTCAACTCCGTAACCCCAATCATTAACAAGGCTAGCTTTGCAATTTCTCAATGTGATAATTTCTCTCATACGTTCCTGCCGCACGCACACAACCTCTGCCACATGTGAGAAAGAGAGTACCCTGTCATCTAAGCAATACTACTAAAGTAGCTGCAAACGTTGATTCAGGCGGCAGACAGCAGTGTTTTAAACAGAGCTTTTGCAACCAGGTTTCAATTAATTGAAAAGTTCTGCAGAAGAATAGGTGCGCTATTATAGCCAAAAGTTGGTTTTAACCGAAGTAGGTGAGGTCAAAGTTACTATAACGACTTTATGCTAACTTTGGTTCAGGTTACCTTCTGCACAGCTTATCAAGAAGCTGCCCTGTTGCGCTAATGGAAACTCTGTTACAGGGGGACAAGATGGGTTTTCAGGCGCATGGCTTTTGTGATGAAAACTGAAGTGTTCGGTACTAAACTGTTTTTAAATACTCATCGCATTGCTGGTTTCTATAAATTACCCGCCTCTTTCAGCTGTTACCCGGCGTTTGTCCTCGGGCTGCAGATTACATTGGGTAGTAGTCGATTGTTTGAATACTTTCAGCTGTGACCAGAGCCGCAGCCACCTGATACGTTCGGGATGGAAAAATGATTGTAACTTGTTTTTGTACTATTTTCGGCAAGAAAATGGTTGTAACATGTTGTTGTTCCTAACAACTAAACATTTTTCGAAAATTGCAGGGGGGGCAATTGCCTGGTTCTCCCCTGGTTGTGCGCCTGGATGTGAACTTTCTTATGCATGAGGGTTAGTGTGTGTCGATGCATAGCGATTCTCAAATAATTGAGATTGGATAACAGCATGTGTTGCTTATGTCGCCCTATCAACAAGATTCAAAGTTTATTTCCAAATGATTTAAGATAAGTTTGAATAAAAGAAGAGGTATTAGGTTGCGTGCATTTAGAAAACGGCGTGTTGTGACCAGGGGCGCATCCAGGATTTTTCTAAGGGGGGAGCTGAAGTCATGGAAGCAAAAGCTATGAAAAGGAAGAATTGTTTGTGATTGGAATAGTCAAGGAAAGCACATAATTTGTGGATAAACAATTGACTGTACTCACCACGAAAACTGGGAGTTCTTCCAACTAAACTGCCATCTTGTTTCTTTGATATTCTTTCCTGACGACCACAAAACTCGACAAACGTGATTACATGTCTCAACCGTTTTATGTAAAAATCTAACCCTCGTTTTCTGTAAAAAAATAACAATCGGATGTCGGTAGTTTAAAAGCTTGATATAAGAACTCTTTCTTTGTTGGATTTCGAGTTTTCGCTGGGTAGAGGTGCAGGGTGTTAAGATGATAGATTTTTTTGATTAACAGGAGTTTCAGAAGTGGGCCGCACGTACGTGCCGATTTCTTGACGCCTTTGGGTGCGCGTCTTTTAGTGCCTTGCTCAAGCGCACAGCAACGATAACACAGGCAGGTGTAGGGAGTCAGATCCTTCGATCCGGAACCGGCGCTTTTAAAACATTGCGTTGCGCAATTGAAGTCGCGTACATATTTGCATCAGTAAAAGCAATTACCATAAAGTTTCTTGTCTGGGAGAAAACAACACACAAGGAACTTCACCCCCTTGATTTAACAAGCAAGGTAACTACAGAATTTGCCTATAACCGCACCTCCAGGGGATTGCAGTATGAACGTTATTGCCGAATTGATGTTATAAGCGAATTGAAGTGCATGTAAAAGATGCCACCGGGACCGAACAAAATGTAACGTTATAGGCGCATTGACGTTACAGACGAAGCCGTTATAAACGAATTCAACTATATATAACAGATTTAACAGGAGTTTCAGGCCCCCTTCGGATTAGACTAAAAACTTAACTTCAGGGCAAATTTTTTATTTTTTGGGCAAATTGTTATTTTCAGGGCAAATTTTTTCCTACCCCCAGTAAAAAGCCTTCCCGTACGGCTATGACCTCATGCATGCTTGGGGGGTTCGCCGAAACATCGTCGCTACCAGTTGCACCAGACGCCTGTGGCTGCTCTTCTACCGGCGGACACAGGTAGGCCTACCGTTCTGACACCGGTCAGTAAAAACTTTTTGAGGCTCTTCACTCTGATCTGTTTCATACGAAGATGAACGTCTTGTTAATTTCACCACAAACCTGTCCGATTTCACTCAACACTTTTCGCTGACTAAAGAGCAGCGTGCAACTGATTAGCAGAATAGCTAATTAATTCAGGCTGCAGCTAACGGTCACTCATACCTCGCACTGCATATCAGACAGTCTTGCCACTGGGGTCAGTCTCGTTAACATCAGATTGTTGCCTTTTTTCAACATCAGATTTTTACAATACAGTTTAATATAAGCATTACCAATAAACTCCCGTCGCCACGGTGATCGTTGGTGGGCTTAGCCCCCCAAACAAAGCTCCAAGCCCCCAAAAATTGAAATATGAAACACTTTAAATCAGCGGAATTTTTGTCAAATTTTAGAATG
>JGI24158J21664_10005983_pt1 | contig 15979 bp, 5 predicted proteins | sample Ectturendosymbi3_FD_21664 | JGI IMG/M metagenome (IMG submission 21664)
ATTTAGAAGTCGGAGCTCGTGAGTAAAACATGGCTTGCTTTTGTTAGAAGGATAAACTATATTTGTGGGAATAAAAGCTGCGTTTGGTTTATGACATTTGTAATATTTGAACGAGCTGAATTAGCACTGGGGGAATTCATGATACTGAATTCCCAAGGGTAACATACAGTGCATTGTTCAAACCTAAAAAGTCCCCATTATTAAAGTCCCATACAAAAATGGTTTAGAAACTAAGCGATGTTTAAGTGAAAAATTTGGTTTAATAAAAATGGGGTTGTGATCTAAATTGTTGATAGGATCTAGGACTCCGTGATATAGGACTGCCGATGGTACATTTGTTAAAACTCAGTCAAGAATCATACGATTTCTTGTAGCAGTGTTGATAAGTTGTGTTGATGTAATTGGACCAAAAACAAAAAAATCACCCGTTTTGAAAAGCCCACTGAAAAAAAAAACAATAAAACCCACCAAAAACCCGCTCTTAACTTTTCCTTTCACACTTGTACAGTAAACTGCAAATTTTTTTTAATGAAGCAAAACGAACAGCAACGAAATTTTGAAGGACTTGAAAAAAACAGAATAGGCCTAATAATTCGAGCAGTTTGAGTAAAGTCTGCTGGTTTTCTTCTTCAGCTCTAAAATCGGTATATTAATCAATTTCTCTGCCTTCTCTGCATCCAAGCTGTTTCTGATGTTGGACCATACCAAACCATATATTGAAAAAATACACCATATACAGTAGATGCTGAATTAGCAGGGCATGTACATAAACGTGGCATGAAACTGCAGAGTTTGTGTGGGAGTGGCTTTTCTCTGTTTGCTGTGCGCATTCTTGCCGAGCTTTACCACTTTGGAGTGAATTAACCAATAACACTTTGCGAAAACAAAGATGGGGTACATTTCTTTACCTTCAAATTTGAATGCCATAATAGCTATAACAAGTTATTATTGTGTGATTCTGCACATGGTGATGTTGCATAATGCAATAAAAACAATTCAGAATGGGGTTTTTGTGTCTTTTTTAAAAGGACAAAAACCTGTTTCTTTCAAAAAAATATAAAAACTTGGATTTAAAGAAACCCAGGAGGGTTGGATTAAAAAAAACGGATTTTTCTCAACCCTGACTATCTTTCAATCCTTTTTGTGATTTTCCTTTGACCGCACGATCTGGAACAAGTCAGTCACTATCAGTTTGATTAAGCGTGCGCCGTGCATCTAGAGTAAAAGACCCTGGTAATGAAGAAGCTGAGAATTACTGGCATTTGAATAGGCTAGGTAAAAATTAGTGTTGACAACAAAACAAGTTTTCGAAAAATTAAATCCATTCACCATGTAATAGTAGACTTACAATAGGAAAAATCATCTGTTACCATTTAAATATTTGCAATTTCACTCTTTCTATACCCCCTAGCCATGGATGCCTGGGGCCGGCGACCTCCTCTGCATGCCACTGGGTCTGCTTAAATAAAATAATTTGATCTGGTAATAAAACAACTGTCAAAATGATCAGTCTAGCCCAGGGGTCTCCAAATTTTTTGCCAGAGGGCCACATAACCTATTACACAACAGTTCGAGGGCCGGACACCTTACGTACTGTAATTGTTTCGGGATATGATACATTTTACCAAATAAAAAAATTTTTCGTGAATATATTGTTTTTTTATCATTGACAAAATGGCTTCGCGGGCCGAAGTTCGGACATTCCTAGCCCAAAAAAGCTTCGCTCTGCAACTTTCCTGCCTGAACTGTTTTATTGTCGCTTGTTTTGCGAAGCGTACAACAGAGAAACGACTTGCTTTCCGCGAAAGCCGTCAATGGAGTTGGCGACAAGTTAAAGTGGCACATGAGTTTTTTACACTAACTTGTTCATATGCATCAAATAGTTGTTGACAAGTTGGATCTTCTTCTTCTTTCGGCGGGAACACATTCCTACAGTTTTCTCATGTTTTCGTTTGTAGAGAATGAAAGTGAATACATCATTGAACGAATTTAAAAATTACTTCGAAGTGCTGTTGAAAATGGCTAGTTTTGGGAGCGTTCTTCTTACACTGATTTTTTTAGTACTACACCCCTTTGCCACCTACGATAATGCGTTTTACGCAACACATACAAGCGATCAAATTCACTTAGGTACAGTGACGTAACGAGGTTAGATAGCGCCCGGGGCAAAAAACAAGTTTTGCGCCCCCGTGGTCGAACCTGAGCTTTTTCGAAAGCAAATTTACTGTATTGAAGAAAGTACTTGCGATATGATCGGCGCCTACCGCAGTCATTCAGCGCCCCCATAGTGAATAATACAAAGTCACTCCCACACAACCTCTGCAGTTTCACATTGAGTTTATGTGCATGCTCTGCTAGTTCAGCATCTATAGTGTATTTTTTCAATGTATGATTAAGTATGGTCCAAAATCAGAAAAAGTTTAGATGCAGAGAAGGCAGAAAATTGGTTAAAATATACCGATTGTGCAGAGCTGAAGGAGACAACCATTAGAATTTCGATTTATTCATCTCTTTTTCCAAGTCCTTGAAATTTCGTTGCTGTTCGTTTTGATTGGTTAAAAAAAATACAGTTAACTGTACAAGTGTCCTGCTTATTTTATTTTTTACTTCTTAGTAGATTTTTCAAATGAAAGTTAGAGTGTTTTTTTTGGTGGGTTTCGTTGCTTTTTTTAAGTGGGCTTTTAAAAAAAAACCCTGGTGGCCTGCTTTATGTACATTTTGGCCAAATTCAATACTTTTTCAAGGTCTTGAAAACCGCTTTGACGATTTAATACTTTCAATACCGCGTGGGAACCTTGAAACTAGTCCAATGAACTTGTCAAGCTCACCCAATATCAAATTCCAATTTGTGTCATCAGAGATGTAATGGGGTTTAGTCACTGTACATTTTCTTACATTTCTGAGCAGTGCTTCACAAAAGAAAATGCGCAAAGACGAAGACGGTTTTGACCATACATCTTTTAGCAAAGGATATTGGACCAGGGCTGAATTCCCTGATGTTTGCTATTGCAAGCATCTTCGCTGCACGTGGGAAGTGAACAAAGACTGCCCATGTATTTTGTTATTTCCGATATCAAGTCCGGATTCAAGTGCACTTGAGTCTGTTGACCACTGTCATGGTCTTCGTCAGAGCTATCCTCGTCTGGAATCTTCCTCAGGTGCATCAACATCTATCTCGTCTGCATCGCTTATCAATACATCGTCTTGCTCGCTGTCAAGAGTTATTAGCATCTGAGGCAATTTCTACAAACTGCAACAAAGCAACATGCCTCAGCATATTCAGTGCTTTCATCCTGCTATTGAAAACCTAAACTACGGCGTAACAACTGTGGACAGGAATTTTTGAAGGTTTGACCTTGTTGACCGCTAAGACACTTCAAGAGCCCACAACTATTTCACCTAAATACCGAGATGGTCGTAAAGTGATCTTTGAGTGTTCTGGTGGTGGTTATGCAGCGAGGTTCTTTGTCTTGGGAGACCGTTGGAAAATTTTGAGACCGTTAGACCGAAACTGTCTCTCAAAATACGTTTAAAAAACACTGATTGTGGAGCCCGGCTTTTCTTTTATACCATGCAGATCCCCTGCGGGAACTGTTCCAATTGGTCAGGTATTGCTCAGACATATTACCGCAGTATTTTCTCGCGTTTATGTAATGGAATACTCAAGACGTTTGGTAGACTTTACCAACTCTTCAGTGAACTTTATCACACATTGCGTTGCCTACATCGCACCCAGTGTAGCGTATACCACATCTTCTGTATCCGGAGAACACGAATACCTGAGTTACGTCGATTGATGCGACTGGCCGTTTTACGTAGACACATGACTACTATCGTCATTTTTAGCGCAAAAACGTTTAAGTTGCACGAATTTCGTTTTGTTCAAATTAATTGTCATGGACTTTCATCCGAAAAGATTGAGATCCAACGAGGATACGGGACATCAAAACCGGGAATGCGTCAAGTAACCAGTCCCGTAGCCAGGCTATAAGGTTTGGTGGGTCAAAAGTCAAAATACATAATTCCGGGGACAAAATTTTGTTTTTATTATATGTTTAAAACAAATTTTCCTGGGCACAACAAATTTTGGGGGGCACTGCCTCCGAATGCCCCTGTGGCTACGAGCCTGCAAGTAATGCGCTCGGTCGTGCTGGTGTTGAGTTTAAATTGCAAATGAATGTCACCAGGAGTGAGAAAACACTGGGTTGAATACAATATAGAAGTGACACCATTTTACGAGAGGTATGATGTACGCATTAATATCTTTGTTACCTGAAACGTTTAATTGCGTGTCACGCTAAAGGAGCTTGAAAAATAAATTGCCTTAGTCTGCTACGAACCTTAAAACGTAAATGAGTTTTGAAGATGGATGTCAACTGCATGCAAAACTTGAATCACAAAAATTCACTCTTATGGCTGTCACCACATTTTGTAATGGGGAATATTGTAAAAGCGACATTAATAGCCTGGTAACTTCTATATACAAAGGCAAACGAGCATGTTCTAAACGCTTATATTCTAGCCGCTAGAACTCTTGGTAGTGCATGAAAGTCCTTTTTCTAATGCATACAAATGAAAACTTGAAGGGTTTGATTTTATTCGCAACGTTCACACATCCTCAGCAAAACTTAAGAATATTTCCTCATTTTTGTAATATTTCAGAAACGATGCCTCACAGCAAAAAACAGTTTTCTTGTGATGTCTATTGCAGATTGATTGAGCCTGCATTATAACATAGTGATCACGTAGCATGGCTCTTAGCAAATCTATATTACAGAATCAGCTTAGAGTTGCTAGCGTAGTCACTGTTTGCAACCTTACATGGCTGTGGAAGGTTCAGTATTTTCTGTTTTGGCAACAACCGACGCAAAACATGACAAACATTGAGGTTGCCACAAATGCTTTTGCACAAGATTACCTCATGTATGAGATGTGTTACCAACAGATTTACATAAAAAAATACCTTCACTCGAATCTCCATGCCCAGGATCACACAATCAGGAAGCAAACGGGACAAAGCAATTAGGAGCCCACCATATCCACATCCGATATCCAGCACATCTACTTCAAACTTCTTTCCAACAGCCTAAACTTCAAACGAAAGATGCGGCATGGTTTGTTAACAAATCCAAGCTTGAGTTTAATCTAACAATGATGGAAATTCGATTCTGGCTAAGAAAAACCACTTTAATTGATCAAAACAACATACAAAGCATTTGTCGCTTTGAAAAAAGAAAAGGGCTGCTTTGTTAGGCAAGAATAGGTTAAAATGTTAACCTGCTAAAAGCTAGTTGCCAGTTAGTGTTTCTAGTGTATATTTCAAGTATACACTGAGTTAAAACACAACATGCAACTCAAGAAGAACTGATTCATGGCCAAGCCCACAGTTCTGAAAGGAGTACAGTAAAATTGCAAGTGAAAATACTCTTAAATAAAAATTGTTTTTTGAAAAGATCAGGGAACAGGTATTTGCATGAAAAATTCATTTAAGCTGTAAAGCATATTCCTGAAGTATTTTTGTGGTAAATGCATAACAACAGATGTAGTTTTCTCACCTTGTCCATGATGTCTTCTACCTTTGGTTTTTGAAAATACATGGGGTAATACTTGGACCAATCCATTTTATCTGGAGTTACTGGATACTCCACTACATGATCACCCAATGGATTGGAATGGGCTCTTTGCCTGAAATACTTTTTTTGAGGAAGACTGCACAATGCATCTTCAGACATTTTTTGATGCATGAATCAGCACTATTCTTACTATCTAAACAACTTGACAAAGTGTTGACGCATACTTAATTTTTCACCTAATACAAAAATGTTCTCACAATCTCCCATGTTACACCAAAATGCATTGATCAGAGACAGCAGAAAGCCATACTCAAACATGAGTTTGACAAACACCAGTCAAACCAATGTGTTGCAGACACATCAAGATAAAAAAATTCCAGAAGCTCATATCTTCTGCCCAGGGCAGGTCCAAGAGGGTGTGATTTCAATAATACTTGGCACTCAACAAGTCTCATTACAAGTTCAATACTGCAAGAGACATGAAATATACTTCACAACACTGACTGTGACAAAACAATGGATTTCAAAATGGCCATATATTACGAATGCAAATTGTACAAAATTATGGTGAAATAAATTACTTCGTAGGTTTTAGGGGGGGGGGCGATTGCCCCAATCACACACACACCCTGGATCCACCCCTGCCTCTGCCAAACTGGTCAACTTCTCACATTGGGCATTTAGGATGTACCAGATTATTTTCTGGCCAGAATATCAGGATTTATTTCTGGTTTCAGCCAGTAATCAGTTGATTTCAGCAGACTTTAAGTTGTTTTTACTTTATTATAAATTATCAGATCAATTTTAGTCTGCAACATACGAACTGATGAAAATTCATAATAGACAAGACTTAAACACAGAAATCAAATACCTTGTGCTTGAAAACTTATACTTCAAAGTCAATTTTTATGGGGCAAGTCCACTGCTGACTTATGCACGAGTCATTAAAGTAAAATTGTGACAGTAGACTCTTTGGTGGTCAATTGGCAACATTAATTGAAAGAACTTGTTGACAGTATTATGAGGTTTAATGTGTTTGCATCAATTACAGCTAGTTAAACAGAAGTGCACATTTTTACTATCTTGTCAACAAGCATAAGTTACTAAACTCATTTCACTGATAATGACAACTAATTTAACAACCAAAGAAACCAATACTTCTATTTTCAGCAAGTTGTAAGCATGACGCGTCGTTTATAGCAACAAATCTTGTTAGCTATGGTAACACTTCTGACAAAACATGCATGTGCATGCTAATATTTTTTACAACCACAACAAAGGCGGCAGTGCCTGCAGATACCACTGAGGAAATCCAATAGAAATATCATTTATGAATTTCAATAGGATATTGCTATGCTGTTATATCACAGAAAAGAGTATCGTTTAAGAATATAATGCACACACATGAAGCAAGAAACATGTTCAGCTGCACAACACCAGAGCTCCTATTATACAGACAGATTTCTTAAGGTAAAGCTTTTCCAAAACCAAGCTGATAAAATCTCCTCATATACACACACCCAGTTCAGATGAAACAACAGAAACATTTATGCTAGAACCAGCATTGAACATTCACTTTAAGAACCAACACGAACAATGTTTGTTACTTGACAATACTGCAATACTAGCACAATGCTATCCTGTACTTATTTGGATAAATTGCCATATTTACTGAGATCAATGATGTTACTACATGCCTTAAATTATATGCAGATTTATGACCAATGCAAAGAGGAACATTATGAAATGCAACTGAAAAATAATAAGAGATCGAAAAGCATCATTTAAGAAGTAAACATGAAATACACAACATTTTTAGGGATGAACACACCTGGAATGAAACAGCAAATATATTCCTTGATGTTTGCCCTTGATGATCTGTGCAAGCATACCATACTCTTTTTTACAAAAACACACTAATGTGTTTAGGCCATGCTCATAATTGGACAAGACAGAATTTCTGAGCCACACACAAACCTCAAAACATCTTAGCACATTGACAGGGTGTTCAAGAAACATGTTTTTAGTCAACACCTTCCCTGCCGGTATGATTTCAGCCTAAAACAAGCAGTGTGCATGTGTCTTAGCAGTGCCGTAACTCCTCTGCCGATTGTGCTAGAGAGCTGTTCAAACCCTCAAATGACTCGGACAAATCTTTGCGTCTGCAATGAAAAAAAATTTTTTGGTTTTTGGGTTTCGGATTTTTTGTGAGTGACATCACAAGTGGAGTAGTTTTAGGACTTTCTGGCCCACTTCATCTGGCCCTGGACCCAAACTGTTAGATGATATTGTTTCGCTCAAGTTGTTAGTGGAAACTAGACTGAAATTCAAGTCTTTTGATACTTTGAATGGCATGCTGGGTTTTGGGTTCAGAAGTTATGACCTAAAAACAATAAAATAAGTAATCCATTCACTAATCAGATAATTAATTTGCTGTTTTTAGATCTCTCTAGCACAACCCGCTGAGGAGCTACGCGATTGGTAATTCAACTGAAATATCCCTATTTTTCCCCGATTTCCAAGTACGAAATATTTGTAGACCGGCAGCCAAAGTGTTAAGAATACTAGTTCAACTTTACAAGGTCCAAGAATGCAGTGTCAACTTTTTTGATTAATTTCTTCTCCAAGTGCTTCTAAAATTTCCTGCTTATAGTCATCAAAATCACCTTCAATTTGGTTAATTGTCTGATTTTCAACTACCCATAAATTGCAATCTGTTTCAGTAATCAAACGGGCATCATGAGAAACGATTAAAACACCACCTTTGTATGCATTAATAGCTTCACCAAGTGCATCAATGGATTCCAAATCTAGGTTATTTGTTGGTTCATCAAGAATAAGAATGTCAGGTGCAGATGAAATCAGTTCTGCCAAAGCAACCCTGGCTTTTTGACCACCACTTAAGTCCCTTATTTGGATTTCATGAGCATGACTTACAAGACCCACAGAACCTAAACGTTTTCTTGTTTCCTGATAGTCCAAGTTAAACTTGTCTTGCAGGTAACGAGTTGCAGTTTTCTCAACATCAAGTTGGTCAGCTGAATGCTGACTGTAGTATGCAATTCGTAAGCGATGATTCCGACGTACTTCACCAGAAGTAGATTGTAATTCACCACACAAAAGTTTTAACAGGGTAGATTTTCCAACACCATTTGGTCCCACTATGGCTATTCTTGATTCCATATCCACACCAAATTCTAAGTTTTTGAAAAGGTGTGGCTGATTAGGATATGCAAAGTCAACATTGTATAAACCAAGCACAGGTGGACTGAGGGATGGAGGATCAGGGAAGCGGAATTTCACAATGTATTCCTTTGGTCTTGCAATTAACTCTTGTGTAGTGTCAAAGCTTGATTCCATTACAGCAGCACCACTTCTTTGACCCTTCTGCTGTTTTCGTGTCATTGCCTCTTTTACCTTCTTTTCAGCAACTTTAGTTGACGCACCACGAGCTTTGTTTTGCTTCAGACTTTTCTCTTGCTTTTCATAATCTTTCAGTAACTGCGTCACCCGTTGCTGGTACATTTTTTTAAATTGTGTATAGTTGCCTCTATACGATTGCAATTTTAAATTGTCAAGATGAATGACGTCTGTACAAACATTGTCCAAAAAAGATTGGTCATGAGACACTATAAGTAAGGTCTTCTTCCACTTTTGAAGATAATTATCCAACCATATCACAGCATTAAGGTCCAAATGATTGGTAGGTTCATCCAACAGTAATAATGTGGGTTCTAAGAAAAGAGCTCTAGCTAAAGAAACTCTCATTCTCCAACCACCAGAGAAATCTTTAGTAGCACGACTCTGCATTGAAATAGTAAAACCCAAGCCAGCCAAAATTCGTCTTGCACGTGCTTCTGCAGAAGCCACACCAATTGCTTCCATGTCTTCATACAACTTTTTCAGTTCATCTTGCACAGCAAGATCACCATTTTCTTGCCTCTGGACTAACTCTTTTTCCAGCTTAAGCAATCGTAATCTTTCTGTATCAGCATTTACCACTGAAAGTATGGCAGGAGTATCATCTGCAACAACTTCTTGCTCACAATATAACACATCAATATGGCTAGGGATAGACAGTTTTCTAGCAGCAATGTGTCTTAAAAGCGTTGTTTTTCCCTTGCCATTTGGACCTACTAAGCCATATCGTCTTCCAGCAACAATAGTCAGACTGGCATTTTTAAGAAGATCTTTTCCTTTTGCCGCAATTGAAAAGTTTTCAATTTTTATGTCGTTGCTGTTTTCTAAGCCTTCTACTTTATTTGATGAAACAGAAACACTAAAATTCCCAAGCTCATCATTAGCCCTATCACTTTCCATTTCAGAAAGCAGTTTCTTATATTGTTTTTCCTTCAAAAACTTCTTTCTCTCCTTTCGAGACATTCCCTTGATTGCTTCTTCATCAACTTCCACCACCTCCTCAACAAAACCATCTTCATGTGAAAAGTCTTGAATTTCACCTCTATCAATTCCATCATTGTTCATTTTAGATCTAGCTCGCTTTGTTTGTGCATTATTTTTGGTATCAATGGCATTACGAGGTGGAATTTTTTTATCCTCTAGATCTTCGACAACAGAATCTTTTTCACATTTATCATCCAACGACTTTTTTCCATTCAATGTTACAGCAGCAATTTCATTTTCAGAGGTTTCTAATTCCTTAAAAAAAGCTTTTTTTGAACTTCGATTCTTTTTGGGCATTGTGTCACTACTTTTTGTTCTATAAAAATACAAATAAAGCTGAAAATAACAATTTTTATCTTAATAATCTTTCTAAAAAGACCAACATACAAAAACATGTATTGGGAGTAATTCCATGTAGATATATTCAACTTGAGATTGTAACCATTAGTCTCAGATTTTTGTGGTTAAAAAGATCTTGTAGAATGTAGAGTTTACAGCTTTATGTGAAAAATTAACTAATTTGAGTTATGACAGTTTGAAGTTTTGGCCACTAGAGAGCTTAGGGCGCTAGTCATGCTTAATGATTTTCTGTAATATCTTTAATTCTGAACCAAGATTAATGGAGAAAACCATATTTTATCATTTGAGGTAAAGGAAATCGGCAGCCATGTTTGATGTTACCGATGACTTCGCACAATTGCTGTGACCACATGGTAAAACGCTAACATGTCGGTTTTAGGAAGTGTTGTCCCATTTGAAAGAAGCTCTGGTATACGAAAAGAACTAGGGCCGCATTCTACATCCAGGTCATGCATCGTGCAATGACTCATCGAATTCTAGAAAAGCGCAGCCTCTTGCCGAAGCTACCCAACGTCGTGCAACACAGATACAGTGTGAGTGATAATTAGGCGCGCTGCCATTTTGTGACAAAGGCTTAAAGTTCTTTTGTTTTTGGCCGAATTTTTAGTTGCGCAGTGTGAGTGCGTGACCGGGTTTTTGCACCCCTGCGCTATGCTGATACAGGCTATACAAAATATATATACCATACTTGCGCGTTCTCTTGCATATGACTTGTTTATTATGCACACTTGGACTCATGTGCCTTCTGGCGTAAAGGCATAAAAATCTAAGACCTCGTTTATAACGCACACCGAACTTTGCGTTGGTGTTTTTGGTTTAAATTTTGCACATTATACTCGGATAAATACAGTATATGCAAATACCAAGAAGGAAAGCTGGAAAAACACTAATTGCCAGCTTTTTTAATCTCTTTAACTACAGTAAAAATGGGAGCTAGTAGCAATCCACATGCTACAAGTATCCTGCCACTACTACTCCAGAAGCCATCACTCAAGTCTAAAAACAGAGAACATGTCAAATATATGAACGAAAGAATGGAATGGTAGAAACACAGAAACCTACAAGAACTGATCTGAGTGTGAAGCTATTCAAACAAGACTCAAAAAGCAGTTAAAAACAAAAACCAATCAGACCGGAAAGCTTTCTGTAGACTAATGCTACAAGGACAAGTGAAAAGAACCCTTTGACTTGTGGATAATACCAATGAGTGAATGACATTGATGGAAAACATGACATCACTGCAGAAATCACAAAGAAGTTCAAAGAAAATCACCCAAAAGCAGCAGTAATAAAACAGTCTGCCAAAACTAGTACCCCTGAAACTAAAACAGAGAAGGTCATCTTTGAAACGTAACTCAAGATGAAATTGCATCTAGGGCAAAAATTCATCAGGATCTGGAGGACCAACACAGATTGACATGGAAATTTAGAGAGAAATGATTTGTTCGAATTCCCAGGCACCCATTCACAAAAACTAGCTGATGAAATTGTCACCCTAGCCAGATATCTTGCAACAGATGTTGTTTCACATGATCACATATCAACTCTCCTCGCATGCAGACTGGTTCCACTAAAGAAAAAAGACAGTGGCATTAGGCCAGTAGGTGCTGGTGAAGGACACATGTAAATAACACATGATCACTAAGATTGCTAAGACAAGATCACTAAGCAATCTTATATATTGCTAAGATTGCTTAGTGAATCTTAGATATCCCAAGATTGCTTAGGAATTTTACCAACCTTAGTGATCTTGTGGTATTTACAGGTGTCCGGTGGCGAATGTCTATGCTGAATCATTGGTAAAAAACAATCACAAGATTGTTAAAGGAAGACATCATCTGTGCAGCAAGAACACTACAGATATGTGCTGCACTAGAATCATGCATAGAAGCGGCAATCAATTCTGTAAGGAAAAGTTTCGAAGATAAAAACAGTGGATGTCTGTTGTTAGTTGATGCAGACAATACATTCAACAAACTTAACAGAAAAGTCAGTCTACAAAACATCAAAAGACTGTGTCCACCCATGTACACTTGCCTACACAACAGCTACAACACTCCTGCTATGCTATATCTGGATAACGGTGACCACATATTGTCACAGGAGGGTGTTTTTGTCGGTGATCACATATTTGTCACACACACAAGGTGACAATGTAGCAATGGCAATGCATGCTATCTCCACATGACCACTGATATAAGCACTAAGCAGTGAAACTGCAAATGATGATGTGAAACAGGTATGGTTTGCAGACAATAGCTCTGCAGTTGGACCTTTAGAAGGTGTCAAAAATGGTGGGACTACCTGAAGCAGCGGTTCTTAACATAGGTTTGATCAAACTCCTAGAGTTCGATGGAGCTGTTTTAGGGATTCGATGAAGATCATTTAAAAATAACTAATTTAAGCAGGATGACTGCAGAATTAAATACAGCCGAAAGTGTTGATTGATTTCATTTCTAAGTAGCAAGACATCACAAGGGTGACACAGCTGAATTTGATCGGAAATTGCTTCCCTAGGAAATCGATTTCATGTCAGCAACGCATCCTCAGTCCAGCAAATTTGTAAGCAAAAGCTTACAAGTGAAATGATGAAAAAGACTAAAGCAAGGGCAGAGAAAGTGCGCAGACTGTAACAAGTCCATGAAGCTACTAACACCAGAGCCAAAAAACTCCAATAATCCATTTTACTTTCTGTAGATTGGGCAAAAATAGTGTTTGACAAAAGCTTGGAAAACTACGTAAGGGTTCAGTGTGTTCGCAAAGGTTAAGAACCACTATCCCAAAGGCTAAGGGACCAGACTTCGGGTACTGCCTAAAACCTGAAAAGACCACGCTCATAATAAAGGACAGTTATGTAGTTAAAGAAATCTGCAAAAATTGATTTTTGGCATCAAAATCAGAGAAAAAGGAAGCTGAACGCCACCTCTCGGAGCAATAATTGGGATTGGGACAGAATCTTTTATTAGGGAACAGTTCATTAAAAACAAGGTTGAGGGTTGGGTAAAAGACCTTCAGTTGCTATCACATTACATACAAGATGACCCTCAAGCTGCATGCTCAACATTCACCAAAGGATTATGATCCAGATGGAAACATTTCCAAAAACAGTACCAGACAAAAGTGATTTATTTGAACCACTGGATTGGAAAACACCATCAGAGTTCAGTTAATTCCCACTCTTCCATCATGAGGTGAGTGTCATCAAGAAATGTATATCCCACTAGACACAAGATCTTATTATTATTGTCTGATTCTTTTCTGGGAAGAATTACTGTACTTTCGACAGACAGCCCTGTACAGTTAGTACTGGTAGTAAGGATATCACCTTTTCACAGAATTTTTCAATGAAACATTTTTAAAGGCAGTGGCTATAGATATGCCTGTGGATCTTGAAATTTACAAACTTATTCATATGCCACCTGTGACGTAACAGTAACACACGACGAGAGTGCAGTAGGCTTGGTAGAAATGAAGTAAACGTAAAAGATAAACCCTCAATCAGCCTTAACCTTAAGGTAGTGTCTATTTTACCGGCGATATTCTGGTGGCAACAGATCGGCTGGAGCTACTGTGCCGTCAGTCGATGATTCAGTGTCAGGGCATGACGCAATACAAAGAAAAAGGTCACTTTGTCAGGAAAACGTTGTCCTGCTCGTAGTGTATTAGTTAGGTGTTACAGCTGCTATGCGAATGGTTGGTGGTTCGACTCTCGCCTTGCCGATTTTCTTTTGTTTTTTTGCCTTTTTCCAGGCTCCGCTTAGGTGTTACCTTTATGGGTTAGTGTTGTTAGGTTAGCTTAGGGTAGGTTAGAATTAGGGTTAGGTTAACATTACCTTGGCTTAGTGTTAGCTTAGGGATAGATTAGGATTAGGGTTAGTTTAGGGCTACGGTTAGGTTGTAGGTTTATCGTTTACTTGTATTTGCTTCCTTTCTACCAAGCCTTTTGCTGCTGCCATCCTGGTGGCAAAATAGACATAGCCTAACCTTAACCGTAGCCCTAACCCTAACCTAATGTTAATCTAACCCTAACCCTAAAAGCAAAGGCTAACCTAACCCTAACCTAACGTTAACCTATCCCTAACCTAACCTTAAGCTAACCCTCACTACTGTGCACTAACCTGTAAAGGTAACACCTTAGCCTGATAAAAAGTAAACAAAAAATATAAAGTCAGCAAGGTGAGAGTCGAACTTCAAACCATTGTCGTATTAGCCTAACCGCTACACCACAAGACCCATGCTGTTTGAATGACAAACTGACCCTTTTATTTGCATTGCATCAGGACAGCCGTATCCACAGTAACTTCCTTTTTAAATGAAGCATACCTTTAGCCTGGCTAGTGTAGTAGGTTAAAGTATTCTAAAATGGCAACAAAAAAGTAATTTGATACGCTGTCAAAAAGTTGCAATTGATTCCTTCTTGTTAGTTTCACGTATGGAGTGAAGTTACTGTACTTAGTACTCTTAGTCTTATTGTACGCTGTGTATGCCTAGTTGCTTCTTATGTGACCCTGCAAAACTTCGAAATTACGCTTTGGCCTGACATGCGCATTTTATTTTTTACAGTGATAGCCGTAATACAGCATTGCGCTCCCCATGCTATCCTTCACTTATCAGTATCTGTTGCTTGTTAATGCTATACCTTTCACAGTGGTTAGAGTTGTCTCCCTTGCAGTACAGTACTGTACAGTACATGCCAATGCGGCAGGATCGCACCAGTGTTGCCACCCTGTTGTTATGGAAAAGTGCTAGATTTCATGATAAAAAACACTAGATTCACAAAAAAAACACTAGATTACAAAAGCAAACTTACACACAGTGAAAACGTCCAGAAAATGCATTGCAATGGCAACCATAAACATTGTGCAACTCAGTCATTGGAAACCAGAGACAAAGAAAACGGGAGATAACAGCAAACCCAACACTCATGCTTGTTTGAACAGGTCACTGAAACTTTTGACAGATGACCAAGTGACTTCGCCGCAGTTTAACTCAAGAAAACATATTATATTGTTTTGTGTAATTAAGATTTAATTAGGTAGAATTTTTAGCAAATTGCAATTGCTCTAAATCAAAAGGTCTCAAATACAGTTGCAATTACACATAACTGTGCAATTACTTATATTCAGCTCACTCATAAAAAAACACTAGATATCCTTAAAAAACACTAGAACACCAGGTGAAATAAAAAATACACTAGATCTGGAGGAAAACCACTAGGAGGGGCACCACTGCAACGCACCAAGCAGGGTTGCCACAAATGTTGACTAGAAATCCCTCATAGATGGGTTCAAAATTCCCAAAATTTCACACAAATTCCTTAGAGTTTACACAAAGCAGTGTGTAATTCTCACCTAACTTTTAGCATTTCAAAATACAGTAATAATAAGCCGACAAGAGGACGCTGGAAAGTGGGAAAATGACAGAGGTATTGTCCAGCCTGGCCTTTGAAAAAGGGGCAACGAGAGTGGAAGTGCAATTTTCATATCAGGACAATTTCCTGATTTATCAAAATCGAATTGAATTAAGTTCATTGCAGCTATGTGCACAACAAGAAAATTCAGAATGGTTGTGGCGTGGTGATTACGCCACATTTTACGTTGAATTCGTATCAGTAACGGCAGAGTGAACCTAGTCAAGTAGGG
>JGI24158J21664_10005984_pt1 | contig 15979 bp, 4 predicted proteins | sample Ectturendosymbi3_FD_21664 | JGI IMG/M metagenome (IMG submission 21664)
ATTTTTAGTACAGGAGAGGCCATGGAGCCCGAGCTCGTCAACAACTTTGCCACAGCGGCATCTTGAGCTTTCAAGGATTTTGGCACCAGTTCGGAGGCGATTGCAATACGGAGCTCATCAGTACTGAGCAAGTTTCCAACACTGGCAATTGAGATATGATTTATTACGTTAGCAGAAGATTATTAAGTTTTTTTGTACAGCTTTTGTTAGAATGCAAAGTATCCTGTAGGCTGTACCTGTACTACTAGTGTACTAGAAAGAAGAATGATTCATTGGTAATAAGAGTTATTTTTGTGACAAACAATTTGGAAAAGGAATTTGCAGCTGCAGTGCTTACTACACTTATTTAAACCGTCTGACCAGTTAACAAGATGATTTGATGCAACGCATCAGGATCAATGAAATTCAAGCTAAAATCTTCAGAAGTGGGGAGATGAGCTGAGAAATTGTAAAGAAAAAAAAGAAGTGCATCTAAAAACGCAATCTGCAAAAAATGCTTGCATAGTGACATGAGTAGGCTATGTTGAACTCAATCAAACTCAAGGAAGATAACAAAATATTTAAAGAATTTAGAAAATATCACTTTTTATAGCCTTACACTACAGCATGCACCATGATATCTGTGTATGAAAACCAGCTGTACTAAAAATATTGTAGTAACTTACTGGTAAGCATGTCTGCCTTAATGACATAGCAGTGGATCTAATATCATAATATATGGAGTGTAACAGTCCCAATGTTAACTAGTGATCATGAAATAAAGTGCTATTGCACAAGCATTGGGAACGTTTTAACTTTGCACTGATGGTGATGGTAAAACCTGTCCATGCATTTCAGTTGTTCTGCATTTCCTTCCAGTTCAGCTTTCAGTTTGGCACCTGTTCTGCTGACGATGCAATATGACCATAGTAAACGCATCTAAGACTACATTCTCGTGCTCCTCTCAAATGTTGGTCATGTGCAAGCATCGATTCTACAACGTGCTATTGTATGTCAAACCATTTTTTGTGCTCTTGTGAATGATAATACACAGTTGTGGTGATGATAAAGTGCTTTGCTCCTTTCCATGTTGGCCACGTGCAAAGCCTATTCTGTCATGTGCTATGCGCTGGCTAACCCATTTTTTGTGCTCTTCTGTCTATGATCGAGTCTGTATGGACCACTAGCCTGCAATAAACTATTATTATTGTATATTGATTTGAACAACAACTTTAGTTAATTAATTTGCACAAGCTTGAATAAATAAAGTTATAACAACAAAAAATTTGTGCATAGTTGCCCATTCAATTTCGACTTTTGAGGCTCATGGGCCTGCTAGGCTCTCTCATGGGACCTGAGCCAATACCTTTGTTTGAAGTATCATGATGCAGTTGATACAATCTTCTACAATAAAATCATGATACTATTTTTCACACATTTGTCTGTTTCACTGAATCAATAGCTTAGTACCATATTACAAACGTGTTGTTATTTTATTTTTGGATAATATTGGTGAAGTTGCTGTAGTTTATGATGAGTTCACGCTAAACGTAAAAGTTTTGCGACGGTCATTTTCGTATTAAAAATGTGTCTGTTTTATTGCACTAACAGCTTAGTATCACACAGAAGAGTGTTATTTGTTGTTTATATGCACTATACGCATTCAGATCTTTTATTTGATATGCTGTTTGCCATGATTTATGCTAAATTATTGAAGATAGTATTATTATAATTCGCACTAAATGGTATGTGTTCGTCATCACAGGTCAAATCCAAGATGGCTCCACATCTGAAAATAAACTTCATGATATATAGAATGACTGTGGTAAATTTCATGCTTGTATCACAATTTACACAATAGGTTTGCTTAATATTTTAACTGAAATGACTCATTTACATGTCCAACAACATGGTTTGCTTGATTAAAACTTGCGCTATTATCTCCAAATTTAAAACTTGTGCTGTAATCCCTAAATCTCTAGGTGTGTTCCCATGTTTTGAGAAAATGCTTGATAATTTATGTCATACGGTTGGCATTACTATGAATGTTTTGATGAAAAATTGTGTTTGTGACTGACCAAGGCAGTAATTTCAAAGTGCACTTTCCAATTTTCCTCGATTGCCTTGTGTTTGTCATATACTGTGCACCAATTAATTATTGGTGAATAGGCCTTTGTATGGAATTTAATGCTGGTTTGTTGTATACTTTTATCTAAGATATGTTTTTCTGGGTTGGGCTGAATTCATACAAAATGCTAGAGGATAAGGGCTGGCTAGGATGGGTTTGTTGTAGTGGATTATGTATGTGTCATCAAAATGTAAACCTGTGACATTCCCCTAAGCTACAACTAAAATCAACAACCATGGCAAAAATTGTTATTGTGGCTGGAATCTGGTATGATACTGGTTTTAGATTTTTGGATCTGGACTGGATTATTATTTTTGCAATATTGTCAGATCCAGATTGCATTCAAATATTGCTAAAATTTTTCGTACCAGAGCAGATGATCAAATTTCAATCTCCACACAATACTGGAATGTAGTTGCCAACACACCATCAATTATGCTCTTTCAAAAGCTTCCTGTATGTTTTCTTGGCAGATCATGTTATAGCTGGGGTATATATGTCAGTAGCTGAGCTCATTGCCTTATGCTTATCCGTGAAACATTAAATCAATAGCAACTTTGAATCATGTAAATTAAAGTTGGGTTGTTAGTTGCATTCCATATATTCTTTAATTAGTTGTCATCTTCATTTGGTTATTTTGAAATTATTAGATGGATAATACTAGAACAAATAATGTTATTGGTGGAGTTGCATGTGCTGTATTTCTTCTCGTAAGTAGTTTTTGTGGATCTGTATTTATTTACGGGCCTATGCTCCCACTGATGTTTATTTGGCCATGGTTATACAGGCGTGTTGTTGAAGTGCTTGCTTCTATGTGGCAATCATTACTTGTGGTGAGTTATTTTAACCTGTTTCTTCTCTTTATCTGTGTAGAGCAGTGTTTCTTAATGTGGTCCAGGCGGACCATTGGTGGTTCCACCAAGAGTTCCATAAATGCTTGATAAAACGTTCCTAAAAATTGTAACCCTTATTGTACAATAAATTATGTAAGATTTGTTGACTCTATAAGTCCTGCGTACGCCACTTTTTTTGCAAAGCTTTGCACCACTATAACTTGCCAGCCGATTGAGCTAGAGAGCTGTTCAAACCCTCTACGCATTGAGCAAGTCTTCTAGTTGAAATCGAAAAAAAATTTTTTCGTTGTGGATTTGGGTTTTCTGGGGGTAATGTTATAATGGGAAGATGTTTTCACATTTTTGGCCAACTTTACTAGGCCCTGGGTGCCAACTCAATGATCCATTTTTTGACTCAAATTTTTTTTGGAAACTAGGCTGTGATCCGTGTCTTTAGAGCCCTTGATTAGCTTGCTAGCATATCTGGAGCCGAAATTATGGCTCAAAAACATAGTTTTTGACAAGATTCAAAAAGTTTCAAAAAAGGTAACATTAGCCATTTGTGGCCAAACTTTGGACAGCCATAACCCGGCAGCAGATTGAGCTAGAGAGCTATTCAAAGCCTCTAAAGACTTGTGACGTCTTATAGTTCAGAATAATTTTTTTTTCAGATTTGGGTTTGAGTCCATGGGATCATGATTAGGGTTTGTTTTGTGGTTATTTTGATGATGTCATCATCCAATCCAACAAGCTGATATTGTGGCTCAAAGTTTTTTTTGGATTCTAGGCTAGGAGTCTTTAGAGCCCTTGATCAACTTCCTAACGTTTCTGGTTCAAAAGTTATGCCAAAAAAATTCGCAATTTTTCTAGAAGTTCTTAGGGATTTAGGGAATTTCCCTAATTAGTATTCAATCATTTTTGCCACAACATTTCAACCAGAAATGCTAGAATGTCAATCAAACCCTTCAAAGGTTTGATTAAAGACTTGTACTATAGCCTAGAATCCATTTAAATTCAACAAGCTTTGAGACCCGAAATCGGCTTGATAGGTGAAATTCCATGGGATGTTGATATCATCAGAAGTTTTGACAGACCTGTCAAAACATCCTGTGGTTATGTAAAAATTGCCAAAAACGCTAACAACCCACACTGAAAATTTTTAAAAAATTCTAAACTACAAGAATTTCCCCATTTATAGAGGGTTTGAACAGTTCTCCAGCTTAATCTGTTGGTGAGTTATGGCCATATAGAATATGGGTGTAATTCACCTCAGGCGAGCGTTTGTGGGTTTAGAAATGTTACTAAATTTTGGTTTTTGATCCATAATTTTGACTCCAGATATGCTAGAAAGTCAATCAAGAGCTTTAAAGATGCGGATCACAGCTTAGTTTCCAAAATGGCTCATTGGATTGGTGCCCAGGGGCTGGGTAAAGGTGGCCAAAAACACCCCCACTTGTAATACCCCCAGAGAACCCAATACGAAAAAAGAATTTTTTTTCTTGATCTCAACTAGGAAGACTTGCTGAATCTGTAGAGGGTTTGAACAGCTCTCTAGCTTTATCGGCTGGCGAGTTGCAGCATTGCAAGGCTTTGCGAAAAAAGTGGCACACACTGGACTTAAAGAGTTAAAGGGGTGAACTTTTTTACCATTTTTTAAGAGATGGTCCATGGGCCAAAAAGGTTGAGAACCATAGGTAAATGATTGATAAAATTAATGCTTACCTAGCTGTGTGGGTGGAATGTAGTCCTATGTGGAACATTTGACTTGCCAGAATCGATTGTTAATAGAGGTAGATATAACAGTAACAACTGTCATTTTCTTTTATGAAAAATCTTCATTGATACATGATGACAGGTTTGTTGGTATTTTGACAAATCACTAAACTGACAAAGAGTGGGAATGGCACTATAGAGAAGATCTCTGACAAATGGATTGATTTGAAGTATTCAGCAGTAGTCTGTAGATAACAGGAAAAAATTTGAAGCAAAAGCTGAAGGAATCAACTTTTTAGTTCATTCCGGATTTCACTCATTTCCGACCGGAAGAAAGTCAATATTAAACCTTCGCTGCCGGTGTATGAATCTATTGTACCTAAAAATACTGCATGAGCCACTGTTTTCACACCACTTTGCAACTCCATAACTGGCCAGTTGATTGTGCTAGAGAGCTGGACAAACCCTTAAAAGACTTGTGAGTCTTTTAGTTTGTGATGAAAAAAATTTAGGGGTTTTGTTTTTTTGTGGGTGACGTCATAAGTGGGTAAGTTTAGGCCATTTTTGGCCAAGGTTATCAGGTCCTGAGCCCCAACTGCAAAAGTAAAGTATTTTGCTAATTTTGCGCTGGAAACTAGGCTAAAATCCAAGTCTTTTGCGCCTTTGATTAACTTTCCAGCGTTTCTGGTTCAGAAGTTATGTCCAAAAAAACAAAATTAGGTAAAAACATCTTTTTGGTACTTTTAACCCAAAATTAACATGAACTAGGTGGACCAAAATTAACGTGGTTTGAGTGGACCATAATAACCAAAATTTGGTTAAATCAATTATCTTGGGTAATTCTTATCCAAATCTAGTTTTTTTGACCATAATTTTTGAACCAGAAACCTTAGAAAGTCGATCGAAGGCTGAAAAGACGCAGATATTAGCCAAGTTTCCATTAAAAAATTGAGCGAAATACTTCCCTCTTGCAGTTGGGGCCTAGGGCCTGATGACCTCAGCTAAAATGGCCTAAGCCTATCCCACTTCTGACGTCACCCACAAAAAACCTGACGCCCCCAAATTTTTTCATTGCAAAGTATGAACTGACCATGTCTTTTGAAGGTTTGAACCAGGGTTGCAGAGTCGGAGGTAAAATATCCGACTCCAACTCTGACCTTTCCAAAATTTCTGACTCCTTAACATGAAGGGAATGAAATTTGGCTGTTAAAATCAATGGAAAGCGTGGTGCACAGCAAGAAATCTGTTTCAACAAAAGGTCCAAAAGAAATTGTACCATTTCAACAGAAATTCCTAATTTAAGAGTGTGATGTAAAGAATGATCCAATTGGACATCTGGAGTCAGAGCTGGACAAAAAAATCCAAACTTGACTCCCAGTGTTGTTAGGAATCTGATTCCACCGAAAATCCTCCGACTCCGCAACCCTGGTTTAAACAGCTCTGTAGCACAACCAACAGGTGAGTTTTGGAGTTGCAAAGTGGCGCAAAAATACAGGGATTTATAGCTAAATCCACCAAGGGCCAAAGGTATTAATTAACACATTTGCTGTAGGTGTATGAATATATTTCACTTTGAAATCAACCTAAAATCAAGCAGTTTTCACGTGTCTTAGCAACGGCATAACTTCTTGACTGATTGCGTTAACTAGAGAGCTGTTCAAACCCTCAAAAGACTAGACACATCATTGAGTCTACAATGAAAAAAAAATTAGTTTTTGTTTTTTTTGTGAGTGATGTCATAAGTGAGGTAGGTTTTTGGCCATTTTGGCTCATGTTTCCTGGCCTAGGGCCCAACTGCTAGATAGAAATATTTCACTCAAGTTTTCATTGGAAACTAGGCTAGAATCCAAGTATTTTGAGCCTTTGATCGACTTTCTAGCATTTCTGGTTCAAAAGTTACAATCTAAAAACAACAAATTAATTAATTATCTAATTAGTAGATTACACAGGGCAACAAAAAAACACTTTTTGTATTAAATGAGAATATGATATAACTTTTTTAGACAACATTTGGGTGCTGATTCCAAATTTGGCATTCATTTTCTTGTGTCACATCACATTTTGGAGTTACAGCGAAAGGCTTTTTTAGGTATATAAACATTTCTATGCTAATATATTAGCTTTTATTTCCAAGTGAAAAATGACCTGATAATTCAGTCTATATAAAGTTTGTTACTTTATTATGAATGATCAAAAAAACAAGTTGAACAAACAAACACAACACTCCTGGCGGTGATAGTGTAACTCATAAAACTTCTACAAGTGTTTTGAACAAGATTTTCTTTTAAAAAGCATGGCTGGATCACCACGAGACAACATCCAGCAGGCGATACCATCATTGATTCTTTTCAGAACCCCTGGTATCTTGCTTCCATAGCTTGAATATTATTCACCCTGGTAATCACTGATGGCATCAAGGTTTTCCAAAAAACATTGGTGTGAATGAAGAAAATGCATCTTCAGAGAAATATGCAAGCCCATCTACATGTAAGCTAATGCAATTCTGCAACTCCTGCTTAAAAACAATGAGCCTTAATATTTCTTATGAAAATCAAGCATATCAACGTGAATGCCTTCTGAGCTTGTAACTCCAATGCATTCTTAACGGGACATTCTTAACTTGAAGTTCCGATCTGTCAAAACCTCTACAAATCTATAGACCTACAAAATTCCTTCGTTGAATATAGCTTTCCTGAGATCAGGAAACTTGTCACACAAATAGTTAAATTAAAACTAGTGAAACTGCATTTGGCCACTGCTTTCACAAAAATTTTCATCAAGCCCAATTTTATATGTAGAGATGACATCAGGGCTTATCATGATTTGCTAGTGGAGGATGTTGAACTCCTGAACACTGACCACTCCAGGAACATATGAGTTTCTTGTGGACGTATGTTGCTTTTCATAGTGATCCCCAGTAGCACCTAGAGTGGTTGTCCCATAAACATAAAAAACAGCAGTACTTGGTAACTCCTGTGTGCATTCCCATTAATATGCTTGTGACCTTGAGAGTTCCACTCAGGTTCCACTGGTAGTCAGTATAAGCAACTAAAAAGCATTCTGAACAATCTGATTGTTATCAAACAATTCATTCAAATTAACAGAATATGCAATGGGAATTTAATGTTTTAAATTGCCTGTGTGCACAGAGATATCAATATGTCACTCAATAAAACAGATTCTTGCATTTAAATCACTCAGTTAAGGTTGGTAAACTTGTTTTTCTTTCGCAAATGGTATGTCTGCTACATCAATTATTATTCTGTGTTACATCACAATGCAAAACAATGCTACCTTCTGTTGTTCATAGCACTGTGGTAGGCTAGGTAACTGGTAACCAAAACATACAGATAGCTCAAAAACCAGATGTGCTACCAAAAAAATAATGACATTTTTGAAATCAGTGTAAAAAATACTTTCAGGGGCACTTATTGCAATCACTGTTTAAATTTTGCTGTTGACCAGTGTTAACACTTTGACGTCCGGGTTAATTCAAGCGGTTTGCAAAAAAACGCTGGATCGCACATATGGCTTTGCGCGGGAATATCTCTGCTCCTGTACAGGTTACGGACCTGGTCGAAGTGTCAAAAAACGTGGCAAATCTTGTAGTATGCACTCGAAAAAAAACTTTTTGGTTGGGGAGTGCGAGTTTTTGTGAGTGATGTCATAAGTGGAGGACTTTTTGGCCAACTTCACCTGGCCCTGGGCGCCAACCGTTAGATGGTAGTATGTCGCCGAAGTTGTTATTGGAAACTAGGCTACAATCCGAGTCTTTTGATACTTCGGATGACCTGCTGGGGTTTCGGGTTCAAAAGTTGTGATCTAAGTTAATAACAATTTTTGACTAATTAGTTAATTAGATAATTAATTAATTAGTTTATTTAAGATCATAACTTTTAAACCAGAAATGCTAGGAAGTCGATCAAAGGCTCAAAAGACTCGGACTCGAGCCTAGTTTCCAATGAAAACTTAGCGAAATACTTTGGCCTAGCAGTTGGGCCCTAGGCCAGGTAACATGAGCCAAAATGGCCCAAAAACTACTTCACTTATGACAACACTCACAAAAAATCTGCAAACCCCAATCAAAAATTTTTTTTTCAAATGCAATCTAGAAGACTGTCTGATCCATTTGAGCCCTTGAACAGCTCTCTAGCGCAATTGGCGGAGGAGCTAGGGCGTTGGCAAGGCAACTGACAACTGCTGGTTTTAGGCTGATTTCAAAGTACGAATATATCGTACCCTGGCTCTCAAAGTGTTAATTACTAATTTTGTTGTTTTTAGGTCGTAACTTTTGAACTTGAAACTCCAGTAAGTCATCCAAGGTATCAAAAGACTCGGATTTTAGCCTAGTTTCCAATAAAAACTTCAGTGAAATACTACCATTTAGCGGTTTGGGCCCAGGGCCAGATGAAGTGGGCCAAAAAGGCCTAAAAGTACTCCACTTATGACATCACTCACAAAAAATCCAAAACCCAAACCAAAAACTATTTTTTTCATTGCGGACTCGAAGACTTGTCAAGTCTTTTAAGGGTTTGAACAACTCTCTAGCATAATCGGTAAAGGAGTTATGCAGTTCCGAAGGCACGTGGAAACTTGCTTGATTGAGGCTGAAACAGGCCAGCAGTGAAGGTGTTAAATGTTCAGTGATTAATTGTCACATAATTAACCATCCAGTGATTAAGTGTCAGTGATTAATCGTCATGTGATTAAATGTCACCAAACCTTGTAGGTGATTAATTCTCTGCGTGATGAAAAGTCATCAAAGCGTACAATATACTCGCACTTTGAAATCCTGCATGAGCTGCTATTTTCATGCCACCATTGCAATTCCAGAACTCACCAGCCGTTTGTGCTGGAGCTGTTCAAACCCTCAAAAGATGCGGTGAGTCTTCTACTTGGCATTTAAGAAAACTGAAGTTTTGGATTTCAGGTTTTTGTGGGTGATGTCTAGGAATGCGTACAATGGAATATTGAATCCTATGGATTCAAATCTGTTAGTATTCGAATCCAACAAGAGTTTTTTCGTATATTTAGATTCGAAATAAATTTGGATTGAATAAATGTGAAAAATGGCAAAGTTGGCCAAACAGATAATTTCAATAAATTTTGCAGCAGCACTCTTTGCATTCCTGAGTAAGAGAAAGAAACACTCAACAAGCTCATGGCACTGGATAGTGATGTAACGAGCTAATTAAAAGGTTGTGTGATTGCAGATCGACGTTCTAAACCTCTGTGCGATCAGTTGATTTTGCTCCTAACAAGTTATTCCAGAACAGGAGTCGATATTCTGGATTCAAAATAAAGATTCCAGAAACCTCTAAATTTTCCATAATGTACATCCCATGTGAGGTCATAAGTGAGATAGGTTTTATTAGTCAGGTTACCTGGGCTGGTTTGGCCCAGGTTGGTGGGCCCTGGGTGCTAACCACCAGAGGGAAGTTTTTGACTTAAGGTTTTATGGCAAACTAGGGAAAAATCCGAGTCTTTTGAGCCTTTGGCTTTCTAGCATATCTGGTTCCAAAGTTATGCAAAATAACAGGTTAAAAAACCCAAATTTAGTTATTTTAACACTGTGTTCAATGTTTGCCGTGAAAGTTTTGCTAGTAATTCCACTAGTACTAGTCATCTTCCATTTGCCATTAAGATGTATCTTGCTTTTAGCAAGTACTGCAAGCTGACAAACTCCATGTCACAGAATCCCCGTACCACACATACTGCACCTTTTAGGAAATGCTTTAAAAAGTTATTCTAACTCAATATGTGATAGTAAGTAATGGAATGAATATAACAGTGTACCTAATGCACAAATCTTGAAACTAGTGATGGACAATTGAGAATAATTCACTAATCTGGAATTTTTCTTGTATTCAGTTCCATGTGGATTTTGGATTCGGAAACTGTAAGATACGAATCCTCTGGATTTACTATTCTGAACTGCCCAACCCTACATGTAACAGGGAAATATGAATGAGTTGTGCCAACTGTATAAATCAGTGGTTTTCAACCATTTTTGTACCTTGACTTATTGTAGCAACCCACTATAACCCAACAACCCCCATCTAAAACTCAAACAAAGCAAATGGAATCCAACAGTGTACATAAAATATCTGCTTGCAACCCTTCAAAAATGGTTCACGACCCCTCTGTTTCCAAACTACTTATATAAACGAAATATAAATTACAGCTACTCACACCCCTTTGGAAGATGTTTGAACTGAAATTGCTTTCCAAATATATATTTCTGATAGAAACCAAGCAGCTTCAAAAAACTCATGATAGCTTTTTCCATAAAACTCCAACCAGTGGATGGTGGATTCACTCAAAATGGTTTTAAAAAATCTATTGGTTAGTAAAAAACATCATGTCATCAAGTAGTCTTGAAAGTCAACAAAATTTGAAACAGCTTTAGTAAATGAATAAGCAAAACAATTCTGATTTATACATTTGTACATTTTCTAGTACTGTGCTATACATCCATGCATTTTAAGTTCTACTTAGTACATGCTCTAGAGTCGTTCTAGCAATGTTACTTGAATTGAATGAAACCTTTTCGAAAGCATATGCAATTTTGGGACTTCACTTTCCAATGCGTGTTGCTATAGGGAAACAATGCAACACAGGAATTCCTTAAAAAACCTCATATCCAACAATGGCCATTTTGAACTGTTGCTTACTTCAACATAATTGTTGAATATATTTTTAAGGTTATGTATAAAATCAAACAGTAAAAAAGCTGTTTATCCTGTCTGGTTAGATGTTCTTACACTATGCAAGTTCATCTCCACACATAATCAACAAAAACTTTCCTGAAAAGAAATCACTGTATGTTGTACTTCCTATAGACTCCTGCCTAGATTAACATGTTGGCTGCCAGCGTACGATATATTGGTACTTTGAAATCAGTGTAAAATCAAGCAGTTTCACGTGTCTTAACAACGGTATATAGCTCCTCGGCCAATCGTGCCAGAGAGCTGTTCAAACCCTCAAAAGACTCGATAAGTCTTCGAGCAATGAAAGAACAAATTTTTGGTTTCAGGTTTTTTGTGAGGAACATCATAAGTGAGGTAGGTTTTTGGCCATTTTGGCTCATGTTACCTGGCCTAGGGCCCAACCACTAGATGTAAGTATTTTGCTAAGTTTTCATTGGAAACTAGGCTAGAATCCAAGTCTTAGAGCCTTGGTCAAATTTCTAATGTTTCTGGTTCAAAAGTTACGATCTAAAATAAACAAATCATTTATCTAATTAGTGGGCTAATTACTAATTATGTTGTTTTTAGGTCATAACTTTTGAACCTGAAACCTTAGCAAGTCATCCAAAGTATCAAAAGACTCAGCTTTTAGCCTAGTTTCCAATAAAAACATCAGGGAAATACTACCATCTAGTAGTTTGGGCCCAGGGCCAGATGAAGTGGGCCAAAGAGGCCTAAAAGTACTCCACTTATGATGTCACTCATAAAAAACCCAAAACCAAAAAAAATTTGTTTCATTGCAGACTCGAAAACTTGTCGAGTCTTTGAGGGTTTGAACAGCTTTCTAACCCATTCGGCGCCGGAGTTGTGCCTGTGCAAACAGCTTGATTTTTGCGTGAACCGCTAGAAATAACCTGGCAGTGAAGGTGTTAATCCAGTTAGTCGTTTTCTATTATTACAATAAGTTGCAAAATTTAGCAAAGTAAACAACAATTTACAACACTACGTTTTGTAACACATGTCTTTTTTTGATTTTTTTCATGTGTTGATGGTTTTTCCTGGAAAATGGAATAAAGGTTGTTTATGGTGAGTAATGTGCTGCATTTTCAGTCAATCCAATTTATTGAAATGTAAACTGTAGTGAGAATATCAGTGATTTGAATGCTATTACAAAAGGTATTTAAATTGCTGGAAAGAAGGCTTAGGACTGAATAAGAGTTTTATAATTTGTTGAGTCATATTGACCACTTTTATGTCACTTTGAAGTTCTCATTAAAAACATTTTACCTTGAGCGATTCCAAACTCAGTTGAAAAAACATGATGCAAACTTAGTTTGGTAGTTTCTGTAGATCTGCATTGGATAATTTACAGGACTTGTATAAAGAGTTCAGCTATACTTGTTTTTTGTACTCATTTTGCCAGTGTCAATCTACTGTACTTGTAATAGCATGTGTCACATGCATTATGTGTAGACTGATTTACCCACTAGTAGATATTTTCTGAATAACCATGCTTTTTGTTTCAGTAATCCTGTGACTCCAAGCTAAGCAGAACTGTGCATGATGTATTTCGTTGAGAGTCTCTCAGTGTCATTTAATTTTACTACTGTTACTCAGCACAACTAGCTGAACCAGCCAGGGAACCCAAACAAATTTTCTAAAGGAGTTCTAACCAGTGCAGTACATTTGCTCACTAATACAGTCATGCACTTACTGATCCTGTTTAAATGTTTCACATCTTTGATGTTTCTGTTGGTAAAAATGCAAACTCTTAATACTCTCTCTGCATTTATATAATATCGATTAAAAAAACAATAATGAATCTTTAACACTTTGGCTGCCAGTGTACAAATATATAGTACCTGGAAATCGGGGAAAAACCAGGGATATTTCGGTTGACTTACCAACTGCATAGCTCCACAGTGGATTGCGCTAGAGAGCTGTTCGAACCCTTAAACGACTCAGCAAGTCTTCGAGTCAGCAACAAAAAAAAATTTTTTGGTTTTGTGTTTCATTTTTTTGTGAGTGCTGTCATAAGTGAGGTACGTTTTTGGCCATTTTGGCTCATGTTGCCTGGCCTAGGGCCCAACTGCTAGACAGAAGTATTTCGCTTAAGTTTTCGTTGGAAACTTGGCTAGAATCCGAGTCTTTTGAGCCCTTGATCGACTTTCTAGTGTTTCTGGTTCAAAAGTTATGATTTAAAATAAACAAAATAACTAATTATGTAATTAGTGGATTAATTACTAATTTTGTTGTGTTTAGGTCAAGACCTTTGAACCTGAAACCCCACCAAGTCCTCAAGTATCAAAAGACTCAGATTTTAGCCTAGTTTCCAATAAAAACTTCATCGAAATACTACTGTCTAGCTGTTTGGGCCCAGGGCCAGATGAAATGGGTCAAAAAGGCCTAAAAGTACTGCACTTATGACGTCACTCACAAAAAATGCAAAGCCCAAAACCAAAAATTTTCTTTTCATTGCAGATTCGAAGATTTGCTGAGTCTTTTGAGGGTTTGAACAGCGCTCTAGCGCTTACGACGCCGGAGATATTCCCACATAAAGACATGTGCAAACTGCTGGTGTTAGGCTGAATACATACCAGAGCCAAGGTGTTAAGTTTGTTTTTGCATATTATACTTCACATCAGCTTTTTTTCAGTCATAGACCAAATTTTCTTTGAGATGATTGAAGACAATAAGTCAATTCAGTCATAATGTCTGAAAATATAGTCTTGTTAATACTTTTGTGGTGAGTTTTAATACATACCATTATAGGGCAAATGACTGAAATGTCTTATCAAAAAAACAGCTTCACATGCTGCATGTGCTGGATTAACATCAGCTTTAGTGAAGCATAGAGTGTAGTGGGTCTCAATGTTTTGCTGAAGTTGTTGGTGGCTTGTTCATTGCTGCACAAAACTGATATGTTTGCATGGAAAGATCAGGCATTAGAGAAGAAGTAAGATGTGGCAAAACAATTCTCTGGAGTATTTCCTAATTTGCAGAGTACCACTGCAAAACAAACATTTAGAGTGGTTTTGTAATATAAGTAACTGTTTCATGTTTGTATTGTTCTAACTTCTGCTTGCGTATGCTTTCTAAGAGTCTTTGGTCTGAAGTATTTTTAGCAGTAACAAATTTGCACTGTGTGGTTTAACTTTGCAAAAACAAGCTTCATACAGAAATTGTTGAAACTGCTTACATTGTTAGTGCTGTATTGCCTTGTACATGTTGGACCAAATGACTTAGTGTCACTGAAAAATACCCCAGCTCAATAGCAGTTCTCGATCAAATATTTTTATATGCTTTTGCAGAAAAAATTCTGGGGATTGTTATTGTAGTGACTGGAGATGCAATTGAACGACATGAGAAGACAGTTGTTCTAATGAATCATCGCACAAGATTGGACTGGCTGTACTTTTTTTCTTATGTTTTCCATGCAAAGATTTTGAACAGGCATAAGATAGCTCTCAAGTCAGCTTTAAAGTGGCTGCCAGGTGTTGGTAAGATGGTCAGTTTTCATAGGTTGAAAACTTTGTGTTTGATTTTTTGTGGTATTGAGTAGGTTCATCCTTTTAGCATTGTTTGTTCATCTGTTTGATAAATTTCATAGTGCAATTTGGTTATGGCAACTTTTCTGAGATCCCTGCTGCCTTATATTCTAAATAAGTAAAAACAGTAATGTACATTTGTCAGATTGCAAGTGATACTTGATATTCTTGCCTTGGGTGAGTCTTCCTAAAATTCTTTCCATGTTGTTGGTGTCCAACTCAACACTTTTGGTACTGGCTGACATATATATACATGAGGAGAAAACCAGCCACGGTTGCCAGGCAAGGTATATATAATGCTCCTAACAAAAATCTTCGTTTTCTGGCCATGGGATCCAAACCAACAAGCTCCTATTTTCGCTCAAGGGATTTAGGAAACTAAGCTATCATCCAAGTCTTTAGAGCCCTTGATCGACTTTTTAGCATTTCTGGGTTCAAAGTCATGGCCAAAAAATACCAAATATTTCTGGAATCTCCTAGGGATTACCGGGGATTTCCCTAATTAATTTGCAGCATTTTGGCCATAATTTTAGAACCAGAAATGCTAGAAAGTCCATCAAACCCTCTGAAAACTCGTATTATAGCCTAGTTTCCAAAAAACAAGTCAAAAAGTGGCTCTTGGCATTAGCGTCCAGGGCCCGATTACGTCCTCCTAATGTAAACAAAATATGCACAAACATACTCCCATCATGTAAACATCAACAAAAAACGTGACATCCAAAACCTAAAATGTTTTTTTTTTGTTCCAAAGTAGAAGTCCTTCCGAGTCTTTAGAGGGTTTGAACAGCTCTCTAGCTCAGTCAGCTGGCGAATTATGGCTTTGAGCGAAAATGGCCAAGGTTACCTTTTGTGGGATTTGAATTTTTACCCGATTTTTGGTTTTGAGCCATAATTTTGGCTCCAGATGTGCTAGAATGTCAATCATGGGCTCTAAAGTCTTGGGTGTTAGCCTAGTTTCCAAAAAAATTTTGAGCCAAAAAATAGCTGATTGGGTTGGTGCCCAGGACCAGGTAAAATTGGTCTAAAAGGCGAAAATATGCCCCCATTATGACGTCACCCACAGAAAACCCCAGACCCAAAACGAAAAAA
>JGI24158J21664_10005986_pt1 | contig 15973 bp, 10 predicted proteins | sample Ectturendosymbi3_FD_21664 | JGI IMG/M metagenome (IMG submission 21664)
AAAAAAAAGGTCAATAGCCCTAAATAAAAAAAAACGGGCGGATTTATTTTGTTTGCCGACATACCGCACTTCCAAGGGGTTTTGCGTCGATTTGAAACTCTCAAGGCAGGTACCCAATGCATGTTGTGACGTTTTCTGCTGCAGACCTGGGTCTGGTTTATTAAAAACATAAAAATGCGCGCGTTGATCCCTTTCGACATGAGCCTGAAAATTCCCAAGCGAAATTCAGATTTCGTCACAGAGCTGTTCCGTTGTCAAGGAGTAATTTTGCTTGCGTCTCGTCGAAATCTGGTTTCAAGCTCGTAAAGTTCGTCAATATCGTTTAAGCCCTACAGGAAAAGCAGTGCAACATTCATTAGCACATCAAAATAAAACGCCAGACGTAAAAAAGGAAAAGGAGAATTTCTTTGACTCCATCCGCCAGCACTGCCGGCCGCTTGCAATTGTGGTTCTTTTTGAACGTTGAACTAGAAAAAAAAAACAAATTGCTTTGCTCGCTAGTGACGTTTTCGCTTTTGCGATTTTTATTTTCTTTGTTTTTCAGGACTTCGTAATGGTGAGTCGCTTCGTTCAAACTTCATCTACTCTGCTTTGGATGTTCTGATTGTCTCCTGCTTTAAAATTGACCCCCTGGCAAAGGGCCTGTGGCCATGCGTGTTGGCACAAATCTGTTGGCGATTCCGGCACAGCGAATGAAGATGGGGGCATACCGCCAGAGCTTAGATCAGCTATGTCCAACCCAAATGGCTTAATGAGCCACAGATTACGTCACTGTTAACCAGGCCCGCACATTAAATGGCTTACTTTGATCGTTTATTTTTTTTAGGGACCCGATTCGGGTCCCTAGATTCAGAGAAAATTATCAAGGGAAATATCTATGAAATTTAGTCAAATTTTTTGGGTCCCTGAAGGTTCATACCGGGTACCTAACATTTTCCTTAAAAAAACCCTGATCTTAGCAAACTGAATTTAGCTTTAGGATTAGAAGCGTTCGAATCCTAATTACAATGGTAACAAACTTGATAAAGTGGCACTGAAGACCACCTGCATCAAAAGTGTCAAATTCAAGATTATCAAAATAAGGACAGGTTGTCAGTATGTGGGTACAGCGAAAACCTAGACTGATTCGCAAAAAAACTTCGACTGGGCCACATGCGGGCCGCTGGTTGGACACAGCCGTTCTAGATGCATTCAGTTGAGTGGGGTTTTGCTTGACGAGGATTGAGCATGGTTAAACGCATTGCGAGGACAGACAAGTTAGTTTATGCGCTTGTTTCTGTTTTCTTCGCACCGCTTCAAACATTCGCTGTTATTTATCTCCTGGGGGCAGTGGGTAAAACTTGTGTGCGCGTTGGCACAGGAATGCGGTCGGCTGCGTTTATTCGACGAAAAGTGCCACATTCGGCGTGTCACGCTGTGTTGTGTTTGTGCTTTCAACGTGTCGTTCCGTGTTCTCTGTGTGCTTTCGGTGTGTCATGTTGGGTGCCGTTTGTGCTTTCGACGTGTCATGCTGTGTCCCGTTTATGCTTTCGACGTGTCATGCTGTGTCCCGTTTATGTTTTCGACGTGTCATGCTGTGTCCTGTTTATGCTTTCAGCGTGTCCTGATGTGTTCTAATTGTGACTTAGGCGTGTCGTGCCTCCCGATGTGATGCATATACAACGCAGCCAGTAATTCATGGGTGTCATGTATTTTTCGTCAAAAGAAATGTTAGCACTTCCGGCAAACAAGTCATTGCGTAGTTCTGCGGGGTAAGCTTCCCATTTTCTGACCAGGAAAAAAATTAATACCCTTTTTCTGCAACGTTTCATATTGGATCTGCTGTTTTTTGTGGGCAGATCTGTTTCAAAATTATGCACTGCTTTGCAGTTGGGAAAAAATTTGCCAAATTTTAACATTCCAGCCCGACTGTGCACCCGACTTTTGGTTAAACTTGCTCCAATTGCTTCTAGGATTAGCAATGTAGCAATTGAACTTAAACGCCAGTTAAAAAGATACCCTTTTTCTGTGTGTGAAGATTGTGTGACGAAGTTTTTACCGAATGCGGTGGCCAACTTAATTGGTTGGACAAATCCTGGCTAACGACAATCCAATATTATAAGGCAGGGGTCTCCAATCTACGGCCCTCGGAGACATTTGATCAATAATGGAACAAGAATAAATTTACAAATGCTTCTTGATCTGGCAATATGTAACATACCCCGAAACAAAGACGTTGCGTAAGATGTCCGGCCCTCGGACTGTTGTGTAATGGGTTATGTGGCCCTCACAAAAAGTTTAGAGACCCCTGTCACAAGGCAATGACCTTATTGAGTTGTTCACACTTCAAACATATCATCCTGTTTGAATAAAAGGTCCAAAGCTGCGAAACAGGTGTTTTTCAATACAATCCTTACGTATCGGCACGTGACTGAGATTAGCCGCTCAATTTCATAAACAAGACATATTGTCTATGTCTTTCAGCAATTGCTTGTCGCAGCTATAGTTGTTGCCAAACAAAGGAAATCGTGGGCCCCTTAATCCACGGAGTCCATCGACCCTATGTTAAAAACCACTGCTCTTGGACATGAGTTTCATACAGATCGGAAAATAATCGTGTTCTACACGCTGGCTTGCGTTGTCATTGGTCATTGTGAACGGAAACCTCGGCCGACGCTATTGTTCCTTTTTTTAATGCCTGGAGACGAGGGGTACCGCTGTAAGATGGTGAACGATTGAAGTGGGACAAGTTGGCGACTGCACGCAAATGATGTTGCGATAAATGTAATTGTCACGTCATTCCTCAAGTTTACGTAACAGCAGCCCTGTTACTGCAGTGCATTTATTTGTCTGTGATACGTTTCACACATTCGCATTCTCAACCGCTTTATTTTCTGCTTGTTTTTCATGTCACCATCCTCGACTCGACCACCTCTCATTGACAGGGCGTAAGTGTCATTGTGTCGAGTTTGGTCTGATTTTTACCGAAATAAGGTGCAATAAATACTGTGGGCATGGGTGTCGGAAGGGGGGGGGCAGGGAGGCCAAGACCCCTCCCCTGGATTTTGAAATTTTCAGCAAAAAATTTTTTTTCTTAGTTTCCGAGTGGGAAAAATCAAATTTCACCACTTTTGACCCCCCCTGAAAAAATTTAGGAACAATCCCGTAGTGGCCCCCCCCCCATAGAAAAAATCCTTCCGACGCCCATGACCCTGAGTCTGTTGATGCCGGAAACTTTGATCACTTGAAGTTCAAGACCGAATGAGTTTTCGAAATTGTGCAATTTCGGGCGCTTCAGTGTACGTCATAATGGCCTGTTCACCGAACTCGAAGCTGGTGTTCGTCATTATCAAAGATGTTGATGCGTCGGTAGAAAAATCAATCCGCTTGTCCTCAGCAAAACTTCTTTGCTGTCCGGTAATGAATCATGTTGCGCGGAGAAAATCTTCACGTTGTTAAATTCGTGTGTTTCCTGTATAGCATATACCAAGGCCTTCTAAATAAACAGGGAGGCCTTGGTACGTAATTGCAGCAAATGAAACAAACGAGATTTTGATGTCATAAAGACGTGTTCTTGACGTAACCCTTCTTTTTTCTTGCATGCCACCAACCTGCTGCGTCACCATCGCGCGTGGACATCTAGTATGTGAGTGCTACTTTGTTTTTCTTCTTGAATTGTCGTGTTTAAGGACATTGCCAACAACCTGTTATTTAAAGCTTTGTGTTGCAAATTCAAGCTTTTTTTATTTTTTTTACCGCTGAACTCGTGTACAGTCACTTACAAGCCCAGGAGCTCCATTTTTCGAGAAACCTGACACGAATATCAAGGAAAATAAACAATGCTGAGCCTACTCTGCTCACGTTCCCACGACTCTGACAAAAGTACATTGTTAACGCAAAGTTAATGACGTTTGCACGTGGCAGCAACGTCTCTACCTGCGCGTGGATAGGACCTGTTGCAAAACTTCGCCACCAAGCGGATAAATCAACGCTGCTTTTCTCCTAAAACGCATTCGCTTCGGCGTCATTGGGTCTGCCCGAGTGCCAAAGGCGGCGGGAAACACCCCTCCATTACCGGCTATGCGACCCTCCAACTAAACCTTGAAACTCGGCGACGGTCCGGGCCCCACACTCAGCGAGGCGGAAGTGAAAATTGCAGTTGAAGGCGTTCAGCTTTAACTTATTTCACAAATTTCAGACCGCGCTACACTGGGCGGCGAAGAAAGGCAGCGTAGACATGATCAACATGCTCCTCGACCAGAAGATCGACCTGAACGCGCGATCGGTAACAATGGCTCTGCACACGTGGCGACGGCCTTGACGACGTGCTGGTTGATTGCAGAAGACGCAATGTTGTCAGACAAAAATCTGTTTCTAATTGTCAGCACGTGCTTGTGGCATGTTTGTCGACAAGTCAAATAGAAACTCGATTTTAGGGATAATGACCGGGAATGTGTTTGGCTTGCATCTATGAAAAAGTACTGAAGCTGATTGAAATACTTATTTTTTATGCGAAACACAATACACGAAATTTTCGGCGCTTGTTTCTTCCTTGCCATGAATTACTTGCTTCAGATCAATCAGCTGCTAATCTTTTAAACATTCTCTGTTTCATGTTTCTTCAAAATGTCACCCGGACGATTGGAACTGCACAGAACGGGGTAAGTACCTAAACCGATACTGTAGCTCTCTGGTGTGGTGACATTGACTTGTTCTCTTTCGAAACGCCTCGCGGGAGAGTGTCGCGATTGAGGGTAAATAATAATAAGGGGTTGTCCTCGAGCAAGGGCGACTTTAGCATCTGTGGTACTTGTGTGGAGAAATGCATTTTGTTTTTTAGCTCACGACTTTAAATGTGAGAATGTTCTTATTAAACGAATTTCTTTGAAATTGCATGTTAGTGTCAGACTGCCTTGGTCATGTGCTCGGGGAATTGTCTTTTCTTCTCTTCACAAATCTTTAAAGTCGATGCGAGTGATTAGCTTCTCACCGACACATACCAGTGGAAAAACAGATTAGTCAGGAAGTAGCTTCAAGCGTCTTCATTTTTTTGGGGGGTCGTGTTTAAAATGAATGTTTGCATACAATGGAGCGTTTGCAACAAAGCGCTGCGGCGGTTTTGTGAAAACACGCAAAAAAATGGAAAAAAATTAAAAATTGCACAGTCTGATTTTCACAACCATGTCACTGGGTTTTCTTTGATTAAAAGCTGGTAATGCGTTACTCCGTGACATCACAGTGTCCGATTCTCGGCAGGGAAAGAATCCCTTTCGATAGACACGTCACTGAGTCGTTGAATGGAAGAGCCACCTTACTATAGCGTAATGATTGTTTGCTGTGGAAGTGAGATTTGATAATTTCACATCTGTTTTGCTCCGGCTCTTTGGCATTAGCGAGTTGCTAGCTAAGCCTCCTCACAACCTCCGCAAGCTTTCGACCCCTACATTCTCATCCACACAGGGCTACACTCCCCTGCACCTTGCCGCGATCCACGGACACGAGCACGTCATCGCCCACCTGTTGGATTACGGTACGTTCGCGTATTCGTCGACCGAACCTCAGATCTGGCGTCGACGCTTCCTGTTTTGCCGCCACCAGGTGGAGCGCCTGAAATGTGCTTCACCGCTGCAACTCGTTGTGAGGGATCTGTTGGCGCGGAATATGTTTTTTTTTTTCGCTGAGACATGGTGGACATATTTTGCTGAGACGTTTGCATCACAGAGGCGTTTCGGTCATTTGTCTCACAGTTGTATTTAAACTCGCCGTAACAGTGTTCATTAGCCAATATTTTTAGGCGTTCCGACCGAAACGACTTAATTTTTTTCGCTCATTTTAAAAACATTTCGATCTGTGACTGAAAAAAAAGCAGCGCGGAACAGACTCATAGAAGTCTGAGGCGAAAGCGCTGGAACAGCTATGGTACAAAACTGTTGACAAGATTGCCTCGTCGCGTACCCATCGACATTCAAGTATTAAAAATTGTTGGCCGGAATGCAGTTGAAAGCGGTGGCTGTGGTTCATTTCGGTCTTGCTTTGGCCTTTGAAAGGCTAATCTGTCCAGCGATATTTGCGACACGCCGTGTGCTGGTTTTTGGTTTACTGTTGAGCCGCAATCTTCGTTCAGTGTTCTCGCTGTGGTGGTGTTCTAACAAATCAGCTGATGTTGGAGTTGAATACTCCTCGAGCTGGTGGTTCATTGGTAGTCGTACTTTTCCAAAGCCTCGTCGAACGCAAAAATATTGTTTTTATTAAAGAGCAGTACGAACAAATTACTGTTGTGGAGGTGGCCACGCCCATCTGCTTGGATGCATTCCAAAAACACTTTTTAATTGCTCCATTCATTGAGGCTGTCATAGCTAAGTGGTAGAGTGGCCGCCTCTCAATGGAAAGGTTGTGTGTTCGACCCACGGCCAATGAGTAACACTGTAGTCGAAGGTGATCGCCGTCGCACTCCTTAGTCAGGAGCGTTCACCGCAACCGCTCAGGCAAGAAGCATTAATCAGGCTTCGGCCTCTGCCGCCAATTGTCGTTACCAGGAATCAAATAGCTCAAAAAACGCTTGTTACGTAATCAAGGGGTCAAAATTTTAAACCTAGCTCCAATTTTACCCCCCGCCCCCAGGCAAAAGTCTGTTACGTTTTCACAGCGATTGATTCCGTCCATTGCTCGCAGATGCGGACCCCCACATCCGGGACTACAGCGGTCGGCAGCCGATCCACTACTTGAAGAGCGTCTCCTTGCCGTTGCAAAGTAAGCGCTCCGGCTACTTTGGTAAGAGGGGTCAGTGGCGTCGTCACGTCCACTCTGGCTGCGGCATTGAAAACGTCCACGCCATTTCCCAGGAGACGTACGCCCGTCTCTGGGGCAACGATAAACGCCGAAAGAGCTCCGGCGCCCACTGGAAGGTCCCAGAAATTAACACCCCCGCCGAGCGCCCCGAGGTCGAGCCCCGCGCCAGGGTTCGTTCCGACAGCGCCAGTTCCGGCGAAGCTCTCGGCGCGTACGCCGGAAGTACCGGCTCGAAATCCCGCAAAGTTTCGCGCAAAGAGTCGGTCCTGGTCTCCATGCGTTTGCGTCGAAAACCGTCGGCAAAAATGCGCTCTTCCGAAAACGAGGCCCCCGGCCCGGTGTCCGCACCGGTGCCTGCGCCGGCACCCGGACCGACAACAACACGTCCGGTTCAGTTTACGTGGAAGCCGGCCGGCCCTCCTAAACATCATAGATAAAGAAATCTTTACGCGTCGTTTGTCAACTGGCGAAAGCGAGGTGTTGATTGCGCAGTTACTTCTTCCCATGCCGCTGTAGTGAAAATCTATATAACTCTTCCTTTTTCTGAATCTATCAATGTTAGCTCGGTGTGCAAGATGTAAAAGTTTATAAGGTTAGCAACCCCGTGTTAATTTGTACGCTTTTTACGAATGCAACGTCTACCGCTGGACACGTTTCGTCGTGAACAGTTTTTAACTTCGAAGCTCTCTCACGCCACCTGACGCGTTTAGTACTCGCACTAACTTTGCCGCGTGGTGTCGGCACGTGCATTTACGGACCGCAGCTTGACCCTTCCTCCCCTTGTCCTGGGATGCTGTTCCTGACTAACACTGTAGTCGAAGGTGATGCAGTTACGACTTATTAACTGCTGCTCTGCATTCGCCATTAACCTTTCGCTTACAACCGCGGGCTGCAGGTTGTGACCAATCGCCGCCCGACGTGCATGATTAACCAACCGCGACCCTCTCCTTCGCATCGCGCTATGATTTTCTTGTTAAAAATATTCCTGTCCGAAAAAAAAAGAATTTGTTGAAACAAAATCAAAAACTCATTTTTTTTCGGTAAGCAGTCCGTTCGTTGTTCGAACTAACACAAGTTTCAAAGTTTTGCGACGAATACGTCAGAGTTTTCCCTATTTCTGATTCGAGCTCAAGGTAATGCGCATTTACACGAATATCGAAAGTTTCTACCATCTGGGCCCTCTGGGACGCAAACATGGTCTCGCCGATAGGGCCCCGATCACCCCACAGCACAGACAACCTTCTCGGCGTTCGTCTGCAATCACGCGGTTTCGTTGGACAACTACAACTTTTTTTTGCAAAATCGCATGAAATGTTTCACAATATTTTGCGATACGGCAAGAACGTTTAAAACGCGTCGCTGCTGTTGTCATGACGCCCAATCGGCATCCCCCCTTTCGCTTCAAATTTTTTCGGGGACCCGTGACGTCCGCCGGCGCCGAAACGTAATCAGTCTCATCGCACGCACCTTAAAGTGAACTTTGAGGAGGAAATCCGCCGCGCAACCCCCCCCCCTTCGTCCACTAAACACGCGCGCAGCGAGTCTCAGGACCGAACACGTGACAGCGCAGGGGGTCGGTTGCCGGAGGGCGCAGCGTCACTTTTGTTTTCTTGCACGACGTCACAATTTCACTTCTGTTTTGTCACTGCCCTATGTTGGCGACCCGTGACGTGCACGTTCACTTTTTATTTCTCTGACCGGAAGCTCACCCCCCCCCTTTTTTTTCAAATCTCGCGCGCCAGGATACGCTCGCAACGAACAGTTTTGTTTTGTTTTGTTTTCCGCACAATCGAGACTCGATCGCGTGGCAAGTGAGAGCTGAGTTGAGATGCATACATTTTTTACCGCAAGTAATTCCGATGTAGACATAAAAAGTTGTTTTTTTCGTGTGTGTTTGGAAAGCATTGTGGCTTTTGGCATCAGCGAAGGATTTTTTTGTTCTTTTTTGTTTGCTTGCTCGCTTGTATCTCCCCGCTCAAGTTTTCAGTTGCCCACCAGAAGATGTGCAATTCTTCCGTTTCACAACAGGCAGGCTGCTCCTTGACTAGTCCCGTAATATATTAGTGCGGTCACCGGGCGCTGGCTGGGATCAAAGCAAATAGCCTTGGATTGTTTTTATTCGATTTTGGAGCGAGACTTCGCCGTTAACACCTGGGCCCCAGTGCGCTTTGCAAAAAAAAATTCGTTTCTGCTGGCAGTTTCAAATAATGTCGAGAAAAAAAAATCATTGAACATCTTTTGCGTTGGGCGTCAGAATTTTCGACCTAACCCCTGTTTCCGTGTCGGCGATTCTCGATCCGGATCGGATCGTTTAAAACGCACTCCCTTCATACCGCAGTGCGAAAAGGGCAACTGATCCCCCCAAAAATTGTTTGTTAATCGCCGTGCGCTGGAAAAAAATTCGCAAAGCGATATGAAGTCAGGACGAATCAAGCGAACGATGACGTAATACTACTTGGCAGCTCCATTACCTTTTTGGCCGTCCGCAGTTCGCAAGGAAACAAGCTATAGCAAGTTTTAAGAAAATTTGTGTAGTTTGAAAGAAAAAGCTTTGATTTTCGTGCAAAATGAGCTTTGTCTACGTTTTTCTCCCAAACCCTTCAATGCGAGACCCCGACCCTTGGGCTTACGATCCAGTCTCCTGTGTATATTTGCGTAGTCTCTAATTTAATAATGTTGCCGTCAAGCAATCGTAAACGTCGTGACGACGTTCTCATATGTAACCATTTAAAATATGTAGCAGCTCTGTCGCGCCGCGACCATTTCTCGGATGTAGCAAAACGAATGCAGTATTGTTCTCCCCGAAACTGTGCCATTTGTCATTTGCGCACGCTCGTCCCGTACGCGTTTCGGCGATAGCGACGTATTGTCAAACTGAATTAGGAAATCTTTGCAGCGTAAAATTGGGACAAAACTTAACCAATTGCCTTAAAGAACTGTTTTGAAACCTTCCGAAAGAAACCACCGTCATTATTTTTTAATGGAATAGAAAATGAATCGATGGTAAATAGGTTTTGGAGCAAGTAATCACTGTAAGTTGGTGAAGGGATTAGTCAGTCACTGGGAAGGTGGCGGGAAAGGTGAAAACGCATTGCGTTTCCCCGCGATGCCACGCAAAAATTTCACCCCTGATGTGAACCTGAAAGACGGTACCCAAGTATTCCCTTCAGAAACTTTTTCCAGCCAGCTCCATTTTTTTCCCGGTCACGAATTAGAAACCTTAAAAATTGCCGTATTGTGAACCTTTGCCCGACCTGCCCTTTAATGATACGACCACTCACGACGATTGCAATTCAAAAAAGATCACATCCGGGTTTGCTCTCATCACTTTCGCGCGTTTCCCATAGCAACAACAATCAACAAGTTAGAGTTGCCAAGAAATTCAAGAACACGTCGCGTACCGTGGATTGCTCACAGCACGCACTTCAGTTTCAGTCAGGTTTATTTTCGAACAATCTTGACGTGATTTTCTAGCGTTTGATTGGTCGATTGCTGTGTTGGCGGGACTGAGGTTGATCGCCTGCCTATCAAGCCCAGCTGCAAAGTTCCAGCCAGCGCGCGCGTTGTGGCCGGACAACACGTCCCTGGCCCCCACAACGTGCCCTGCAGACCTGTTAGTACAGGTCACGATACCGCGGGAGCTCGGAAAACTTGAGCACTTCAATCAAACTGCAATTACGATCCGTCCAAGCCGAAGTCCAGTTACATGACAATATCAACCACAGTCCCGCCTTGCACTCCCCATCGTGTGTCGGCGTGTTTTGGAGCATCTGTCGCTTGCGTGCATTATTTTTATGCGTTGCCTGCAATACAAGCACATGCATTGAAGCATGCCGGTTGCCGTGGTGATGGTTCTGCTCGGGTGATTTTTAGTTCGGGAAGCATGCCGCGATCAGTTGCCGGAGACGGACCAACAACCCTAACCACGCTTGTTTAGCGAAACGCGCTTTTTTTGCTGAGAGAGCCTTTGCGCAACTAACCTGTAGCTGCTTGGCTCAGCAGGAAATGCCAGAGGCTGTAACGGACGGAGGTAAGGAGACCCACCAACCCATCTGGTGGTGGCTGTGGAGTGAGAAGCGGATGCAAGAGGGGTCGAAACACTTGTCCCTCCAGGGTCCCGGTTGTTTCTCCAAAACGAGTTTGTGTCTAAAACTGGCTTGTATATGTGTGTGTGTGTGTGTGTAGCTCATGGCAGAAGTCCAACACACAAGAATATTTTCGCAAAAATCTGTATTAAGCGATGGTTTTCTAAACGTTGAAAAAAAAGGAAATTGGCATCCTTCGAGGAGGATCATCGAAAACTTGCGTTGCAGTTATTATGCAACTCCCATGTACCCTGCAGTGATGTGATAAATGCAAACTCGTCCATTCTTTGGTGATTTGCGCTGCATGGTTAACAGACTCCGAACTTTGTAGCACAAGGGTTGGCAACCTTTCCCCAGTCGCGGGCCAAAAACAAACTTTGCAAGGTATGGTGGGCCGTACTAATTTTCCACCAACAATTCGGTTCCCTTTGCTGTTTATGATGTTCATAAAACTTGGGAGTTTGTGGAATTTTATTCAAATTAACTCCTAATTTTCACAGTTCACAACGAAAGGCCAGAATACGATATACAGTACTTTCATAGCATAGAACGGTTTCTCATAAATAGTTCCTCATAAGTACAAAAAATATACAAAAAAGAAGTTGCAAGGAGGGCAGATTCATGAAATATAATACCACTAGGTGGGACATGCAATTACTGCAATTTGTGAAGGGGATTCGGGCTGTAGGTTGCCGACCCCTATATGTAGCATGTTACGCTAGTCACCTATAAGAGTACTAAGTCTGATTTTGCTACAAACAGCAAAAACGGATGTAACTTCACTAATTCACGTATTATTGAAAACTGAGAACCTAACAGATGTTGGCGAGATTGAGCAGTTTGCAAAGAAAGTTAACGTTGGCAGCTGTTGTGTGGGGTTGTGCAAAATTTGAACGTTTGACACTTCAAATTTTGTGCGAACTGCTGTATGCATTCCCAGGCTTGACAGACTCAGTTTAAACCGTTGAATCCCTCTAAGCCAGTTCTCATGCGCGCGCGCTTGAGTAAACAATGGAATACGTTTATAAGTATTGTTAACAACATCTGAAATACGAAAATGCTTGTGAACAATGCATTTTTCCACAGAAATTAAACCAAAATTCTAAGCCATCACGGTGACTAAAGTTCAGGATACAGCATGTTTCGAAGTACTGCGTTTTCCTATTATTCGGTGGATAAACAAGGCCGGGATTTCCAACTTTCAGACCCTAGACAAAACTCGTTGGCGTGCCCCCCAAAAACGCTCCAAAACTATTGTAGAATAAATCCCTAGATGTGAGCTCCCAATTTATAGAAGTGTGATAAATAATCCACTTTCAGGCGAAGAGTGAAAAAGGTTGATCGGTTCCGTCGTTGTGCACGGTAACACCCGCACTATTATCTTATTAGTACATACCGTACGTTTCACTGTCACTAACCTGTTCGCCTGGATATTTTTATACGATTCTTGCGTTACACATGGAGTATCAGGTCTCGAGATAACCATCAACTCAAGCCGAGACCCTCTACCGTGCTTGCTGGTGTATCCTGCTGTGGATAAACTTCAACAAAATAATCACCAACACTACAAATTTATCGGCTAAGGGAAGAGAAAATGTTGCTTCAGAGTGACGCCACTGGCAGAGCCAAGCAACCCAAATAGGCTGGCACAGTATCAAAAATTGTCAACGACGCCATATTTTCTTTGGCGCAGGATTCTTCCAACACCTCCTTATGGTTGTGCGAAGATCAGCACAGCTTGTTTTGACTATAGCTTTACACAGAACATTCTTCAATCACGTTTCGCTATGTTCTGCCATTGCTTTCTGCTTACGCACTGCTTCAGTGGTGTAGGAGGCAGGGGTACAAGCCCACCCCCTAGTGTTTTGATATATTGAAAATCCGGGCAAAATCGCTGAAAATCTGGGAAAACTCCATAAAAATACGAGGAAAAATGGCGCCCAAAATCACATGAAAATCGCATAAAAAGTGGCCCAAAATTTTTTCGGGCAATTTTGGGGAAATTCCGGCAAAAATCTGTCGCACCCACAAAAATTTCCCTGCTACTACACGTATGCGCTGCTTACACCCGGTGAAAAGTTCATTGAACCACAGCTACAGGACTCACATTTCCCGGAATTTCGGCAAAGGAAAATGTAAAAAGAAATTCACGAAGAAATAGTGGGGCTATCCAAATTCTTGGCGAAGCAAAACTATTAGCTAATCCTAATGTAGAAAATTTAATTTTTTTAGCACGGAAAGGAAAACCCTATGTAGAAATAAGCAGAGCTACATGTTCGGCTAACCTCACCAGCATGGGCATCGGAAGGGGGGCATTAGCAAAAAAGCTTTTTTCTTAGTTTCAAGTGGGAAATAACAAGGTTCACCCCTTTTGGCCCCCCTTGGAAAAAATCCTTCCGCCGCCCGTGCTCACCAGCAGGCTACGTAACTAACCAACGCAAACGTGATAATCCTCGGAATAATTCCACCCAATAAGAAACCATCTACATTCTACACTGAATGCGAACCACAAGGGGACCCGGTTGCCTTTATAATTACGTGTCACCACAAACGGCGCAACTGTGTTCAAATTTTAAAAATGATATATAAATGATATATAGCTGTATATATATAAATGATATATAGCTGCACTTGGCGCATATTTTATGCACTTGGCGCATATTTTATAGCTATATATATACCCTATAAATGATATATAGCTGCACTTGGCGCATATTTTATGGAAAAATAGGAATTTCTAATGACTGTTTTGTGAGTATTAATGGTTTACGTCGCGAAGATGCGGCATCTTCACTCTACTATAGCATGTATTCACTCAACCAATTACATCCAGTGTAGGAAGTTTTCGTGGGTGCATCAAAGAAAACAAGATAAATTTACGGATCTTGAAAACTTTTATACTATATCACTTGTAAATGCACGCCTTTGTCGTAATAAAATACATGAACAACAAAGAATTAAATGCGCATGTACCACACATACCTCTGATGGTTTTGATCAATTCGCAGAAATAATGTTTTTTATCCTAAAGTATTTGATACTGTAAAGAAGTGATTCCCAATGTGGTGTGACGCTCCACATTGAGACTATTCGATGTTTAAGGGGCAAATTGAGGATGGTTTAATGGCGGAAGTAGATTTCCTTCACATTAATGTGAGTTCGCTTTTTAAATAATACGACTTATATTTCCCACAAGGACAACACCATTTTGAGATCTTCATGTGGTGCATGATCGAAAAAACGTTGGGAAACACTGTTATCAAGCTACGGCTGCACAAAAAACGTGATGTAAAATTGTAATCACTGCGCTTCTGCTTGATAGCTACTTTTAAACAGCTTACCGTAAAATCCAGGTTAACTGCACATGCACAGATAATGCCCTCTTAAACGTAGCTGACAGGAGAAGTTCAAACTGAGTAAGAGCCGGTGATGTCTACGTATTAGCCGAAATATATACTCTGTTAGGATCTTAGTGTCTGATTCTTGGCCATGAATGGATTCCTTAGACAGCTGACAGGAGAAACATCGTTTTTATTAATTTTTGTACGTTTGCTGAAATTGTGTTGCGATCAAAGAAAACGAGTAAGTGAGTTTAGTGAGTTTTTTGGTCACTTGTTCAACAACGATGCAACGCGTCTCGTGGCTGCATTTTATGTTGCGCTTCTAGAAAGAAAGAAGCATCATGCAAAAAAACGGTTTTATGCACTTTTACCCAAGCAGTGATGAGCTGCTCAAGAGTACAAGTAGTTCTTGTTCATTTAGAAAGGAGTAGATTTGCATACGTCGTCGCATTCGTAAAACGTTTACGAAAATTGGCTCAAGCGACTGACAATGCTACCACTTGCTCAGAAAATATTGCAGTTTTGTCAGGATAGCACCACCAAAGATGTTTTTATATACAAGTCGTAAAAACATCCAACATGTACATTAAGAACAATCTTGCATGTAAGCGTCGTGTAATGCGATTGCTTTGAATGTCCATGACGTATCAGCTTGCTTGGTTATGGTGGCAATGGCATGGAGATGCTGATGTACACACGGTGGCTGCAAAAGGCACTGCTTGTCGTTCTATTTCACGCGACTGTCCCACCTCCGCAAAGACTGCTGCTTATTTTCAGGTTGTAGTGCTAAGACCTCAAACTACGATATTCATATTTTATAGGACTGCTGTTCGGAAATGAAGCACCTGGAGGAAATAAAGGTGAGAACATATTACAATATTAAGTCACAGTGCGCTGATTTTATTTCGCGTTAAATTTGTTCATTATTTCTTGGTAAGTTAGTCGTTTCAAACTAAATCGTTGTCAATCTAGTTTTAGTTGATTTCAAAAACTGTTGTGATAGCAAGGTAGTGAAGTTAATTCGTGCATTTTTGTGACTCAAAGCACGAAGTAAAAATACGTACAATAAAAAAAGCAAAACACCAAACGGCTGATAATGAACTCAATGTTTAAAAAAGGTGAAAAACAATTCAGGACTTGGGATTTAATATTTGAGACACAAGGGATTGGCGAAAAATCTTATGGGTCAACTACAAACCAAACCCTATTGTTCGCACACATCAACAAAAAAATACGTTTCAAGAGAAGTGAAGTGACAAAATGCTATAACTTGAACCATCAGACAGAAGTTAATACCAAACCACAAAGAAAAAACAAAAAAACAGTGGTGAAAAGCATGCTTATTCACAGAAAAGGTGTTTAGGTTGATCACCAGGAAAGTTGAAAGGCACTGCACAGAAAGATGAGGTACTATATATAAAATTACGGAAATATGGAATAAATATGTCAATGAAGAATCAACTGGTATACGGGCAAGAGAAAAAAACATATTTCGAGAAGAAAAAGATCAGAGACTTCAAAATTTTCAGCGATTTCAGACCTGGCACAGTATACATCAAAGAAAGCTGACCCGGAGATCTTTTCATTCTAAATAAATGGTATATACGCGCAAAAGCAAACCTTGTTTGATAATTGTAAACTGATGCAGTTCTTTCAAGCAGTTCACAGTTAGCAAAAGAGCACATACAGGGTGTTTCACAATTGTTGAAACAAAGCGATTGGGCACAAATCCAGGATTTTAAATGATACCACAATGATGATTACATTTATTGAAAGGTG
>JGI24158J21664_10005990_pt1 | contig 15968 bp, 10 predicted proteins | sample Ectturendosymbi3_FD_21664 | JGI IMG/M metagenome (IMG submission 21664)
GAGACTACCAAATATGTTGGCTGATGTGTATCTGAGTTAACGGTTTCGGATATGGATTGGATATCGGAGTCCATGATTTTTAATTTTCGGATATGGATTGGATATGGAGTTCATAAAAAAGTTTCGGATTGGATCAGGATTGCAAAATTTCCATATCAGTACAGGTACACCACCTGCTACTGCTAGGCAGTTGAGTATTCCGAATAATCAATCTGCAGCCGAAAATTATGTACCATGGATGATACATTAAACATTAAACAAACATCCTGAAGATGGAATATTTCACTATTTATTTGAGAAAGAAAGGTTCTGTTTGTCTGAATATTTAACGCTACTGTTACTAATACTTGTGGTACGCCTACGCTGTTATAAGCAGTGCAATTAACGCCCTCAGATTCGTATAGGTATATACGTCGTAACTTTGACAGGCTGTATCTCATGACGTAACAGTCACGTCGTCACGATAATTGGTGTGCTACCTTCTCTCACCACCCACTTCACTCGATGACGTCATCACCTGGGAAGAAGGGGAAGGCTAATTGTACACTCAAAGGTAGTCTCAGAGGCTATAAGGCAGTGTCTATTTTCAATTTTGCTGCCAAGATGCTGGCTACAACAGGCTTGGCAGAAACGAAGTAAACACAAAAGATAAACCCTAAAGCTAACCCTTACCCTGATGCTAACCCTAACAACCTGAACGCTAACGTAACGCTAACCAAACCCCAAACCTAACACCTAAGGGAAAAGTTTGGAAAGTTTTGAAAAAAAAGGGAAGTCGCCAAGGTGAGAGTCGAACCGAAAAGCAATGGTATACCATGAACATGAAGCATAACCACTACGCTACGAGCAGCACACCGATTGCATGACAAAATGACCTTTTTAATCAAATTGCGTCATGCCATGAGACCAAATGTTCGACTAGCAGCACAATAGCTTCAGCTGATCTGTTGCCGCCAGCATCGATCTTGGCGGTAAAATAGACACTGCCTTTTAAATAAATCTCCAAAACAGTGTTTTAATCTGTCGCTCTGAGTGTATCAAAAGTAAACTGATTAAAACATGCTTTTGTTGCAACCTCTCGGTTGGCGTTGCATTGAATGTGCGATTCATTATGAACGGGATGTGTACTAAGAACAACACCCATATATGCGTGGCGTGAACAAGCAATAATAGCGTGATCTCCATTGTTGCTTGCTGCCACAGTGTGAAGCTTTACGCACTTGCCGCTCGTGCTTTCCGATCGCAACACTTAAAATGTTTTGGCTGTGTTGCAGCTAGTGACCCAACTATATAGCCTAGACAAGTATGTATGGACTGGATCCAACGCATTGTAAGTGGTTGTGTCCAAAATAGGACACGTCAGCTGGAAGATTGGGTTAGCTGGGGTTTCTGCTAGTATTACTAGCAAAAATGTTACTCTCAGTATGTTTCTTGCAAATGCAGTTTAATAATGGTACTGACAATGTGACATAGTTGTTTTGTTAACATGAAAAGTGGTTATTTATTGTCTCCCTTTCAACAACTGGTGCAATACTGAATTGTTTTTAATATTTTAAAAATTGAGTTTCTGATTGTGTAGATCGCGAAGTGCTATGATTTAAAATCTAAGCAATCTTAATTTAATGAGAAAGCTTCCTAAAGTGCTGTGCAGCAAGTGTTGTGCAGTAAAGTTCTAAAGTGTTGTGCAGTGAGTTCATCACAGTGCATTCCAGCAACTATGCTTTTTAGCTACTGATGACCTCATAGGTTTCAAATGAATATTGGAACAAGAATTTTTGCCCACATTAGTCTTTGACTACTGATCATTTCAAGTGATGTGATTTTGTTTCATCAAAAAACTCACGATGCAAATGTTTTTGTTGTATTGAATTTGCCTGTTTTTAGTTACTTTAAACTGGTAATCTTTACTCAGCATCTAGCTTGTTCATATTTCTTGTTTAGATGATACTGTGTGAAACCATCATATGTTGATTTTCACACATAGTAAGCATATATAATATAGTAAAGCTAAAATTGCACGTGGCAACTACAAGCGAAACGATGTCAAGTCCATGGGAAGATGTAAGTTGGAAAGTGAAGGTGTTAACGAGTATTAGTGTGGACCAAAATTTATAGTCTTTCCTGTTAAGACATGAGCATTAACACAACACTTAGCCATTCCTTTTCAAGTGTAGTGATTGCTGTGTATAATGTTGATTCCATGCAAGACTTCTACAAAAGGTGCCTGCAGCAGTCCTTTCCCATGGGACCCTGTTTCTCCACAAATGTTATGACCGGTTTGGCCAACACTATAATCTAGGCATTTGCTTCCATTAAATGCTCTAACACAATCAAGTCGTGACACAATATCACATTAGTTGTCACTTGTTGCATGGACTTTAGGCAGAGAGGCCTGTTTGAAAATGTTGCAACAATCTTCCCCCCCAGCCATCCACAAATGGTGAACCACATTGCGTCTACTACACATCTGGGAACGCAAATGGGGCAGCACTTGTTTTTTTGCTACCTATTGTGAAAAGGGTTTTTGTCACACCTGGTGGCAAGGTTATGCTGACCTGAAGGCACCAGGATACAAACATTTATTTGAAAGCAACTTACTGTAAAATTTAGAGAGGTGTTTCAATGGTTATACGTCTCAGCTTCATCAGATTGGACGAGTGAAGCACTGGCAATCCAAATAGAAATGTGTGGGGGAAAATGAAGGCAAAGTGTTTGCAAAGAAATATGGATTTTAAAGTTTAGGATTAAGAATTTGTTTTTCACCCAAAATTATTTTATTAGTGCTACAAATGAACAGAAAAGAAGCTGCATTCATTTTCACACCCCCTTTTCCTTTGGGGAGGGTTGTGGGTGCAGCAACTCTAGAAGATCTTGAAATACTTCAGTTTTCAGCAACCTCTAATGCAGGGTTTCTCAAAAAGGCCCTGTGGTCCCCTAAGGGGCCATGGGGAGTTTTTTGGGGAGCCACAAGCAGGTATCTGCTCATGGTCTTGTTTCTTTTAGACGTTTACTTGAAGACAAATGTAGGTTTTGTGACAAAATGGCCTATTGATGCAAATATCAGGTGAGTATATTTACTAGGCTTTAAAGAACTGACTTTCAACATACTAGAAATGAGAAAACAATCATAATGATAATCGTACGGCAGAAGCAGCCAGTTCAAATGACGCAAGGAACAACTTTTTTGTGTTCTTTGCATCATTTGAACTGGCTGCTTCTGCCGTACGGTTTTCATTGGTGGAGCAAGGGCCATGGGTGTTAAGTGTCTCTAAAAGGTGGCCACAAACCATAAAAAGTTTTAGAAACACTGCTCTAGTAGTTCTGCTGGCTTCACATAAATGGGACCAAGCAAGGTCAGAGATGTAATCATACCACCCAGTTTGTCTATTGTTCAGTGCCCTTCCAAAATGCTAGGCTATTAGACACTAGGGCTACCAACTTTCTGTTTCGCCATTCCGGAACACCGTAATACCAAGAGTTCCAAGATTGATGCAACAGAAGCTTACGAAACACGACAGACATCAAAAGCAACAGCGCGTGCTACGCGTCGTAGATGATGATTGTGCGGCATTGGCCTAATAACCTCTAGTTAACACGAACAACTGCCTTTCAGGCCCTGACGAATTGTTAGAATGATTTTACACAGTAAAGACTCTATTAGCCTTGCGTATGAATCACAAAGAAAAATTTTTACATCACAGAGAGCTTAATCTGCTCTGCAGCGTAACAGTTACAAATGTCGCCTAACGTGGTTGACCTCTTGGTAACAGTCTGGTAGAAGAGAGCAAATGCTGCTAGTGGGTTTTGTTCCCATTGTTGCCACTCCAGGTGAAAATAAATTACTTAGAATTTCCGGGTTTAATATGTTAAAAAATATCCATTCCCTACAAAATCAGTCACCGTGTTTATTACTTAACATAAAACCATGGATTTATTATGGCAAAAATCATCATTCCAGATGCATATACTAATTTTGAACGTGTAAAACACATAAATGTATGTATTCGGTTAATGTGTAGTTTAAGTATTAGATATATTTTTACTAACATTAAAAATGCTTCATTTGAAGTGAAATATACCATTTTTTTGAAAGTTCGGATGCTGTACTCGCAAGATATGGCTGAAAGAAGGTTATAACTTATAGCCTGCCGAAAATCTACAGATGTCCCATTGCCCACAATAGCCACTTTTGAAGACTAATTAACATTCAACCTACCGAAGGAACTTATAAACATTCGTAAACTGCTTGCAGGCAAAGCCACTCATAACGTGCAGAAATCTTCAATTCTAGCGAATTGCATTAGGACTGTGATCGTTTGCGATCATAAAGCAATGTTTTTGTATGGTCTCCTCTCTGTTTACACAATTCCAATACAATTCTCACTTTAAGATACTACGTGGAGACTTGAAGCTGTGAAAAACGGAGAAGGCAAATAGCTTGGTCAATCGACGAGCAGGTCTAGAGCGTTCCCTCATTCCCAATATGTGTCTAACAAACGTCTTAAATCATAAATTGGTGAAGAAAAGATCAAATTGTTAATCTTTGACTCACACCAACACAAACGTTTGATGGAGTGGTGTTTATTAGTTCTGACAAATTTAATTGATAAATCGATTTTATTTCCAGCATCAACAATTATAAGCTCCAGGTTTGCTGTAGCTTTCGATTAATCGGCCAACTTGGCTCTGCCTTCATAACTTTACGATGATTCGGACTTGTACATATCTGTATTCAAGTAATTAGTCTCCAAAAAGGTGACGCAGTCGAATAAATCATCAAATTCATTTAATAGGAAATCGATTTCACGCAATTCTTCGCATCCTCAGTCCTGAAATATTTTGTTTGAATAAGATTTCTGGACTGAGGATGCGTAAAGTTAAGCGAAATCAATTTCCTAGTTTGGCTTGGTCAACTTGGTCGAGACAAATTATTTCCAGCTTCGCTGTTTGCATCCAGTAAATTGCGTTATTTCAATGCAACTTGAACAGCTAATTCTATACTACTAACTTGCGTTCAGATTTTACTCTTGCATGTTTCATCATATCCTTTTTGCGGTTGTCCGACCAACTCGCTAAAAGTTTTCTTCCATGTCTTTGCACTTGCTCCCGCTGATTCTACAGTGTATTTTTCTCACCGAAGACACTAAACCGTGTGTGTCGTAGTTAGTCAGTGCTGCGTCAGCATTGTTTGCCCTGATAAAAACTTTTAATGTTTCATCCTCACTAGTTGAGCATTTAAACACTCCTTGCGAAGTGCTGGTTGCGTTGCTTTCTGTATACAAAGCAGGGCTGTTATAAAAAAAACGACCCAAAAAACACCCGTTTTTTTTAAAGCCCACTTAAAAAAACAATAAAACCCACCAAAATACCCACTCTATACTTTTCCTTTGAAAAATCTACTGAGAAGTAAGAAATAAAATAAGCAGGACACTTGTACAGTTATCTGTTAATTTTTTTTAATGAAACAAAGCGAACAGCAACCAAATTTAAAGGACTTGAAAAAAAGAGAAGGATAAATCGAACTGTTTGAGTAAATTCTAGTGGTTATCTTCTTCAGCTCTGCACAAATGGTATATTTTAATCAATTTTTCTGCCTTCTCTACATCTAAACTCTTTCTGATTTTGGAACATACCAAATCATATATTGAAAAAATACATTCTATAGATGCTGAACTAGCAGGGTGTGCATGTATACTTGACGTGAAACTGCAGAGTTTGTGTGTGAGTGGTTTTTCTCTGTTTGCTGTGCTCATGCTTGCCAATCCTACCACTTAAGAGTGAACTGACTGACAACACATTGCGAAATCAAAAATGGGGTACATTTCATTGTCCTCAATTTTGAATGTTGTAATAGGTATAACAAGTTATTATTGTGTAATTCTGAAGATAGTGATATTGCATGATGGAATAAAAGCAATTCAGAACGGGGATTTTCTGATTTCTTTAAAAAAAGAACAAAATCTTGTTTCTTTAAAACCTAAAAAAACGTTTTTTTCAAAAAATAACAGGTGGGCTGTTTTTATTTTGAAAATCCTGGGTTTTTCTCAACCCTGATACAAAGTAGCATGACGACATAATTGGTGCTTACACGATTTTTTGTTTGTGAGGTTTATGTAAATGTGTGTCTGCAAATTATAGTTTTCTGTTATACTTAGTCGGTTTTGAGTTACCTGTGTAATTTATTCTCAACTATTTGAATTGGATACCTCAATTATTTTACCTCCTATCAATTTTTAGGCTCGGTCCAGCTTCAGTAAAGTACCTGATCAACATCGTAGTGGAAAAGAAGCATGCCATGCTTTGTTGTACTGCAAGACAACGGCGGTTTTGTTTGAACGGATTCCTATGGAGTATGCAATCATGGTGATTAAGATACTTTTTGCTGCTAACTTAAGTGATGCCACAGACCACTAGTATTCTGTGGATTTACTTGGAACAATGCAAAGTATCCAACGGCTCTACGTAAACTCTATTTGGTGTTTTTTTAGCAGCTACGATAGATTTCCTTCCCTGTGTGTACCAGCACCTTAAGTGTCAGTTTTCTGCCCAAGTCATGACTCATCACTCCAGCGATATCAGTTGAAGCTATTATATACATCAACATTCACAAGCGCTTGCTGCCTGCTTGTATTGAGCGAAAATCACACTTCTCTGCGTAAACTTTACCTGCGACTGGGATCACAGCATGCTCATGTGCGAATAAAGGAATTTTTGTGCTAATGTCTGTTGATGGGTCCGTAAGGATGTACATAGCTTCGGATAAGATTTTCGGAACGGTACTTCATTGCGCACCAAAGTAAGCGGCCCTGCCACAAATGAAGTTATCTAGTCTAGGGATCTGAAACACATGTGGCCCGTGAGGGCGTTTTATGCGGCCCGTGATGCTTTTTGGGAATTTTCAATTATCGTTAAACATTATTTAGTTTATTTACCGGTATTTTAAAGTGCTCGACTGGCGAGTGAACAAGTTCCTTGGGAACCTGCGGCTCACGTGAACGCTTGCTATGGCCGGCATCAGAATTTTCGTTACCCAATTTAGAGTACAAAATCACGTCAAAACGAAGCTCCATGATAAGCAGGTACTTACGGTAGGATGTCATAAGAACAGAACCGTCGCCAAAAAGTCTTCAATAGGGGGGCTTTACGTCTGTGAGGGGGAAAGTTTGACATTGAAATTTCACAAAAATTGCAGTGATTTATAGTACTTCAAATTTCAGTTTTGGGGGCTAAGCCCCCCGTGGCGACTTGAATGCATAAGAGGCCTCCAACCCTCATAGTCAGAATAAAATCAGTTGTTATTTGCGGGTCGCAAATCCACAATTTATGCAGCCCGTGATGGTAAATAGGTTCCCCACCCCTGTTTTACATGAACGTAAAGAGGGCTGGAAATGATTTTTACAACTCATGGTACCTTTCGCAGGAAATAAGATGTAAAACTTGTTTCTAGTGATATTTAGGTACCACCACTGTTGCGTCAGCGTCATAATGCGGCTCTCGGGTTAATTTAATAAGTCCTCCTTGTCTATTGCTTTTTGTTTGGTTTGTTGATATCATTTGTGGATCTTGCGGCGTGAACCTACAGTAGTTGTATGGAAGTATCAGCACACAGTTTTATTTTAGAGTTTTTGAACAAGAACATCTTGTAATAAACATGCTAGAAGTGACGATGATTTGGATAGAGGTTGTGGAGTTCGTAACGTATTATATGTGAAATTCCAACCAAAATGTTGCACGTCTGTTTATGCTTATTTATCTGTTACATCCCTTGGACATCACAGTCAGGTCATGGAAGCGTATGCTTTTCATCTTAGCTTGGTCTGGTACTACATTTTCAAAATACTGTTTTCAGCTGTTTTATTGCTTTCTCCTCTGGTCATTCTTTCCTAGCGATGAATGTCAATACGTGTAGGCATTCGAAAAGGTTTTCAAATGTGTTTAGATGGATATTTAAAAACCGCTTTGCTTGAAGAATATTTGTTTCGGTTAGATGACACTGCATGCCTCCATTTTGTTTTACGAACACAGTTAAAAAATATATTGCTCGCAATGTCAGATGCAGATGAGATTTGATGGAACTTTGGGCTTTCCTGGTGGTTATATCGACTCCGACGAACGGCGCCATGATGGATTGAATCGCGAATTGAAAGAAGAAATTGGGTTGAAGCAAAAAGAAGGGTAATTAATGTGCTTTGGATTTTTGAGGAAGTAGGCTCACTTTTTTGTCTGAAGAACTCGCCTTACTCTTTTGCTGTTTTGCAATATTCGCATACTTGCTTTCGTTAATGCTATATCTGCCGCTTGTCGACTGTTTTATAGACGCATGTCACTCTGCATAAATTCTGTGTAATCAGCAGTCCTGAATGTAGGTATTTGTTCACGGAGCAGGATTACTACGGGACATGGGTTCACAATTACATGTCCAGACCGTTGGTCGACCACTTCTATGTGAAAGAGTACCCGGAGGAGATCTTCAAGAAGATAGAACGATCAACATTGGAAGCTCACGACTGGGGAGGAGAGGTAGGTTGCTGATCGCAATGTAACTTGCAGACGTTGTAACGTTTTCTTTCTGTTTTATACTTTTTGGTGTGGGACATTTTGCGGTAGTGCAATTTAGGTATTGGCACTACATGCTTACGCTATTTTCCACGTCACACACATTTTGTCTGTTCCAGGCGCATTTTGCACAACTATTCGTTAGGTAGACAGCTTGGCTGATTTTCAACGTCTCTGTACCCTGAGTGGCTATGAGAAATAAAGAGGACGTTTTTAACTGTGTGCTCTAAAAACAACCATTGCTTTTTCTCGAAATTGTAGCGCCATATTTTAAGCCTATGAGGTATATTTTAAGAGAAATTCAAATCTGCCCTTCAGAGGAAAATGTAATGCGCAGCTAGTCGGCGGTGACTGTGTTGTGGAAATTGAGTAACAACAAATATTTTTGTGTTGTTTTTCAATAAAAAAAGCGCTGAGGTTGAGGCATTTCATAATGTTTGATGCTTGCGCTCGTCTGTTCAAATCTCTAAATAATTTCCATACGTTATTTTATTCATGTTAATAGTTGATCACGCGTTTGGTTTGCAGACCATGGGTATTATCCGCGTACCCCTTTCATGCTTCGGAATAACAACCAGCATCGCACCTTTTTCGCAATTCCTACGTCACAGTTACGTAGGTAATGCCAGGGAGCAACTTATCCGAGCATCGCTGGACAGGGGAATGCTACGAGAGGAGGGTGTGCTGCATGCGTGGGATTTGATGACAAAATTACAAGAGAAGAGAAGTCTTGGTAGCTAAGATAGGTCAAACCTAACATTGGGTCCCAATTTCAGCATGATGTCTGAGTCCCAACCAATGTCATACGATATTTTTGCACTAGAGTGGATTGAGATGCCGCTTTCTATTTAATCAGCTTTTCAGCAAACCGTTTGCAAACGCAGTGCAATAAAGGTCAATTTCAGGAAGAGCTATAGTTACTACATGAAAATAGCTCTGATAGTTTAGGAAACTCATGGTTTTGAAAGACTGTTAACCTTGACCAAACAGTGGTACAGTTTTAATTGCCGATGTGACCGCGGGCAGCTTGATTCGACTCGCTCCTTTCCAACTGCTTGGCTGGCAAAACGTCTGCAGCGTTTGCAGTGCTGCAGTTGGTCATAAGTGAAAATTCATACACGCAAGCTACTGCTCGCAGCAAAACCAGAATGTGCCATGCCAGTGGCTTTGATGACTACTTGTGCTATTTTTGTTGCATAAATCTCAAAGCGTAAAGCAATGTTGAAAAGGAGCATTTGTTCCAAATAATGCGAGTCACTGAATGAATATAAAAGAGCAAAAAAACAGTTAAGTTTGCTATGTGCAATGTTGCTACTAAGTTGTTCCTGAAGACGTTATTTTACTTCCCCGAGATTGTGACACCTGCCAGCTCTCAATATGTTAAGGCTTGTAACTCTCCGCAAAAGGGGAATTGATCAAATCGATTCAGTAATTTTTATCGTATTGTTTCAATTTCGTGAAAACCGTACGAAAGATCTGCTTTACAAGCTTTTTCTGTGAAAATGCATGTTGCGTCGTTGTGTTGAGAGCGCTTGATCAAGTTTTCTTTCCACCTTCAGAAGGAATTCTAAACGCATCCTCGCTCCTGTTAACCTTTCAAGCCACTTGAAAAAATTGATGTAATGGCTCCAGCTGTAAAAATGCAGGTTATCAGGCGTACTAGATCTTTTCCGTATGTTTTAGTGTGCGATAAACATTCTCACTTCAGCAAGAGACGATGGTGAAAAGTTTGAGAACTTTGTCTGAAATACATCACATTACGCTGGTGCTGCGCTCACTGCTTATGCAGTTCGACTTTTCGTGATTTACTTTGATGAATGAATTGCAGAGTTGCGAAGGTTTTCGAGCATTGTAATTTATGTCATGCAACTTAAACACGGTTTTTGGCAACAAATCGCTTTTCACTCGCAAGTAAGCGTTATTTTTAAAAAGTGTGTTTTCAAACCTTTGTGCACTTCTTCTCTTGAGGTTTGTTTTATTGATCACCGCTTTTGCTTTAGCTTCGTTCCAGTGCATACCGTAGATGTTAAAAGATGAAATACGCTCAGAGAAGGGCGCGAGCGTATGCATGGGCGCTTTTCTCATGAAACCGTTTTTGAAAATTTGAAGTGGTGTATCACAAAATGATGCATTACATCGATTCAATATGCTTCAAATTTTCGCAACGCAGAACATTCCGTACAAACGTTATGTACTTTCAACATTTTTTGCTCAGCTATCCTTTTTCGTTACTGAAATTTTCGAAATGCAACGTGAGTGACTTGTGTTTGGAGAATAATCCCATTTTGCTTTAATGATAAAAGTAACTTTAAAGTATCGTTGGGTGCGCACTGCATGTTAAAGCGGACGCATATTTTCTGAAACTTTATTGTAATACTTGGAGTGCGCTCTACCAGTTCGACACATGATGTTCAAAGTGGTGTACTCTGTCGGCGTTGTGATTTGTCACAAACTTTTCAAAATTTGTCATCGTGACCAAGTTCATGACAACTGAATGAGCCAGGAAACGTGTGTAATTTTGGAATCCACCTTTTCTGTTGTATGGCAACCGCCGTTTGACCTTCGCTTGCCTTGCACGGTTTGCCAGACGAGTTGCTTGCATGCATAAATAGTTTATGACCTTGGCCTGTACTGTGTTTTATTTACTAATCAACTAAAAATTTTCTCTACCTTTCGTTAGTCAGAGTTCATATTAAATACTTACAGGCTTGAACGCTGAGACGTTGTGCATATCCTGACTGAAATGTCGCGTTAACAGAAATGTTCCCGAAAGCCAATTTTGTGTCTTGATGTATTTTGCACCCGCCTGCGCTTAAGGTTGTTTTCGGTGAACTGCCTTTCAATTCGTGCTAATCTCGCGTGTCTTGTTACTGTAGTTCACACACCTCCATTGGGTGGGCATACAAATTGCTATGAGGTCGGCTTTGGTGGTGGAAGTTTAGGTGTCCGACTCTGCACTGGTCGCAGAGCTTGTACTACTGCCTGGGTGCTTCCAACATTCTTGCATTGCGCACAGCGATGCAATCAAGGAAAGCTCCCAAGTGCACCGGCTTACTGGTGCAGTTGGTCGAGTACGCGCCACTAAATCTGGTAGGTTGGGTTCGATTCCCCGTCGGGTCATACCTACAACTTGAAACAGGGTACTTGTGGCCTGTCCGCGCTCGGCGTTGCTGGGTGAGCGCAAGGAAAAAGTTCACGCGCGGTGCTGCAACTAGCCGTGTGGCCCACGGTGCAAGCGAGGGGAGATATGCACCCGAAGACCACTTGTGGCACTACGAAAGCGGTACAAAAATCGCTTATAAACGAAACTGCACTGAAGCTCCCAAATGCTTTTCTAGTCTTCAGCCGTGGCGTCGAAGGTTTTTCACATAAAACGTAGACGGGCGAGGCGCAGGCAACCACTGCATCATCAACGAACCTCCGCCCTGGCTTCGTTTGCTCTGCGTGTGCTTGTAATTGCGCAGTGTAATCCGTGCTCATTGTGGCTACATTAGATATGCGCGCTTTTTATTCTCTCCATGATGGCGACCAACTACCCAAAAATTGGGGCATTGTTAGACCTAATGTCAGTAAGATTTCGTCAGATTTTTTCACGTGCTTATTGAGCAGATTTTACCATATTTATGTAAAACCTGTGGTATGCAGTGTTATATTTTATGCGTTGTTAACAATTTACCGTATTTAACGGATTGTAAGTCGCACTATTTTACAAAAAAACTACAATTTGTGCGAATCTTCCCAATAAAACTGTGAAGTGCTCAACAGATTCCAGATCGTTAACCTCATGATAACATCCTCACAATACAATGCCTACTGTGATGTGTGAATCGATGATGCCTGCCATGCCGCACTGTGATAGGTGCAGTGTCCTGCTCTTACCATAATGCCTCTTGGGCTGAGCACACGTTCGCACTTTTTGTTTGTTTTATTATATGTCGGTCGTGTGCAGGTAAGGCACAGTCGGTCTAACACCTCACCAAAATCTGTTGGCCTATTTTGCCGCATAGAGCGAAGACGAAAGTTTGTTTGATGAAGTGTAGTAAAAGGAAGATGGAGCGTCGGATTAAACGTCAGTAAAATTATCAAAGCCGCACGAAATGATGAAAAAAGCAATATTAGTCGTCGCTTACCATCGGTTAAACACGCTACAGTTTGGTTCGATATGCGCTATTTGTGTCGTTTGTTGCCATAGGAATATTTGAAATATATTTTATTCTGGTGTTCAGGGAGTACTTGCGTACACGTATATTAACCTAAAGCAGCACCGTGCTTGGCCACCAGGAAGAACATTGGAGCTTTATCGAACACGTTACAGAAACAAGAAGCGAGTGGTTGATAACGTGCTGTTTTGTGGGCATGCGGTCATTTAACTAGCGGTCATGCTGAAATCGGTTATTCGACGATAAAATTAAGAAACTAATCATTAAGCATCATTATTTTGAAATGCAACTGCAGCAATTCCGAAGATATTCCGAAAACACTTTCGATCTGTGACATGGTGCTCAGCTCCACAGCCAACAATGAAATGTCACTTCGGAAAAGTTTCGTCAGCCGTACGCTAATCTGCACTACAAGTGACTGATACATGTCTGCAATTGTGGATATAAACGAGTAACTCTGAAATGATCCATCATTGACTATGATGTAATAATATTTCTTGGATGAAATAATGTAATCTGGACAAATGAATGATGGAAAATTCCAACTTCACAGCAATATGCCGTGGCTTGGGCGACCCTTAATTTTTCAAATGACGGTGTAGGTAAATGGGCGATTGACAAGAAGCTACAGTACTCTAGGAAAAAATAACTTAGGTTGTTTTCCTACACCCCTCATTTTCGACTTGTGAACAACCCGCGGTCTACCAGTAAATCCTGCTCTAGGTCACCTGTGTCTGCACTCATCTTGGTCGTCCTTTCCACGTCATGTTTTTTTTCTGTGATCTGGCAGGTTTTTGGTATCTGATTTTTGTGTAGCAGTTCAATAAATGAGACGGTTTCGTGACTGTGCTTGCCGATGCCAAATTCTGTTACCTGACAATAGAACTTATTGCAATGCTATTAGTAGGCCTGTTTGTAATGGTGAAATGTCAAGACGTACCTAAACCGCTTGTACAAGACACAACTTTGCGACTGCTTCCAAAAAACTGCTCATACAGTCACGGCAGTATAAACAATCAATCTACAGCAGTGATTCCCAACATGAGAAATGCTCCACAGTTGGGCAATGGGATGAAAGGGGCAGTTTGAAAATAGCTCCAATAGTGGATTGTTAGTGATTGATAAAGTGCGTGGAAAAATGTTGCAATTTAGGTGTAGAGGAGTTGACATAAGCAATCAAACTTGCCTGTGCCAGTAGGATCATCACGACTTTGAAGAAGATTTTGCGGGGCATGAAAAAAAAACGTTGAGAAACAGTAATTTATTTTACAGTATGACGTTTCATGCACCGTTTGTCAATGTTTGTTATGACACAGCCAAAAGTGCATGTAGGGGTAGATATTAGGGGAGGCGATCGCCTCGCCCCTCTTTTTTCCAAAAATGCCGTGCGCAGTGACGGATTTACGCATAGGCCATGGCCAAAGGCCCCGCGAAACTTCCTATAATGACTCATTACAAACTTAAAATTTGGGAAAGTGCGCAGAGGCTTAACTTCACAATCTACTTTGAAACGAGCGAAAATGCAAACGTCAATACTCTTATCGTACAGTAACAACTCGATAATACTGTTTGTTATGCAATACAAGAATGGCAATACTACTTTTCATCGGAGTTCTACAGTGTCCGTCGCCCTTGCGTTAAAATCTGATGTTACGGCCGTTCTAATTGCGAAAAAAAACTTATTGATAACTTCGCTTGCCTGAAGGCATGAAAAAAAAATTATGATAGACTGTCACTGTTGAATATGTTGGTGGCAAATATTTGGCATCGGTTGTTGCAGATAATTATATATTTGCCCTTTTCTTCATGGATACAATTGCTGGTGCTAGTGATTGCTACCTGTGGTAACGGTTTCAAATGTGCTTTGCAGAAAGGCTTAGATTAGAGCAATGGTGTAGTCAGACATTTTGATTGGAGTGATAAATAACACGGATTCCTCGATTTGGTCATGAATTTAAAGAAGTATTCATAAAGTTGCGTCATTTTGCTACAATGGCCCACGTGTCTCCCTTGGCTACTCCTGTTTTACAGTATACGTTGTTGTTCTGTACAGGCTAGTGTTTTATAGCAAAAGCAGAGCTTCACAAAATTTTGTTATTTAATTTATCAGTGGTGGGTTTCAGTTGTCAAAGTTGTTGTAGCAGTAAATCATTTAGTCGCTTCTGAAATATTATATCCTTAGTCATTGCAGCACAGTGGTCTCTCGTAGTAGGTCTTAGCCATTTGTCAATTACGCTGTTTCTGAAATATATGAGCCTGAGAGGGCAAGTTTGTAACGTGTTTGATGCGGATCCTATTTTCCTTGTTTCCAACTAGATTGCCAGCATACAGAGCTTGCTTGTTGAAGCTCTTGATCAGTGGTTCTCAAAGTCGGCGGATTCGCCGCCTTGGGGGCGATTATGATGAGCAAGAGGGCGAGAAAAACAAAGGGGGCGATAGGGGGGCAAAACAACACAAAGGGGCGAAAATGCTCAACCACTAATTGATCATTGAGCTGACTTCAGTAACCTACTTTTATGATTTGTTAGTTTCTTGCAAATATTAATTTACTATGATAATCGTTGGAGGTTGTTGCTAAAGCAATTTAACCGTTACATTTTTACTCTTAATCGTCCATGTGCCCGGCTACAGTGTGGATTATTTTCACAAGAATTCTGAATGTAATATTAACTTCGGAATACAATTGCTTAGTTCAGCTATTTAACGGCTTGGTTCAGCAATTTAATATTTTATTTAGATAAAATTATTTAAATTCACTACCTTGTGTTTGCTTTTATCAAGCTTGGGGGGCGAAAATGACATGTCGAGAGTGAAAAAGAGGCGATGGAATAAAAAAGATTGAGAAACACTGCTCTAGATGTTAGTGGATTCAGCTAAAACGGTTTCTCGTGAGTTTTCCGTGGAGAAACGTGTCTACATTGGGCTTACTTCATATGGTTAGCTGAGGTTGTTGCGAAAATACTTTGTTGTGCAAAACTTGTCTTCATGCTGTTCACCATCAGCCTATAACATAAAGGATTAAACAACTATATTTTGTATTGCTTGGAAAGCCTGTGTCCACTGAATGGATTGTGCTTGTTTGTTCGATAAAATAGGCTACATAATGTGGCGGCAGGTAGATGGCGCCACATGTAAATAAATGGTCATCGCTAGATGGTGCCCGTAAGTTACAAGTCATTGTGATAGTCACCACAAGCGAATTATCGTAGTTCACTTATCCCTATATAATGATAGTGCAACTTATTAGTAGTA
>JGI24158J21664_10005991_pt1 | contig 15967 bp, 13 predicted proteins | sample Ectturendosymbi3_FD_21664 | JGI IMG/M metagenome (IMG submission 21664)
CATGAAAAGAAGCCTGCATAAGTGTAGTTTGACACTCAGGCACATTGGTCACACTCGCACTAATAATGGATTTTTCCAACTTGTGGAAGCATTGCTATAGACTCACTCATGCTTCTTTTCACATAGTACAAATGTACGTGGCTTACCCCTATCAGCATGTCACTGTCTCACTGCATTACCGGCCAACATGTGTGCGTTCAAGAGTCTTATGCAACAAAACGCCTGCTACCGTAATTTAAAGTGAACCTTTGCAGGTGTGTTGCCACGGTATTGTTACGCAATAAAGACCAACAGTAGAACAATCCACTCGCGACTTTCGCAACCCGCCTCTGCAGGCAAAGGAAGGGACATCAGTGAACTGCAAGCCCATCACTGCATGACACTATAACTGTGAACCTGACTCATGTGCAATGTGAGTTTCATACCAGCAAAAAACTGTCATTACAAGAATCAAATCAATTAATCGGAATTTAAGATGCCGACTTCACGCTTTTCGAGAAATTTTTGGTTCTTAATCCCAATTTCCAGGGGGGGAAAACGGGCATTTACCTCCCCTGCGAACGCCCATGCGATCATTGACTATTTTATATCAGGTTTCACAAACAAGGCCAGCTCATCTAATGAACCGAAGGAACGTTTTTGACTAATTGTTCGCACAAGTAAATTTTTAGTATCCTTAGCGATTAAGTAATGTGCAGTACAAAAATATTTTTTGAGATGAGTTTCAATGAAATCAAGTGTCATGTCAACGCCTCTTTAGGTCTGGTGGGGGGAGATGCATCCCCTGCATCCCACCCACCTGTTTCCGCGCTTGTCGAAAGATGCGTTGTCACTGTTAGCTTCAGCTTTACGACCGCAAAGTGCTTATTTAAGCCACATTAGGTTGTAACAATGTCCTTTTCAGTCATGAACATTTACGGTATATGTTAAGGTATCTGGTCTACGGCACGTAACTAAGCTACAATCAGACACAACCGAAATCCATGTTAGGCGGTGATGCAAAGCTGCGATAGTTACAATACGGAGTCAATTAATATTTAAAGGAGAACCAAAAGCAACTTTGGTTAAATATGTGCAACTAAAATTGCGTTGAGCACTGCATCTATGACATGAACCACGTTGTTATGGTGACCACAACAACCTTTCCACACTTTCTTGATCTGTTGTATCTGCGTCAGTTGAAAGACAAAACGTCAAGCAGGATATCGATGCAAACAATAGCTACTTTTTGATGATGTTATTTTCAGGCAACTGGTTTCCGCGAACCATTGCAATCGATCTACTGGATGACCTTTCGTGGCGACACATGATTTGAGAAACGATGTCTTATATACATATGTGATTCGAGGAAGCCTCTTCGGCGATTGGCAGTGCTTGAAATCAAAACTTTGGGAATTGTTGCTTTACAGCTTTCCCTATCGATGCACATACTAAGATAAGTACATGAGCTTGACGATCAAACTCGCGATACACGCACATCAAACTAATTCGGGTCATTTTCATGCAATGAAAATGTGTCGAGACTAGGGGCAAACGTTTTAAAATTGCGTAGGCCGGCAGGGAAAATCTTCAGATATTGTGTCATTTTCCTCTTGTTTCGGAAGCAGCGCTCGTGTGACTTGACCACTGGATTTTAATACGGCAGAACAAGCTGCAACGATCGTTGCTGGCGCCGCAAGAACCGAATTGCTTTGTTTTGTTTTTAACACTTCCGCTAATTTTTAAACTTTCTTTTCAAATACCCGCACGTCGTTGAAACGTTTTGCTGAGGTCAGGCCTTTACAATCACGCTTCCTTTATGTTTTGCAAGGTTATTTACTGTAATTTAAGTCCATTCTTTAAACACATTAATTTGAAGCAGACAGGCAAACAGCTTGATATGAACGTCGTTATCCAGACGGAAATCAACAACGGCATTTTGCGAAGAAACGATTACTTCCTGTAGCAGAGGTTTCGAATAACGAAGTGATTTAGTATTTGCAACGTTTTCCTGCGTAAGCCACTTTAAAGTAACACTTAGCTGCGTAACAAAAACAATTTTCAGCGAGAAACATATCAGTTGGTTATCGCACAAAGGCTAATTTAATCCTCTTTCTTAAGTTCTGCCTTACTGCTCCCAAAGTGATCGGAACGTTCTGAAAATGCATACGTTATCCAGTGACAAGCATTGAAGTTTGCTTTCATTCACAATCACGCTTGCTCGCAGCCTGAATTACAAGTTCTTACTGTCAACATGCGAAGGTAAACAGCACAGGAACACCGGAAAAGCATAGCTTTAATATGATTTGTTCTAAGCTGATCTTAAATCTCCCTGTCAAGGTGCCATACATGCACAAGCGAGCGTAACTGTCAAGCAACTTATTTTACGATGTTGCCTAAGCTGAAAGATATTCAGGGAGACTCACTGCTAATCACAAATATTGGAAGAGCAGCGACAAACGAACAGCAAAGAATATCTGCACAATCCTGGTATACTTTACCGAAAATTCCCTTGTGACGTTTTCTTGAAGGTTCGCCTGGTCGTTTCTCATACTACTGACGTCGACGGAAAGAGCATCAACGCGGGCCTGCGTTAAAAGATTATCTATATCAGCAAAATTTTCAAATACACGCAAAACCAAAAACGTATGCCCGCGTATCTGTTTTTGGTCATTTTTCATTTACGCTAGTTTCTTTACAAGGTTTCTTGCGCTTGTTAAATCATCGTCAGCAGGTTTTGACAGCCATTGCATTATAGAATGTGTAGCTTAGAAAAAAAATTTCGTTGTGAGAATGAACCCGAAAACAGCTTTAGAACTTGAAGAAATTGTTTTTTGTGTGAACAAATGTGAACCATTATTATTTCTCTATCCTGCACTCTGTTACGTTCAAATTACTTTCCGTCTGATTACTGCAATTTAAGATAGGCACAAAAAATAATTGCAGAACCAGATTTAAGGCCAACTTTGAATAAGAGAGGGGAAAGAATTTGAAGCAAAATTTGCAGAAACAGATAAAATTTCTATAGTGCGTTTTATAATACAGAAAAGTATTTGCACAAGGCTTCAAATTCATTTGATTGATTTCTGATTGGTATTGAATAATGTGGTAATTCAATGGTCGGGATATATACCAATGTCAACAAACTACGGTCCCAGGCCAGATCCGGTGCTCTGCTGCACTTGGCGCAGAGAATCTAAAATACAGTCATTTGCAAGTAATATCACTGCAGTTCATCAGAGAAAGTCATTTTTACATCATGCTAAATTCCGGATACTTTCGAAGTTGGTGGTTTATGAACGAACATGTGTAACAGAAGTGGTCTACGTACCGACATGAGCAGCGCAAAAACAGCATTAGTGGTTTATACTTAGAGTCAGTTGCAGCGCAAATTAATGTATGGTTGAACAGTCTTTTCAATAATTTTAAAAGCGGCGAAAAACGGGCAACTCTGTTATTGGCTGTTGCGCGTGAATAGATAGCAACTTTGCATATGGAAAGACTCAGAAAGGGAAAGGCTCAGAAAGGTAGATTGCAAAGACTACAATGTGCAGTTCACCGCGCCATAGAAAAGTTTGAGAAGAATGGAACTTATGGCGAAACTGATAGACCCCGCATTACTTTACGAAATGATGATTACGCCATCAGACAAGCGGTCATGCGATCCCCTACCAACAAACACTTTTCGCAAATTACGTGGTAATCTGGGAAAAAATAACAAATATTAGCACTGTTTCAGGCAGGTTTGTGGAGCCGGAGCCCAGGCAGGTTTGTGGAGCCGGATCCCAGGCAATTTTGTATGATTGGAGCCGGAGCAAAAACTTTTGAGATGGAGGAACCGGAACCGGAGATGTGAAATTTGGGTTCCGGTTCCACACCGCTAGTCTGTGGGGCAAGCAAATTAACTCCTTGTGGAGCGAATGTCGGTAACAAAATTTGTAATATCAAAATGGGGGAACCGAAATATGGGAAAAAAGGCTTGGAAGCACCTACGGATGCCGGGATTGCCGTTAATATTGTGTGGATAATTTTCGTCGTTTGTGCGTATAGCAGGGCTACTCAAACATTTTTGCGCACGTCCCATTTATCCATCAAATGTATCATTTCGCAACATCTCATCTATGCTGGCTTAATAATACAATCGTGTAAAAAATAGGCTGCATTGGTTTTCAGTTTTCACTGGACCAAAATCATTTTTGGAGCCGGAGCCAAAAACGTTTTGATGTTGCAGCAGGAGCTGGAGCCAAAAAACCTTAGATGCTTGGAGCTGGACCCAGATCCATAGACGCAGTCAGGGGGGCAAGGAAGCCATTCCCCACCAAAATTTCTGCCACATCTTGCCGTTTGGTGCTTTGAGAGGCAGTTCCCCAAACAAATACTGCTGCTCACTTAAAATCAAAATGTTTGGGCCCCCCAAATTTGTGGGCAGGCTACACCACTGGCCAGAGCCTGAAATTTGTGTGTCAGCTCCACGGTCTTGGTTTCAAGTCGTCTCATCAAGAAGATCGGTTTCCGTTCTAAACGTTTTGATAAATATATATGGTTTTTATCTTTATGTTTTGTGTATGGACTACATAACATTTAACAAAGTGATTATTCGCCCACACTTTTCATTGTCTCAGTTACCCGGTAAATCGTGAAAAAAGTTTGATGTCTCGACTCTCGTGATATGTACTGCAGTTATCGAGAGGCCATCGAAAGCCGAGTGCAGTAATGACTGTTCGTATCATCACTACATAGGACAAGTACTAACTAGGCATTTTTGTTCTCAGGCCAATATTGACCACAGAATGAGAGACGCAAAGACAATGACATTGTTGAAAACAGTAAGAAGATAAATGCCACTGACAGAAGAAAAGATTGCGAATACATTAGTTGTTACATAGACTCCTGGTAAAAAAATCATGCATGATAATCAAAAAACGTTTTAAATAATAAACAACTTTCAAAAATAAGTGTGTAGTATTATAAAAAGACCACTGGGAAGTTCAAACGCAAAAAATGGTCAGTTATTACATGTTCATTACCCACTGAAAGGTTCATCATCGTGTTTTCCGCATTTCATGTTCAGCAGCAAAACTGTTTCTTCGCCGTTGAAGCAAAACTCGTTTGCTTCAAGCTTTTGTGAAACTCCTAATTTTAAAGTAAAAACTTGCACTACCTCTTTCGAAGGTAATGACGCAGAAACAAAAACAAGTCCCAAGACAAAGCGCATTTGTAATGTTTGTTTGCCACGGCATACGGCTGCGAATCTGTTGTGCTTTTCACCTAACTGCCTTTGCCCTTTATTGGCTTCATTTTCAATGTTTCTCGATCACAGGAGCAGAAGCACTCGTACGTCGTGGACGATGTCGTTCAAGCCGAATTTAACTGGTCTGACAAGGCTCTTAGGGAACCACCTGACTGTAAAGCAGAGTTGTTATGCCACAAATATACTTGGTACCAAGGAGAGAAATCGCTCAAAACAACATGACTTTCATGCAGCCATCCAAGCTTTCTATGCTACTTTGTCTTTCAGACTTTATCATGATAGTTGATCCACCAAGCACAAGCGAGCTGTTGAGATTAACGATGGACGTTTTTTTTAAAACTTTGCTAGCTTGATACAAAAGTCGAAACATATCAAAAAGTCACACTAATTTGATAATAATCATTCAAAATGAAAACATCTAAAGAAGATTGACATTATGTGTGTGACGCGATTTCACCAATTTTGTATTTACTTATGCAAGTCTTGAAAACGGTATCATAGTAAGGGCCAAATACCGCAGGCACATAAATAATAAGCGATGCTTGAAATACGCATGGTAAAGGTCTACTTGGTATGACAAGCTGTTCTCCTGTATTTGTTAGAACCAGGATTGTAATTTAGGTACTACTTAAATTTCAGGCGTATCCTCGCTTTTTGGACGCTGATGCCTCTGTTTAAATAAAACGTTAATGCCTGATGAATGACGCTATGACAGAAATCAATACCGCACCTTAAAAACTGAAATTGTAGTTGTAACACATCTGTGCAATAACTTCTGCTAGTAAGAGTGATTACTATACCGCAATATCGTTCTCCGAACCAAGCACGTAGTTAACTGGTGATCCTGATTAAGTCGTTCTCAAAATGTTTTTTCCACTAACTGCTGCACATAAATGAATCGACACGAACACTATAATTCTACTTTCTGTTTCAAAGCTCAGAAGAACAGCATGCCCGAAATTCTTTTGTTGTTCAAAGGAAGCAACGTTTGGTACAAAATCTGTAAAATTTAAGATCGTTTTTTGCTTTTCACCTGAGAATTTCGTTAAGACTGGCTAAATCCAATTACTGGAGTGATAGGCAAAGAGACGAACATTCTGCATGCTTCTAAGCAGGGCACATTATATAGATTTTGAGAGTAAGGTGCAACGGCTCATTTCCCAAGCCTAAAAAGCCTTTATGCCCGACTTCTCTCCATACGTGAAATGACGTTTTTGCTTTATCGTATCGCAAAAGCATCACCACGAATATCAATTTGTGATAATCTGAACTGGAATACATTTCCTGCACGTTCAACGAATCAAAAAGGTAATGTGCAATTTTAGTGCTTCAAAAACAAAACAAAGCTAAAACTACAAGCAAGTGATTCTCACAGTTTTTTTCATACTGAAGCTCCTGCCGAGATGCTACTTTTCCTTATAGTTTAAAATTCGATATTAACAAAGCAATATAGAGCATTTTCTAAAAATTTAGGAGTGGTAGCAGCGATAGAAAAAATTCGGCAAATATATGACCTGAGAATATCGGCAAAACAGCAAATCGCAAGGCGCCGGTGGTGAGCAGTTCATAATAAGTAGCAGCAATGCTTACCGATATGTCCAAAACTGCTTGTTTTTCTTTTTGAGTCAGTTTGCTGTCCAATATTTCTAGCTTGTGCGACATCTCAGCTCGAACATCCTGCAACAAAAGTGCAAATGTGTTTTCAAAGTCTTCTATCCTTGCATTACCGAGAAATACAGACAGGTCGTTCAGTTGCGTAGCCAGGCCAAAATTTGGGGGGACAGATATTTTGACTTTAAGCGAGCAATAGTATTTTATTTGGGACACCGCCTCCCAAAGCACAAAACGACAGGATATGCTAGACATTTTAGGGGCATGACGCCCTTGGCCCCCTGGCTACACCTATGAGGTCGTTTAGGACAGGTCAGTGTTTCCCAAGCGTTTTTGAAGCGACTTCAAAATTGAAAAAATATCATTCTGTCATTACTCATAACCACAGCATACACACAACCTAAACCTAAAGGTATATATGTATGTATATATAAAATCTTCTGTAAACCGTACATTAAATTATGAGCAAAAAGTTTATAATAAACGTTTGTTGATAAACGTGTTTCAGTGGGAAGAATACTCTTTCAAATTGTCTTAGAGAGCAAAATATATCACCTAGGTAAGCAACATTGGCAATAAACTTTTCCTGACTAAACTTTTCAGCTAGGACCACATGCTCCTGTTTATTCAGGAAGTCAACGCTTTCTTTTCGTAGCTCACAAAAACGTAAAGCCACAACCGCAAGTCAACCATCGCACTTCAGTATGACGAAACAATCCTGAGAGATCGAGATCCATTTACTCAGACTCACACTGAAAAGAAAACAAACACCGATCAAGCGGCCTTGACAAAGATCACACCATCGCGCACTTCACAACAGAATTTAGCGCGTCATGCACCTCCTCTGATAAATTCATTGCTGCTCGTTCTACTCTGCAGAGAAGATGTGAGTGGTTTGTCTTGGGATCAGTTTTAGTAGTACTTCCGATTACCAGTACATGCTGCTGCACTATCGGTACAAATCCTAGGATATTTTTCCCAGGGAATTGAATGTTCGCTGAAGAATTTAGCAAGACACTGGAAAACATTTTGACCTTCAGTATACAACTGCAGGGCTTTGCAGAACAGCACTTCGTCTGATACTTCATCGTTGTCAACATATGGCATCAACACAGAAAATTGCGGTTGACTCGCAATATCTGTACGTTTATTCAACTGAACAGAATGAAATGGAGACTCTTTCACTTGGCTTACAGTCTGTTCAAGAACTTCATCTGATATTTTTACAATGCGTCTCTCCACTGTTCTGATAATGAGACTGAGTCTAATTTTTTGCTTTCTATTTCATCAATCACTATTTTTACAACTTCGTAACTGGCAATAGCCAGTTTTCTCTAGCTGGCTATTGCTATGAGCTTTTTTCTTTTGCTTTACTGTATGGTAAGAGGCAACATACAAAAAGTGCACAGCTGATTTATTACTTCTGTGAATGTTTTCATAGGACTTAGCTGCGACGTAATGGATTGTAGTTTACGTTAAAAAGTCTCAAACGGCTTAATGACACAGCGGGATGACTTGTCTGCAAATGATGTTGTAGGTTTTCATTGATTTCTCAGGGAGCACTTTTAGACCGACAGCACATTTTGGTTCGCCATTCAATTCATTACTATAAGTAAATGAGTTAGTAAATCGCTCTACACAACAAAAAAATCCCAGCGCCATTATAACTATGAAAAAATTCAAACTTAAACTTATGGAAAACTAGCCTACACAAAAACAGTTCTTCGGACAACCAGCGGACACTCTGGCATGATCGTAGTCGAACTTTATTATATTGTCTGCTAACGTAGGTGTCTAGTCAGCTTCAATAGACAGCTTGATTGAAAAAGTGGTCTTGCTGAGCAGTGGTGGGTTTAGGGTTGGGGGCCCGAGGCAAAACTAAAAGGGGGTTCTGATGACGTCACCATAGTCAGTAAACCGTGATAAGCACTTTTGATCAAGCCTAAGATAAGACCACTCAAAGATACGTTCCTGAGACTACGGCATCACTGACATAGCAGGAGAAAATGTAAAAGGGTGTTCATGATACACAACTTTGAAAACACTGAAAGTTGGGAAGACAAGGCTGGCAACACATAAACGTTAGGCAATGGCACGTTGGCATCGTTCCCACTTCTTTATTTTCGCGCCCCATTTCTCTGCATTCACCATCAACAGAATACGAAGTTTACCCTGAAAGTTTCACACTTTCCTCCTTTGAAAAAATGCTTGGTAGTTGGTTTTCTTCACATCCATATCTGTATAGGAATCCACCAGTGATGTGCCCGAGACATTTTCGTCTCGTCAGAGTCACAAGCCCTTCGAGTCAGAGTCATCTAAAAATTTTTCGAGTCGAGTCACAAGAACTGTCGAGTCACTTCGAGTCATTGGTTTGCAAGCTCGAGTCAATGTCGAGTCAAATGAAATTCTACATTTTTTCTATGACTTTTTTATGCTATTAGATGGCGCCCGATAAGTTAGCAAATGGTGCCCAATGTTGTTGTAGCAAGTTTGATTGCAGGTTATTTCTATCTAAGTTTTTTCAGTTTGCATTTGACTTGTCTCTTTCACTCTCAGTCATCTCAACAAGTCTAGCCCAACCTTCCTGTATGTGTTGCAACCTCTCGGTTAGCATTGTGTTGTATGTGCAATTCACCACGAACGGGATGTGCGTGAAGAACAACATTCACAAAGACGTGGTGCGAACTAGCAGAAACAGAATGAGCACAACCTCTGATCTCTGGTTTTGCTTGCTGCTTTGGTGGTTGTGCCTCGCAATCGCAGTGGCGCGGTTCATTGCAATAAGGAGTGGATGTTGTTGCAACCTCTCAGTTGGCGTTGCGTTGAAAGTGCGATTCACCATGAACGGGATGTGTAAGCAGAGCAACACACAAATATATGTGACGCGAACAAGCAATAATAGAGTGATCTCGTCCGGTGATCTCCACTGTTGCTTGCTGCCACAGTGTGAAGCTTTGAACACTTGCCACTCGAGCTTTTCGATCGCAATATAAGAAACATACTCCCTTGTCTTTCGCATGCCCAATACATGAAAATGACCAGAGATGAATGTGTACTTGGATTTGAATTTAAATATTGCGACATTCCAATATATTGATGGATTTGGATGCTATCATTTTTGCTAAACCAGATTTGGATTGGAACTGATGATTTTCTTTTGAACTTCTTCGCAAGTTTCGGTTCAGTTTTCGGACTGCAGGCTACTGTAGCCTATCGATAAGAGCTTCTCAAATCCATTGAGATTGTTTAGTGTGTTTGCTTAATTGTTGAGCTTTGTCTCTGACCAACGAAACAAATCCGCTCAATTGACTACCATGCCATCAAACTTACAGAATTGGTTGGACATTCATTGATCCAGTCCCATTTCTTGACTCATCATTTTTATACCTTATATATCATTTAGCACAGTTTATCATTGTTTATATGTGTAGCCCAGTTCTAATGAGCCATTTATGTTGCTTACTTGTTAGTCCTCTGGTCTGATATCTTAGACGCTATTGCTAAGCTTAACAGAGCTTCCCATTGCATTTCTGCTAAAAGTGAATATTTTGAAGTCTCTGTAGTTTCAATTGTTATGATGTTGTGCGCCAATGGTAGAGCATAAGTTAACTTGATTTACTTTCTAAACTACAGTAAACCTCGGGCAATCCGGATTCGGTTAATCCGGATCTTCGCCAAAACTGGATAAAACTAGTGGTACGAATGATTTCTAACGTTGTTCTTTATAAAAATCTTCGGTTTATCCGGATTTTTTAATCCGGATCTTCGCCAATACCGGATAAAATCTGCTCTTTTCCCATCTCCTAATCCGGTTTTTTCTGCATTTCTGCGCTGTTGTGTTCTTAAGTGCACTGAGTGGTCGCTAGGAACGATTCGGCAGCTTTCAGATGCAACACAAGCGTGCTCACGATCACCAACGAACGTTTAGAATTATGATAACAATGGCCGCAACTGCGCGCAACATCCGTTATCGTACAAAAGATTATTCTTTTCACATACAAGCATAGCATATCAAGTTGCTGCCGCACTACGGTTTCAGTCTATTGATCAGTGTTGAGTGTGCGTGTGTAGAGCATTATCCTTGAGTGTATTGTACTCGGTATAATGTCTGGAGGGCATTAGCATTACCTTCGAAATAGAAGAACTGTTTATGGACCAGTCGTAGGAATCTCTGTGCCTTTATCAAAAATCCAAGATTTCTTTGCAGCCAAGTAATCTTAAATTATGAATTGAAGATTTGTTTATAACTGCTTGGAACAGGCTGTTACTATAGTCTGATGCATCATTGTAAATACATCAATAAATTCGTTTTGCTTCCGCGAAAGTCTGCTGTTGGGTCGTAAATGTGTTCAATTTCGTGATTTTTCACCGATATAGCAGTACTTTGATGACATCAAGCTATAGAAACAATCATCTTCGGTTAATCCGGATATTCCCCTAAACCGGATAAAATCGTCGGTCAAATCGAATCCGGATTAACCGAGGTTTACTGTACAACAAATCTGTCCTTGGGACCTTTATATTTTTTCTTTTTCCTTCTTTTTGCTGCTCCACTTCCGATGTGGATACTTTCTGTTCAACTGTGGCATTTTCATAAAATTATCAATATACCAATCACTTCAATCTCTAAAAATCATCATTTGGTATAAAAAATTATCATTTGGAATAAAAAGTTTCCATTTGGTATAAATATTTGCTCTGATTTGTTAGAGTCTTTTCAGAACGTTTTGGAAAAATTTCCACAATTTTTTTAGGTACAGAAGTTGGTTTGAAGGTTTTTATTATTTGCTCATTGGAGATGGTAGTGGGGTCCCCTTGAAAGTATAGCAGTTACACATTACAGTTTCTGTTAGGGGTTTCTGGCGACGGTTCTGGTTCAGACTCTGGCTGCATCTATGAGGACGAGGTCACTCCTAACAAAAATATCATTCACAGGAAACGTTCTCTGGACAGCGTTCAACCAGGCTGACTCGGGCTCAAAAGTCAGAACCCGAGGTCACTCATTAGTTTTCACACCCGCTTTTTCTCTGAAGAGGGTCGCAGGGACAGCAACCCCAGGAGAACTCGAAATACCTCACGATCAACTGCAACCTCATTTAGTTCTGCTGGCTTCACACCAAGACTGGACCAAGCAAGGTTCGATGTGTGATATCGTCACGTGGTCTTGGTCAACATCTGGGTCGCTTTACCTTGGATGTAACCACAAGACTGATCTGGTCACGTGGTCGAACCATCGTAGTGGAGATCTCCGAAGAAATGGCTCGGTATTCACGGCTTTACGAATTTCACAGCTGCGCACTTTGCCGCGTTGTGCTACACCGTCAGCTCTTCGCAAAAATGCCATCTCTGCCGCTTGCACTTGAAATAGCACTGCTTCAGTCACTGCCCAAGACTCATGACCATAGGTGAGCATCGGAACAAGGACCGATTTAAAAAATGACAGCTTTTCGGTGCTTGAAAGCTCACGCTTTGCGATCACAGAGCGATAAACCTCACACAGAACTGCGTTGGCTTTACCATTTCCGTGTATCAATCTCCTTGTTCTGCCTTCTGACACTCGTGAATACCACCGGTACTTGAAGGTACTTGAACTTCTTGATCTAGTGCAATGCATTGCCGCTTGCAACGTGCACACACTTCGGTTTCTGGAGCGACATAATAGATCGCACTTTGTTCATTTTCAATCCCGCTTGGTCACACGCAGCTGCAAACGATCACTTGACACACACCAATGTGCCAATGAACTCCTCTGGTCAAGGCTTTGAGCATGTCAAGTCGAATTTCATCACAACCGTTCAGCCTTCCCAGCCTTCAGTGTTGTGACAGCTAGGAAGACTTCGGCTCCAGTGATGTTTTTTTCCTTCGTCAACTGTACCTCCTGCGTGTCCTATGGTGTAAGAGTGACTGGGTTCAAAATATCTTTGAAATACCGACCTGTCCACGGTAAACAATAATTTTTTAATATAATTCAATGTAAATTCAATGTTTTTCAAACAATAGGTTTCAATAGAGTTTAGGATTTGAATTTAAATTTTTGAAATTTTTCCTTTCTACACGGAATTTCAAAGAAACGCAAAATTCTCCAGTAACTTGGACCAATATGAATGAGCCTGGTGGGTGTAGATTGTAGAAGACTAACTGACATCATTATTGCTCTCTACACAATGTGTGAGCGTAACAAGAGATAAGTTCTCTTCACACGATACGCCGCAGATCAAAGATAATGCAGCATTTTTAGACCACTCAGACAACAAGAATGGGCTTCAGCAGTCCCGTCGCCACAATGCTCAATCACACACGGGCAAAACTATCGAAAATACCTGCAGTTCCTTGGAGGAATTGACAACCAGATAGTTAATGTCATCGGTGACTTCTTGTAGTCGATCATTGACATCATTCTGCGTCGTCTAATGCAAAAAATAATGATTTAGGAGTCTTCTTGAAAGCCAGATTTACGTTTAAATGAGTCAGAACACCATTTGCCACGAAAAAAGTTGAGTTAGCTCACGTTGCATCCTATACCCTAAGAGCATGCGTATGGATATAAGTCTTCATTGTTCACAGGCTTTCTTAGAACACTACACGTACTTTTGAAAAGGACTTCCCTGCGTAGATTTAGCAGATTCTTCATATTTTATACAATCAATGTGTTCTAGTTTCAAATGACACAGCGTTTTACAATCAATGCGTGCTAGTGTCGTTGTGATTTGGTTCAATGCTAGCGGCTGTTTGCGTTGCACGTGTTCGTAACTGAGTGCTGCGTACGAGCGGATTAGTAGTCGTCTTCTCGGTTGCAGTGACCAGTTCGTCTGTCAGTTGGTTTGAGCTGCAATCCCAATTTACAAGTTCTTGGTAAGAGCGGCCGAGAGTCTCGGTCGAACTCTCGACCTGCCAGCACCGAAGCGGATGCACTTACCACTTTAGACCACGGGTTGGTGCAGCCTTCTTACCAGGCGCAAGGTGTGCGGAAGAGCTGCAGGGGACACACCCAGAGCACAAAAACAAAGACCAGAAATTGTACAAAGTCACTCGTGGCGCTACAAGATCTTTGTAGTTATACAGTGCCAACAACAAACCACCATATCAAAAATAAAAAGTTGGTTTGAGCATGTTTGCTTCATGTCGGTTTACTTTTTGTTCTTATTTCGTTAGATGTCGTGTTTCAGCTAATTAAAGCCGAAATAAAGCAGTGGCTTATCGATCAATGTTGTTGTGAGGTTAAGACAGTGAAATTTCTTTATTCCCATATCTTGAGAATGACAGCCTTTGAATAAATACCAACCACACTGAAAATAACACCACAATGAGGGTCATGCTAGAGTACCGATTTATTGAAATTATTTTGTTTGTTCTTACTACTGAAAAACTACTTTTAAACATAATTGTTTAATATGGCAGAATCACGGAACTTCTTGATTCGTTTCCAAAAATAGCATTACACGTTTGTTCGTCAGTTGTTGCATCTAACTCGAACAAAGTTAAATAGAGTTTACAGAAAGTACCAATAATGTCAGCATAAATAGGCTGTAACACCAAATCTCCAGTTACCTACCGAGATTGTTCTGCGTAGTTCTGCATCCGTGTTTGCAAAAGTATTGTTGATATTCATCAACAGTTTCTCAATGTCTTGATTCGCCTGCAAAAAGTTATCATGGATACTTGACCACGGAATGGTCATTTGAAAAGTTTGTTAAAAATTATCCCTTTCGCTCAGAAGGTCAGGCAAGAAAGTTTTTTCACATCGCACGTTTATTTTTGGTTCTCTCATAACTCTTTTTCATGAGAGAATTTGCAGGAGCGAACTTGTAGGATGAGCTAAGCTTGTCTGAGTAGTAAACAATAAAATAATTTGAAACAGTGCTGAGAACTTGAAATGCTGCGGGGAACGACTTCTCGTAATGGTGATTCTAACTGTTTTGCGTATCCTGGACAGAGATTTTGGCCTTTTGGCTGAAACTGGTGCAAGAAGTTATGTTCGCTAGCGACGGATGTCATAATGCATCGAAATCAACGTTTTACTACTTCAAACAATTTTGTAGCTACTAACCTTATTTGATCCTGCCAAAGTTTGCAGTGCTTTCAGTTCGTCTTTATTTGATCCAGATTTGTTGTGTAAGTCGCTAATTTCAGTCTGTTCGTAAGAAACACAAAAATGAAATTATCCCCAGAAGCGCTAATTGAGTAAAAGCTTCCATTTTTAAACTAAGCATTAAATTAGTTCATACAAGCCTTTTGCAGCAAGCAAGCAGACTTGACACCTATACTTGTTTACGCTAAAGCCAACGGTTGCTTTTCAAATGAAAAAAAAACGAAGTAAACTTCAGCATTCAAGTTTTTCCACTACCACTCATTTGCTGATAGTGCGTTTAAAATGCTTCAATAAAGTTTCCAGCAGTAGATAACTTGAATTGCAAACTTTAATATCCATGGAGTTCAACAACTGCGGCAAAAACTTTGAAAGAAGCTTTCTGCTGGGCGCGCAATTTTTCACACAGCTCTACGGTTACAAAGCTTTTTTTTAACGACTGAAAGATGTAGCAAAACCATTCGTCGAAAATAACAGGCAATAGCTTGCTAGAAGAGCGAAACAATCAACATTTGCTCCAATTTTGCTTGCAAAACTTGCAAAGCAATCTGTAATACTTTTCCCAGCATTTCGCATTACGAGCAACACTCGCTCAGCAAGCAAAAGCAATGCCATTGCGTCGTTTACAGTCAACCACATTTTTCATCAACTTTGGGACTAGATAAATCTCTGACAAAGTTCGATTCTATACTTGCGACAGACGTTTGTACCAGGGTTGCGGAGTCGGAGGTAAAATATCCGATTCCGACCTTTCCAAAATTTCCGACTCCGACTTCCGACTCTTCAACATAAAGTGAATGAAATTTGGCTGTTAAAATCAATGGAAATCGTGGTACACAGGAAGAAATCTCTGTTTCCACAAAAGTTTCAAAAGAAACTGTACCATTTCAAAAGACATTCCCAATTTAAGAGTATGATCAGGGCCGGATTAAGGGGGGTGCAACAGGGGCAATTGCCCCGGGCCCCCCGCTGAAAGGGGGCCCCCCGTGATGAAATTTATTTGTTTCAAATAAACTACTCGTTTGAAAAATTTTCATGAT
>JGI24158J21664_10005992_pt1 | contig 15964 bp, 14 predicted proteins | sample Ectturendosymbi3_FD_21664 | JGI IMG/M metagenome (IMG submission 21664)
GCATTCGGTCAACTATGCCCTTAACACAACAGTCATGATGGGGATGTCACTTATGCAGTTCGCATTGCCACATTTTGCAACTGACGTAAGTTTTTGCACCAGCCCTGAGCTAATCGCCATATTCGTGCGCGCAGCTTGTGCTGCTCACGCAGATATTTTTTCTACTTTTGCGGCTTGGTTACTTCCGCCGGCCTTGCGCCTTTTTCCGCTCGTCTGGCTTGTGCCAGGCGCACGATACCAGCCCATTTCTAGCCCACGGCTATAAAACCGCCACACAAACCTTTTATGATGGATAAGTAACGCAGTTAAGCGGGGAATCGTTGAGCCGACGTTGTGACGTAACAATGACATCACGGATTCGAAGGAAACCGTTACATGCTTTGCTGGAATGTACTGTATTACGGATTTTTGGGGATTGTTGCGACGGTAGTCTATTTGACCGAGACTTTGTGGACCAGTGACTAGAATGTAGAGTAAAAGAAGCAGGAGCCCATGGTGGAAAATTGTCCAGCAAAATTCAAAGCATGTGCTAGATAAAGCTGTCTCAAGAACAGCACAAAAGAAACGTATCGACTTTTTTGCAAGAATGTAACGCGGTCCTGTACTACTGTATGCTCTGCATTCCATGTAAATGCAACTGCCAGTTATTTCACATTCTGGTTTATGTTTTTCTTATCAGAAAATTCGCGAAAACACGATACAGTAAGCGGCAATCCTAATCAAAGAACACTTTTAACCCTTGCCAGCTTCTGGCCATAACTAAAACGCCATTTTAGGAATAATTTATTGTAGTTCAGCTGTGATGTCAGTTCGTCATTAGCGACACTTTTTCTCCAGTCCCTTGAAGTAATGTTATAGGGCAATTCTACTGCATTTGAAAAACACACTTTTTTGTATAAAACATTTGCGACCACCTTCGCCGAAATGCCCCATAGACCCGGGTGAGACTGTCAACGAAACTTGCCTTTGCTTATCATGTTTATAGTGACGCAATCTCTTGGTCGTAGCAGCGTGTGATGCAGTACATTCGTTTTGATTTCACAAATGCATCAACAAATATCAAGCACAGTTACAGGGTGGTTCATAAACACCAGAAACTGCAATCATAATTGGAAAAAAATATTCGTTTGACTCATTCAAACCTCTAACACAGGTTATAGGCCTTACAGCAAATACTGTTTCATGTTGTATCAGCTGGAACATAGGTCTGGTGCTCTCTTTAACGTTTTGCTTGATACGTACTCAAGTGTTTGATAGTACGTAGAAAGCATGGATGCTGTACATCAGGCTGGGTTGATAAACGAAATTTAAATACACTAATGGAGACCCATTCTTACTTGTGGAAAAATAAAACATTGCAACACAAAATCACTAATTACTGTTCAGACTTAGGCCAGTCAAAACACAAGAATAATGTTCACTGCTTTTCCGGTGTGGGGAGGTGTCTGTGGTCTTAAATTTAAGAAAGTCGAACCCTCTCAAGAGTGTGAGTTTGAATAAAGATAACTTTTCTTAATTGTCATGACAATGCAAATATAGATTGCCTATTAAAAATAAACGAGAAAAACGCGTAACTTAAGTACATGCTTTTCACTTATACAAAAGTGGTATTTTTCGTGATATAGACTTTGACAATGAGAATAGGACTAATGAAAAAACACAGTCTGGAGATGGGAAATATAATCTTTCTTCAGTTGCTGTTCATGAAATTGGGCAGACACTGGGGTTAAGACAATGTTCTGAAAAAGATTAACTAATAGCGCCGATGTACAAACCTGGTTTTTCTGTTGAAAACAAAAATGAAATACGTGGTGAAAGCGGCAAAAATCTGATTGAAGAAATGTATGGAAAACCAAAAAGTGTGTTCCTCAACAGCGATAAGCCCCATTCAACAAAAGCGCACACAAACACAGAAAGATGATTTTTTTTTTAAATAAAAATTTGGGTGAAAACTTTGATGAAAATTTTTAAAAGTTGTTATCAAAACTTTCCGAGAAGAACATGCCAGACTTTCTGAATCGCGAATTTGGAGCCTTGTGACATCACTCTGATTTTTGTTGAAAATCCCCAACGGTATGAAGTTGATTGACTCTTAGAATGAAGGTAGTAGAACTAATTTGTCGCGTTCTGACGAGAAATTGATTTTCTGTTTTTGTGATAGATAGATGGACAAACTTGTGAGAATTTTCATTTGTTTTGAAAAAATTGTAAAATTAGTTTTATGTCTTTGTCAGTTACAAAATCAAAGAGTGGTCTGTGTGGACAAGGTGGGTTTGTGCGTTTTCTGCTTTTCTCAAAAACTAGGAGATTCTCACGAATTTATTTATCTGAATATTTCAAAGAATTGGCAATCAATCTATCGCCAGAACCGACTAATTTAAACTACTGAGTCACAGATATAACCATAATTTCCAGATTTCTGAAATCTCGTTCATTGCGAAACGCAGTTTATTACTTGCAACTTGCAACATGTAACATAGCATTGGTACAATGAGCCTTATCAGATACAATGAATACAGATATTATAGTAGTTGCCCAATTACTAAGTTTATTTGCATAGACGTTATAACGTAGCAATATACAGCCTAACGTCTGTGAAAGCATCACAGCCACAAAAAACGATGCAGAGACTTCAATTAGCGAGATGCAAAAGATAAAGTTGGAAAAACATTTGTCGTAAAAAGTTCACCTAACTTTTCACGTATTTAGATTCTCAATCAAAAAAAACGTTTCTGTAGTTTATGATTTGTTTGCAATTAATGTTTTAGGCAAAGTTTCTGACTTTGTGACGCAACAATACTTTTACAATATTTGTTGTGCAGATTTTTGAAGCATGATCCTTGTCTTCATCTGTCAACTTTTTTCCGCAATATGCACAAGCTTTAGGGTGCCAAATATTGCTGATGTGAAGTTAGAGAATATGTTGGAATACCGGTTGCGTTTGTGTGATGTTGCCACATTTCTATATTCCCCAAAATTTAGTTCAGACATTGTTCCATTTTATATTTCATCACAAAAAATAAATTTTGTCCATTAGCACGTTTCTTGCAAATGCAAAGATATTTGTGCTTTACAAAATTTAAAAACTTCCCGAAAAGTGGCCCATTTACTTGTGTATCAATTAGAAAACCATGTCGGGTGTGACGGATCCACATTATGTGCTATCATCAAAAAACGAGGTTGCCTTAATTTCTTGTAATGGTTATCAGTACTTTTTGATCACTTTGCTCTGCAGAAAATTTGTGGATGCTTTTCGCAGGATTAATAGCAAGTACTTTTCAAAATGAAAAAGACATTATGGTACTCTCGAAATATCAGAAGTATCAACCAAGGGGTTAAGCATATTTCATTGAAACCTTCGCCATTTTTAATATGTTTACTCCATAATTTTCAACTACTTTTGCATACTTGAACAATAGTGAAAATTCCGTCGCAGAACTTCCTGCAACACACTCTTTCAGACCAAATCATTATTTACGGTAAAAAGAAAAGGAAGCCTACTGTCTGTCAACCACCTCATCAATCCGCTGCATTTCCGTATAAGCCATTTGTTCTCAAGCAAACTTCATGTGTGGTTGAACTTGAGTAAAACCAAGCATCGCTGTCTCAGTAATAAGCTGTTTGCACTTCACGTCCTCGCGTAACGTTTTTTGCAACATTAAGTTGAAAATGTGCCGTACAAAGCCCTTTTACCTTTAACTCTACAGTAACGATTAGCGAAACTAACACACTTGTCATTGTCGCAGCAACGTAGTATGTATGACTGCAACAGAAATGCATTAGACTAGTGACTCTTCTTCCTTTCACAAAAGGAACAACTGAAATGAAATACATTTTCAATGTGGCTCAGAAACACAAGAACTGCCATCTCGATTGTGGAAAAGCATTCTTTAAATACTGTTCCACACATCACACGGACGCAGCCGTGGTTTTGTCACAAAGGCTTTGTTTGAAAATTCAACATTCCAAATGTTTGATGGTTCCTATAAATCGTGTTTGCTGGACATTGCCAGACTAACTTGATGAATGGATGCAAAGCGAAAAAGTATGGAGCAAACATTGTTTCACGTCAACAAGATGGCGACTGTGATGCGCACGATGCCTTTATGACGGTTTTATTTGAGAAACAGTCGACTCGTTCAGACGTTGCAAACACACAGAACTGGATCGTTGGGTGAGACTGTGCGAGGAAACATTTTGCGTATTTTGAATTGCACTGTTTTGAATGTAAGGCCACTCCGCATTGTTCAAAAGCTGATAATCTTATATTTCAATTGGTGAAGAACCTTGCAGGAGGGCAAGGTCACTTACAACACTGAAGGTTTCCCGGTGCAACTTTGCACAAGCACTAATTCATATCACAATCGATAAATCGATCATGAATGCAATCAATTTGAGTCTCATCACCTTCATTAAGTATTCAAATCTTCAGCAATAAAATTTCGAACAAAAAGGCTGCTACAGAGTTTGAAAATATTTCACGCAATGTACGTTTTCCCCAAATGGTTTATCATTGCAATCCTCATGAAAGAGGAAGGTGTAATAGTGACGTTGTTAGCTCAGTGGCAATGTGCTCAGCTGTTAACCGAAGGTTTGGATTGCGTCAGTCGTGTTGAAACGCATTGAACTTTTCAATCCAGTACGAACTATCGTTTCGTTACACAATTCAACTTTTCGTCTGTTCTATCTGAGAGCCAAGATGCCTGAAGAGGCAAAATTCCTGACAGTCCCAATGGCTACATTTAGCGACAATAACCAAGCGTTATACCGCATTTTACAGCGTAATCTAAGGTTTGGCATGATTGATCTTTTATTACCTCGATATAGTGGTGAAAGTTGAATAAAAAAATTGAAGAAGCAATACCATATTATCTGGAAATGCTGTAATGCGTTTCATCAAAGTTAGCGAAATAACTATGTTTGAGTTTAGCGCATTTTTCCAGACACACACAAAACCAAATTTTTCAATTTAAATAATTGTGAAATCCGTCTTTCAAAAATATCTACGCTTGCAGTGTCATTCAGCTTATATGGGCCAAGTTGAAAATCTGTTGGATGAAATGAAAATTTTACCGTTTGGAATGGCGAGGAAGCTTCCTGAATGTTTGTCGTAAGAGTAAACACTTTAAATGTGGCTTTAAACTTGCAAGTAAATATTGCTTTCAGTCAGTGTTGACACAGATACTGGGTGCGCGACACTTTATTTGAGGTTTTGTTCTAGACATCTTGTTAAGTCACGCAGCTATCGTATGCCTTCTATTTACAGCAATCGTAAAGTTGTTGGAGAATCGTTTTTCCTGAAAAGCTTCATGAGTTTCTATGAGAAGATCTGCTTGCTCGGTCGAGTCACTGACATTTTGCTGCACGCTGTGTTCAAGAAGCTGCAAAGTGTTGTTACAAGTAGAATAAAAACTAGCTGAAATAACGATGTCTGTCGTTATTTTTCTTACAATGCTCTCTCAAACCCGCACAAAAAAGCGGTTTCTCATAATGCCACTTGGGATAGTCACTACTGCGAACACTGACATATCAGTAAGAAAGAGGAACAGATAAACAAAGACAAGGCACCAATTTTTGCCTTTGCTCATCACCAGACAACAAATTTTAAACAAATATTTTTCAACAGCATTTTAAAGTGTTTTTAGATGTTTTTGGAGTGCTGATTTGAAAAAGGATGCTAATATTTTTGCAATGTCAACGGTTTGACCACAATTTTTAATTTTATGAAATGACATGTTTGTACAAATAGCAGTTATGCACAACTTAGGATGATACATAAACACGGAAGAAAACACGATTGGAACGTAATAATTACGGGATAAAATAATCATTTTCTTCACATTTTTCACAGGTGTATCGCTTTTCCATTACTTGAATGTCCTGGTGGAAACGTTCTCCGTGCTCATTTAATGACATACCACAACCAAGTTTTTTTGTAACTTTCTATCACATTTGACCCCACCATTACATAGTTTTCCATTCTAATGGTTGCCAAGAAAGCCTTCTACTGTCGTTCGAAATGCTTGCCAAGCATTTTTTTCCAAATCAGACATCGATTCCTCTAGTTCCTTTCACGCAAACCTTTTTCTTATTTGAGGTCCAGCAAACATGCCACCCTTAAGATTTGCTTTGGAGAGATTTGGGAACATCAAACAAATGTATTGAAATGCCTTACTTTCAGGTGTCGAGGCTTTTACAAATTGCTTTGCAAGTCCTAGTTTGATGTGTAAAGGGGGCATCAAAATCTTATTCCTTTGAACGAGAGGTGTGTTTTCAACATTGTGTGAATCCGATGAAAGTTTTCACCTGCTGGCCAGTCTTTTCTCAAATAATGTTGTTCATCAGCCCTGCTGTCCCACAAGCATAAAAATCAAGAATGCTTCCTATATCCTCCCTGTAAACCCAATAGAACAGCTATCGTTTTGAAGTCTCCACATACGTCCCAATTGTGATCCTTGTATTTTATCACTTCCTGTACAATTTTACACTTTCATAATTTTCCTTTATTTGTAAAGAATGTGCGACTGGTATTGATGGATATGTATTTCCGTTGTGAAGAACTGCTTTTAAGCTCTGTTTCGAACTATCAATAAACAAACGCCAGTCTGAAGCAAAGTAATTAATCCCAATGTCGGTCTGAAACAAAGTAATTAATCACAAAATCCCCCCCAAAAAACTGCGTGTACAAGAATATGCGTATTATGTCAACAAACTTCGCCAAAACGTTGGTTTGGAAACATGAATTTGACGTTAAATTATGACATCGCAAAGACCGTACACCACAAAGAAATGACTACCATATGCCACTGAATGAACCCGCCACCATTGAAATTTTCTACGTACGCCACCAAACAGGCCTGCCAGAGAACTTGACCCACGCGTATTTTCACCAAACACCATTTTAAAGTTGTTGTTTTTCCTCCTCCGCTGCATTCATGTTACTTCGTGATTTGAGTCAATGAAATAAACCATTGCCTTGAATTCTTGAAGTCGTGATTTCGTATTTACTGTCAAATATTTTGTATGGCTTTGTATGGATCACTTGCGTATTGCACAACTCTTTAACTTTCCTTTTTCCTTTGGTAACTGACGCATTGAAAATGCGTTAATAGCCAAGCACATTAAAATTGAAAGAACAGCAGAACTAAAACTGCAATCTTCTTGAAAAATTTGATAGCGTATTTAACATTGTACATTTCAGCTATTACATCTTAGTCCCATGGCTGTCGGAAGGGGGACCGTGGCTTTGTATTGGTGGTCTTCCCCCTAGAAATTTGATGCTCTGCTACTTTCGTTTTGTAGATAAATGCTATTAGCTATTTTGGCTTTGGGGTTGATAAAATGAAAATGCACAAGTGTTGGCCTCCTCCTGAAAAAGGGACACAAAAATTTATACAACTATAAATGTGAAAAATATCAGTTAGTTGTCAACACTACAGTTCCATCGCCACGGGGGGTTTTAAGTGGGCTTAGCCCCCCCAAATTGAAATATGAAACACTATTATTAGTGGAATTTTTGTCAAATTTGAATGCCAAGCCCACCCTGCACGAATGTAAAGACCCCCCCACACATACGTAAAGCCTCCTTATTGACGACTTTCTGGCGAGGGTTCTGCAACAAGAGCAAGGCAAGAAGTCGCCACTCACCGCTAGTTCTGTCTCACCGCATATAGCCTCATGAAACTCAACTTATAATTAGGCCTACTTTATTATATTAGAACAAGATGCACAAGGACTGACGATACAACGTGAAATCGATTCCTATTAAACATTTGCTATTGATTCCATGCTTCTTTAACTTGTAGAGTGAGTTCACTTGAATAGTCTACAGATATATGCAAGTTCCAAGCATCGCAGAAAAATGAGAAAAGAACCCAGTCGGTTGATTCCTCTGAAGCAAGGGGGGTGAAACTGCGGCCCGCGCGAACATTTAACATAGCCTGCATCAGAATTTTCATGACACAAGTTAAACGAAACTCCATGACAAGTAGACAGTGAGCCTCTCTCGCTCCTTGACATTTTTTCTCCTTAGCCTACTTCCCTTTGTAAGAAAGAATTTTAAGATGAAACTAACTTTTGCGACCCACCAGCGATCTACCGCAATTCTTGTGACCCGTGATAGTAAATAAGTTCCCCATCCCTGCTCTCAATCCTACAGCTTTAAATTGTCGTAATGAGCCTACTCGATCATCTTCCAGTGGCGTAGCGAGAGATTTGTGCCAGGGGGGCAAAATTCAGCTGAAAAGTTCAGTTGGCCCTACGATTTTGAAGTTGGCCATCTAGCCTTTCACGACTGTAAACTTTTTGCGTTGCCGTTTTTGAAAATGATTGCGTATTTTTAGAATAGCAGCCTTTGTCAATGACCACACTCTTTCCAAAAGTGAGAACCGCATGGTGCAGGTGTGCGATTGCTGAGTAGTGCAGACCGTGTGTGAAACTGGGTGCATGGAATGAGATGAAACAGCAGCCAGGATTAAGCGCCACTGCAAACCTTTCGTTTGTACAGTATCAAGTGCTAGCACCGTAGGTTTTTCTGAATTTCTGTCCAAGCAGACTGTTCGCCGATTACGGACACAATCAGCAAATCACAACTCACACAATAAAGTACCGAAGCGTCTAATTCGACACAGAGGGCGATTTAGAAGATGCAGCAAGTAGGAGTCAACTTGAAACACTTTGGGTTGCACCTTTTTGAGACCGCTCTGACGTTTTCTGGTTGCAGCGCCGAACACTAGCGAAAGCTCCACCCTCCTCAGCCATACCGTTGAGGCCTGTTTTCAGTGATCCCGAGTCATGACACGGTTTTTTTTAGAAATCAACTCCTACACGGAAAACAGGGGCTTCGTTTGTTTCCACTTTAGGGAGAACTCAACCACTCAGGTATTTTTGCGGCAAACTAAGTTACCTCAGTTAGAAATAGACGCCACGAAATTTTGGGTCATTGCGCTTCACAAAAAGGGAAGAAAATAACACAAAAATTACTTCCCCAACAGTCCGCAGAGGTTGCAAAGTGTTGGATTGCAACAATGGTCTCTATAAGAATGCTGTGCGCCTGTACCAGATGTATCGTCGTGCTGACAAATTTTCGAATCGTGTCTCAGAAACTCCGAAATATGGCGTTAACCTCCGGAACGTACAAAACATAATCCTGTCAAGGACGAGTGTTGATGACGCAGCAGTCTCCATCTTACAGTCACGGTCAGCGAGGCTGGAACATCTGTTGTGCTGCGAGGAGTCGCCCGTTATTGCAAGGATTCGCGTAATGCGCTTGTTGCATCCTTAATAGACCTCAGAGCATCGGACCAACCACAGCTTCCACTGAGCTTAGAAGATCGACACATTCTTCCACAAAAGACTTCAGTGCCAGGAACTTCTGGCCAGGCCCACATCGGTCCGTTGCAGGCCACTGCGACAATAGCCATTTCATACTCGACGAGTCAGCCTAAACCAGGTGTCTCACAACGCCATTCTACCTCAGGGGTGAATAGGGTCCAACGCAGGGGGGATGAAACTATTTGCTGTTGCGTAAATTTGGGGCTACACAAAATGTGCAATTTTATAGGTGGGCTGCAAAAATTCAAAATAACATCTTTTGGTGAAAACTACAACCAGGAACCGAGTACACACGTTTTTTACTGACACCAAATCCAACACTTTTTTACTTTGTACGCCAACTCCACAAAACTTGGGCAACAAAATACCAGACGCGGGCCACGTTAAATGGGCACACGGGCCGCAGGTTCTCCACCCCTGGCCACGTTAAATGAGCACACGGGCCGCAGGTTCCCCACCCCTGGCCAAGCGCAATGAAGCATCGCAGCTTCAACTAGAACTTACTCTGGAAAGGAAAGCTGCGAATTCGAGCCTTTCCGAAGATTGTTCAACTGATATGACTGAATACGAAAATTTACCCTCCTTCCTGAAATATGAACGACAACCTTTGTCAACACGAGCAACAACTCGGGTTGCTGAGCCTGAAATATTACAGTTCGTCAGGCTCGAGCTCGATAAGTTCAATCAGGTTCATGGGAAGTCAGGATAAGTTCAATCAGGTTCATGGGAAGTCAGGATAAGTTCAATCAGGTTCATGGAAAGTCAGGAAGATTAAAAACATTCGTAGAACATCGAGAAAAAGACAAACAGCAGCAAAAGATGAAGCGAGTCGCGATGTTTCAGGAAAAGCCGATGAACAACTTGGAAAGTCGCGCGGTGAACGTTGGAAGGTGAAGCCAAGTTTGATCCAACATCGCATTCCAATCGATCCATCGTCAGATCCATCCAACCGTGACTCAGATTAGTCATCAAGTTGTTCCTCAGATGGAGGGCGCAAGCGAGCTGAAAGAAAAACGGACAATCATGAACGAAAAATACATAATTGTTGCAGGAAAACCAAACCCAAGACTTACAAACGCAAATCCTACTCAACCAACTCACAGGATTCATCAGAGGGAAGTGGAGTTGAGCAAATAATGTCAATGCCTGTTTCAAACATATGACAATTATAATGACAATGCGGGTTTGAAACACTCTTGCTCGCTTAAAGTTAAAACATTCCTCCCTCCCCCCACAGTTTTTGGGTTGCTAGGTAATGACAGCCACTTGACTTCAATCCTTACAGGGGCGAAGAATGGCTAAATTCGCAACCAACTATTTGAACTGTTACCAATACATTACCATAGCAACACCCCTTACCAGCCTGTTGTATGAAAAGTTGTCAAACCAAGAAAGATTGTTGTGGACTTGATGCTGGGCACTGCTACACCTGGAGAAAATTGCTGAAGCGTGACGAAAAAAAGCTCTCAAATATTAGACGTTCAAGTAACGTTGAGTGTCATGCATCCGGTAAGTGATGAGCTGCCATCCGAAATGTTGCAAAGGTCAACTGTTAGTCCTGATTATGAAACAGGATCAGTATATGTTGGTTAAAATTTTGTTCCTGCAAGACTTGCCACCCGAAGTTTGTTTAAAATTTTCAGGTTATTTTGGAACAACGCAACAGTTGATGAACGAAGCAGATTCCTACGTCATCACTCTTCGTCAAGAAAAGCGACATAAACATCCAGTGTCCGTCGCCTCACACAAGCAAGGTCTGCCTGACAATGAACTCAGTCATTCCTACGAAGCTGTCAGTGCTTCACGCGCTTCTCAGTGGGGAGGAACCAGGTATGAATAGAAAACTACGATTTGTCGCCAAATCACGTCAGTGCATTCAGACAGTGAAGAATCGAGGTCAAAGGTCAATCATTGCGACAGTAACGAATATTCGCGGCAGCAGCATTGGAGATATGGACAGAACGTCAGACATTGTTTCGCTGAACGATATTATGACACAAGAATGCTAAGTGAAGATCGGGCAACACCCGGATTATAGAAATCGTCACAATGGAAGTCAGCACGTGCGTTGCTATGCCAACCCATTGAGCATGTCGCCATATTTCGCCCCAGCGCAGTTTAATCCACAGAGCAACAGATGACATGTGTCGCAATGGAAACAATGTTATGAAGATCAGCAGTGACAGCTTCAGTAATTGCAAGTACAAGTTGTGGATCAATTTGAAGGGTCTCCAAGATATGTCAAATATGTCCCTCGTCGCGGGACAAACAAACTCTGCATGGTATGTCGGGTCGTTATAATTACCACCAATATTCCGTTCATTTTGCTGTTTATGTTGACAAAACCTGGGGTCTTTCTTGAATTATATTCACATTAACTCCTGATTTTCACAGTTCATAACGACCCAAAATAGGAAATACAGCATATTTTTAACACAGTGCAGTTTTGCATGATCAGTGCCTCAAAAACGTGATACAAAAAGTTGCGGGGAGGTCAGAGTCATAAAATGTAGCGCCACTAGGCGGGTCACACGGATACTGGCAATTTGTGAAGGAGCTGCGGGTTGGATGATTTTGCTTGGCGGGGTGCGTCCGGGTCGTGGACCGTAGGTTGCCGACCCCTGCCCTTGGACAAACCTGTACGCTTAGGGGACAAATCTCGAGAACTGTACAGCTCGTTTTTTCTTTTCTTTTTCGCTGATACATTTCGACCATTTGTCTCAAAATTATTTTAAAACTGGCAGTAAGCAACAGATTTCAGAAATCAATATTTTCTGACATTATGAACGAATTTACTTTTCAGTCAATGATCGAAAAAAACCTTGGCCCGTTTTATATAACGCATTGTGTAATGACAGGCTCGAAATTATTTCAGAGACACTGATGCAGCAATTTCTTTGCTTCCAGCACAAAGCACCACACCTCGATGTTGTTATTGAAGGAATTAGCGGCGAAACACAACGTGATGTTTGAAAGGTTAATCTTAAATTTCAACCGGAATTTTCTGGGAAGGAACTTTACTGAGCGTTATGAGCTCGCAGACATATGTCGGTTTACGGCCGTTCACCGATGCACACATCATCATCGGTGAACGACCGTAAACCGTAAAGCTGACCATGGACGAAGCACGTCTGCTCGATGCATAGTTCCATCATGAACTTCAAACATTTCCTGAACTGCGAACCATATTTTTTGTCAAGTGCGGTTGGGCGCCATCTGGCGGAAGTTATCTGCACAAATTTCGTTAGGGGGGAGCAAATGTTATTTTTGAAAACACTTGAAATAAAACCCGTTGCAAAACCACGCATTGCAAATGTTTACCCGCAGTCTCCAGAGGCGCTGGTTAGAATCAAAAGATAATTACACAAAATTTCGCGAGTATGGATTCGTAATCGAGGGTTCCTTCACTTGGACCAAACCAAAGTTTGCCTCAAAAATAAAAACAGGGAAAACCCCATCGTCAACATTTTCGCAATCTCAACTCGCAGCTCGTTCCATTTTATTTTCACCCCCAGGGTTGTGGAGTCAGAGCCCAAGCAATTATGGACGGCTGGAACCGGGGCCAAAAATTATTGATGGTGGAGCCGGAGCACATGCAATTATGGACAGCTGCAGCCGGGGCCAAAGAATTATAGATTGTGGAGCCGGAGCCCAAGCAATTATGGACGGCTGGAATCGGGGCCAAAAATTATAGATGGTGGAGCCGGAGCCCAAACATTTATGGACGGCTGGAACCGGGGCCAAAAATTGTAGATGGTGGAGCCGGAGCGCAAACAATTACGAACGGCTGGAACCAGGATCAAAAATTTACAGATGGCAGAGTCGGAGCCTGAAATTTGGGTTCCGCTTCCACAGACATACTTTGTTGCGAAAAACGAGTTGCACAAATAATACAATGGTTTCACTTTTTGATGAATGGGCCAAATCGTTCTGGAATCGAAGCCAAAACTTCTAGATCAGTGTATCTGAAACGGGGTTCTCGGCCTCTCTTGGGGGCCACTGAAGGGTTATCTGGGGACTATAAGCAGAGGCCTTCACAAGGTAGTTTCGCCGCGATATTACATCATCCAAGTGTCGCGATATATTAAGCATGTGCTGAGAGCCTTTTGAAGAGGACCACGGCGCATCAAAGTTTGAGAACCACTGTTCTAGATGTTGGAGCCGGATCCATAAATTTTACATTCCTGGAGCTAGGGCAGTGGCCTGAAATTCGAGTTCCGGTTCCACAGCCCTGGTTTCCATCATCGTTGATTTGTGAACTTAAGATGGTTGTAGCTGATGAAAAAATAATTTCAAAGGTCGATGTCGCCAAGGCATTCTACAGCATCAGGGAGCGAGATAAGGATTCGCATTTCCTCTGTACAGGAACAAGCTTCGATTCCTTTCTGTACACGGCAGTTCATATGGTTTGACTTCCAGTCCATCGGTGATGACCCACTGTACAAATGTTTTATTTAATTCGCATTTTCTATCATTTCATCATTCGGATCGCAAGGAACATATGCCCGAGGGTGACCACGTGTTTTGCTTCATCGACGACATAATTCTGGCAAACGATTCAAAAGAAATGTATAACAAAATGATTGAAGTACTCTTACACATCTGCACTCAGTACAGACTGACGCTGAAGCTTGGAAAGTGCGCCACCCACTGGTTGCAACTGCACCAAATATCTTGTAAACAGGGGGGTGCAACCGGTTGATATTTGCGGTGGGGCGAAATGATTGTAACTTGGTGTTGTGCCTCACAATTCACTTGTTTTTAATAAATTTTGGGTGGGAAGCAATTGCTCGGGGCATCCCCTGGTTGCGGGCTTGCTTGGAAACACGTTGTCAGGGCAGGTCACGTGACCAACACCTCATCGCGAAAGAGTGCTTGTAAATATGACCTCACAGTTACCGAACTAAGAAGCATTTCAAGGTGCGATGGGGTTTGTACGAACATTTATGTCGCGTTATTCACAGGTGGAGCAAACCTTGGAGCGCTTCAAACAGGACGTGAAGCCAAAGCGAACAACTGCGCCATGGACAAAAGAAAATTTCAACCCGACCAAGACTCAAATGGACACAAGCCGTCCTGGCTTTCCCAAACATCAACCATTTTGCGCTGAACTGCATCATCGACCCAGTCGGTCGGACTCTCGATCATAAACGACACAGAAAAAGTAGCTGCATGGAGACGCACTCGCAACCAAGTCTGGGATTGTGATCACCATGACAACCGATTTATATGCTATGGCTGGAATTTGCTTAAGAGTGATTTTTCATTAATTGACAGATTTTGTTTTAAATGACCGAAAAAAGTTATATCCAAGAACAAAAAACAACAGACGCTTTCATCGGAAAAATGACCGAAATGTCTCAGCAAAATAGAAAAAGCGAGGCCCCGATTGTTCCAGACTGGTTTGTGGCAACATCACCTTAACCGACCACTAACAGCTCCTCGCATGAGGCAAGTGAACGATTTACATAACATGTGGTCACGTGACGATTTACGTAAAATGAGGTCACGTGACGATTTACGTAACATGAGGTCACGTGCGCTGAGACAGAACAGTTGCTCAGCGAGTGGAGACTATTCTTGCATTGCTGGTGTTGGTGATTATCTGGTTTGCTGCGCGATCAACAACTGAACCACTCCCGTCATGTTCCCGAGAATGTTTTGTTGAGTCGCTGGACACACAATGCTTAGACGCCAGTTTTCAGAATGGGAGGGTATTGGGTCCTGTCAGAATGATAGATAGTGGTCCTGTTGTTGTCTCACAGGCATGTTGTTACATTAAACCCTGGGAGCGCGAATGGTTTAGTGAAGGGATTCTCAAAACATTGGTCTTGTGTCTAATCGATCCTTTTTGCACCACCCAATAATTTGGTGCTTGAAGCTTGCTCCAAAAGCAAAGTAAATCGGGGACAGACAGAAAACACATTTTAATTCTCGCAAGCAAAATCAGCTTACCAGCAATCCATTCCAACCTCTGCAAACTCCAGGAAAAATTGTCGGAAACGACGATGACACGAGCGAAACGAGCTCTGAGGGGGTCGACCGGTTGATGACGTGGCTTGGTTGTGCGCTGCGAGTAAACAACACACGCATGTGAGACTTGTATACCGTTTGACGAGCGCGGTGCAGAGCGGTTACCGTTTGACAAGCGCAGTGCAGGTGCGTCGGAAGGATTTTTCGAGGGGGGGAGGCCAGTAGGGGATTTTTCCAAAATTTCTCCAAAGGTTCCTAAAAGTGGTTCGACCGCCAGGTGGCGCCAGCACTTTGGTGGAGGTGGTTCGGGGGTGGCGTCGCCCGTCGGTTGCCTCGTAACGAAAATGCTTGTTGAAAGTATACTGGGTGTTGGGACACAAACACAGAAAATCGGAGTCTGAGCAGCAACTACTCACCCCTTGTGCCGATGGAATTTGAATGATGCAAGTTCTTAGCTTTGTTGCCGTCGCCGATTTGCGCAGATTCAGCGTCGTTCGTCGCGAAGCTCTGGAACAATGGACCTGCGAACGCAACACGTGAAAGTTTTCGCGAATGACAAGCTGCTCTGACAAAGGAAAGCACGGAGTGAAATCTTCCGTGGATTTCTAGTTTGGAAACAGAATTTGGCTTCGAGTGCGAAGACTCTGCTGTGACGAGC
>JGI24158J21664_10005994_pt1 | contig 15964 bp, 12 predicted proteins | sample Ectturendosymbi3_FD_21664 | JGI IMG/M metagenome (IMG submission 21664)
CCCAAGTCACTTCAATCCGATCAATACGCGCCACTTCTGGGGTAGTAGAAATTTTTGCAAAATTTCATTTGCTAATAAAATATATGTAATACCAGGGTTTTTTAAGGCGTTTTAGGAACCCGATTCGGGTCCCTAGAATCAAAGAAAATTATCATCGGCCCCCAAAAATCAGAGAAAATCGGGTCCCTAGAATCAGAGAAATCGGGTCACTACAGATCCAAACCGGGTTCCTAACATTTTCCTTAAAAAAAACTGGTAATACTGTCTTTTGAAATAACTTTCCATGCCATAAAATCATCCAGGTATCACTAGAGTCCTGCGCAGAAACCTGTGCGGGCTGAAATTTTTGTCCACCAACCCACCCGCAGGAGTTTGAGAAATCTTGCCCGCTCCCGCAGGCTTCTAAACCGCACCCGACCCGCCATATACACCCTCCCAACCCACAGTGTTTCCGTCCCAAACCTGCATCTGTCACTGAAAATGACATAAAACACAGGCAATGTGTTTCGTCGCTACTGGCAATTTATTCATTGGTTCATTTCAAAAGCCAACAGACGGTCTTTAAAAAAAGTAAATTAAAATGTGGAACCTCTTAACCAAAGTTCAGGGTTTCTTTCTCAGCTGTTGAAAGAGAGCATGTCGTGCACTGAGGGACTCCTTAAATCTGTTCTTCTTTTATTCACGACATGACCATCGATACTTAAAATACTTATTCATTAGAAGTTCTAGTTGCCATCAAGCAGAACGTATTTATTGCAAGATTACTGAGATCTGGAAACTCCAATCTGTAGTCTCACCACCACTGGACAGTGTCTCTAGACCAGTTATGTCCAACCCGCGGCCAAGCTGAAGGTTTTGTACGTAAGCTTTTCATTATTGTGTACTGTATGTACAAAAAATGGCAGCCTGACTTTATTTTCGTAACCTCAAATTTGACATTTTCGATGCAATAGTCTTTAGCGCCTGCTTATCATGTACTACGCAGTAGTAGATTTCCACTTGTCCACTGACTCTCGGTTCAAAACTGTTTCTAGTGTTCTGATTTGTACTCAAGTGTTTCTTTGCATTTAACTGATTTCTGACTACGCTTGTTCTTTCTTTCGCACTAAATCTGCCTTCGGCATCACAGTGGGGGAGTGATTAAAAGTACCATACAGTCGTTACCATTGCCGTTAGCATACAAATACTCCAGTAGCTTTGAAATAAATTTTGGTTTGCTAAAATGAAAGCAACTCATGTGCGGTCCTCACGAAGATAGTGACACAAATTTTGGCACAGTGAGGCATTGCCGTTAACATAGCTTCTCTGAACTTTTGCACCACAAACTCTTTGTAGCATTAACTTATTGTTCCACTAATGTATTTTGCTCAAGCTTAACATATGTGTAATCAAACGTAACAATCATATCTTTCGGTTATCGTCTCGTTACTAACCAACAAGCTGCATAACACAACATGCAGGTAGCTGCTGGACTAAGCTACAACAGATGTGATCTATTTGCAATTTTTTGCAAACACCGATTTTCAGTATCACTTCAACTCTCTTTTACATACTAGACAAGAACGTAAACTTTAAAGCAAAAAATTCTGATACGTTCAACAGCGTTTAACATATATCTGGCACAGTCTGAGGTGGCCAGAATTTTCCGAAATCGAAATAGGGCATGCCACTACAAGAAAAGTTGACAAGCACTGGACTCGGATACATACCGGTAAATTGCATTATCATCATAAAAGGGTGCTTTCTATCATCTCAGCGATGTAGACGACCCATGAAGTACACTGCATATTATTTACGAGCTTTATCTTACTGGATATAACAACATTATATGAAAACAAACAAAGAGGCCAAAGTTACAAATACCAAAGATAACTGTCACTGCCACAACCCGGACTGACCCCTCCACCGAAAACCTGCATCTAGCAAGCAAGCACTGATCGATGGAAACATCACATTTGGCACCTTTGACCGCGTGGAAATCGCGTAATGACATCACAAGCAATGAAATACGTCCGCCGCACATGCGCTTTTGGCAACATCGGAATTGGAATGCAGTTGGTTTTATTTAAAGTTTACGTAACCGTGCATTCAGCTTGCCACTTGCACTGAGCAATAAATCAGCCTTTTCTTCTAGAGAACAAACTTAATTTGTTATATGGTCACTCCCAGCCAAAGGATGCATATAAAGCCAACAACAAACTACATATGCTGTGGAGGCTTAGGTAACGCAAATTTGTGAATCTTTCTTTATGGGAAGTGATTTTTTAAGAAATATGCCAACGTACGCTAGTTATAAGTAGTAAACAACGCGAAAGAATGCAAGAATAAGCTTTTTGCAATTATTTTTGCGCAGAACTCTATAGCTAAAGACCATATTTGTGATTTCACAATCAACTGTGACAATCAAGAAGATGAAAGGAATTGTTCAACAACTGATCGATTCTACTGTGAAAACAAACAGCCATTGTTTGTGCGAAAAAATCAGGTAAAAAGCGGAAGTTGAAAGTTCAGAGGACTGATGACCTGGCGAAAATATACAAGTCAAATCTAAATTTGCTAAATGCCAACATATTGAATTGTAAGGATTGTTGGACGCGGTATTTTGGTATTTTAAAGAATAAAAAAAGTAGTAATTTACTTCTTTTCAAAAAGCAAGTATACTACATTTGCTTTTATATACGTTTGCCATAATTATGACCTCTTTAAGCAACGTATTTGCGAAAAGGTCTGTTGCTACCTTTTTGCACCAACAAGTCAATTATAATTTTTCTCCTGAATAGCGTATAACTTTACAGAAAACAATTGAAATGTTTTCTCAGTTTTTCTATAGCACGTTTGATGGACAAAATAAAAATAAAAAAAAAAAGTCTAAACCGATTTCCCAATCGAGTTGAAAAGTTTTCAATGAAAACTTTGTAGAAACAAAACAAACCTTAAAATTGAAAAAGCTCACATAAACATCATTGATGCGTGCAGGGCTTATAGTCTAGAAGCGTTTAGTGCAAAAATTGCTCAGATGGTGATAAAAGCATGAACATTTGTACACATGTAGGTCACATCATTCTAAGCATTTTTAGAAGTGGAAACAATGAAAACTGTACATAGCCTAGCAACGGTTGCTATGCAATATATTTTCCATAGCAACACACGTGTAAGATACCTACAGACCAAGTTTACCGAACAATTTTAATGTATTTCAATATGTGCAGCTTTGCTCATCATGCCGATTTGAGCAAGTGGAATATAAAGATGATGAGAGCAGTTGCTAGGTAACACATTTTCCTTAGCAACCAAGCATATTTGATGTCTGTTTAACAATTTTAGGAAACGTTATACACAGAACCGTCGCCAGAGGGTGGTAATTAGGGGGGTTTTACGTTTGTGCGAGGGGGCTTGACATTCAAATTTGACAAAAATTCCACTACTTTATGGTGTTTCATATTTCAATTTGGGGCGGCTTGGAGCTTTTTTGGGGGGGTTAAGCCCACCAAAGCCCCCCTTAGCGACGGGTCTGGTTATACAGTATATAAATTAATATTATACAGGTTTACTATTCATACAATTTCTTCACTGTCTAGCAAGTTAACTGCACATGGCTTCAAGATGATTTCTAGGCAATGGATTTACCTGATTGCATAACCGTATGAGCTTTCCTAACCTGTCAATTACTGTTGCCCTAGTTTTGAAGAACAGTGCGAAATAGGAAATACATGCTCCTGATGATTTTATTGACTCATAATCCATGCATTTTATTACTTTTTTCAGGGTTGTAGAGTACATGTGTAATTTCTTATTGGTGGTGGGAGACAGATGCGGTCTTCAAATAACCTACTGATGCATGCTCAGAGATTGCAAGCCCATCACCAACTACCTAGACAAGTGACTGGTCAATATGCGTTTTTTATCAATTAGACAATAAAGATCCATTGACACGTCCTACCGATGCAGTGCTATAAACAATTGCTGAAAACATCAATCAATTTATTGAACTCCAGCGCATGCTAAGACAAATAGATGGCACACGTTTGGACCATGGAAATAACGTGGCATCATGGATGGTGCTGCACCTGTGAACATTCTTAAACCTGGAGGATGCAAAACATTCGTCGACTACACTGCAAATGTGTTCTTCCCACACATCGAAAAAGAGCAAAACAAGGCTGAACGAGTAGATATTGTCTGGGATCAATACTTTGACAACAATCTAAAGGCAAAGACCACAGAAAAACGTGCCGTGGGACCTATCAAACTTAGGCGTGTTGAGGTCTGCAACCCCATACCAGAACCATCGTCAGAAAGTCTTCAACAGGCGAGCTTTACGTTTGTGCAGGGGGCCTTGACAAACTGACAAAACTGCTCTGATTTATAATCCACTGATTTATCTATAAACTCCGCTGATTTATAGATTTATAGCGTTTCATATTTCAATTTAGGGAAGCTTGGGGCGTTGTTTGAGAGGCTTAGCCCACCAACGCCCACCCGTGGCGACAGGAATGCCCGATACCAAAGAACTGGCAGCACTTTGTTCGCTCGAATAGCAACACGATCGAATGGTTCAAACTTCTGAACGATGAATTGATGTCGAGTGCATCAGTATCAGCGCAGAACCCTGTTGTTGTCAAAGATGGTGCAAATGTACTCTGTATGCCTGCACGAGCCAAATCCAGCATTACTCCCTGCAGTCATTAAGAAGCATATTCTAGGATCATGGTTCATGTTGCCTATGCCGTTAGACAGGTCTTTTACAAGATCCTAGTTCGGAAGTAGATACCGATGTGGTTGTGCTAGCAGTAGCGATGGTACAGCAGCTACGCAGAATAGACCTCTGCATTGCATTCGGAAGTGGCAACAACTTTCAATACACCCGGCTCATGAGATCAGTGCGCCCCACTCGGCCCACGAAAATCCTTGGTTCTTCCGGTATTCCATGCTTTCAGGGGCTGCGAAATTCATTGGTGTAACATGGGGGGAAAGGGGGGGCATAATTCCCCAGGCGACAAATCAATATGGGGGCGCCGAATGACTGCGGTGGGCGCCGAAAATCCTAACAATGTCACAAGTACTTCTTTCAGTGCAATGCATTTGCTTCTGAAAAACCTCAAGTTCGAAAATGGGGGCGCTAAAATTTATTTTTGCCCCAGACACCATTTAACCTCGTTACGCTCCTGGCGACATTGTGTCCCAGTTTGCTCAAGTTGGAAAGAAGACTGCCTGAAATCAATGGCAGACACATGATAAATATGATAAATAAATTCAAGCCTTCCATGAGCTGCATAGTGCACTAGAACCAATATCTGAAAAGACTGAAGCTTCTCTAGAGTATCTCACCATCCTTGTCTATGACAGGACAGCAACATGATCCTCCATCAACGAAGTCAGAAAATTTCTATTCACACGAAAAGGGCGACAGATGTCAGCCCTTCCTCCCACCAAGCCTGCCTTTCAACAACATATCAGGAAGGCAGAATTGCAACGTGGGCGCTATTGGGGATATGCTACTATGCCATATCGGCAGTTGCCCTCTCCTTCTGAGTGGTGGTGGACTTGTCCAGAACAACGGAGGTCTCTGTGGACAAACTTACCGGAAGAAAGTGCATCCTGCCCAGGGTTGCTGAAGTGTCAATGTACAGTAGGAGCAGGTGCATAGACTGCAAATGCGTACGGGCCCACTTAAACTTCACTATTTATTGCACATGCCCGGAGATTGTGACAATGCCTAAAGCTATGTTGAATGACTGTAAGACTGTTAATGGTGAGAATATGTATTGTTAAGACATTTCATTTAACCAAAATAACTGGTTGTTTGATGAATGCGTTGCCAAGCAACAATGTTTCAATTTGATATATGGTGCAATAACCATATATAGCCTTCACTGTCTCCAATAAATAGGCCTTCTATTGATAAGAAAATTTTCTGAGTTTAATGGATCCCATGTTCAGGGACTGCTTTCCATGTGTACAGAGCTTTTGCTATGGTAAATAGTTGACTAAGCAACAAAACGTCTGTGTTATTTGTCAATTAAGATTTACAACAATGTGCACAGATCATATTTTTATCAAACATTTCTCTCTTGCAAGATTTTACGCAGCTCTAGGTGGAAACAACACTTACAAATAGGCAACAAAATATAAATAGACAATTTCTGTGGTCTATACGTTCCCTAGCAACAAACATGAATGTTATTTTCCTTCGGTTTGACGCTTATTCTGGCTTTAAAATATGTCTTCAGATAGGTTTGATCCAAAAACACACATCATCCTATCATAATGCATTAAACATGCCTATATGGCTTGTTGCTACAGTAATTACGTGTCTTAGCCACCGTTGCTAAGAAACATGCTTTATTCATTGGCTCTACCTATGAACATGTTTAGTATAGGCTCAAGTGAATTTATGCCAAAGTTCATGCTTTCATGGGCAATTCTGGGTATCTTTTGCACCAATCGCCCAGACTAGGAAGGCTATTCTAAACAGGAATCTTTTTCACGAAATTCTCAATAGCTTTGATAAAGTTTCTCAAAAGACGCACAAGACAGGAAAGAATTTGCACATAAATATTTACAACATCAAACAAAAATAAACACTCCAACATGCGTTTAGAATTGACAAGCTATGTCACATATAAAAGTAAATGTTCCGCCTACAGCTTAAATCTCAAACAAGGTTGTGATTCTTCTGTCTGTTGTGGACACACCAGGACGTCCATAAGCAGCACTTTAATCAGGCTCTAAATCAGGCCCTAAATCAGGCTCTAGTTTAATCAATAAAACACAAAAAACAGGTTAAAAACTGACCAACGTTCTTATAGTGCAACTATCTTCGTCTGGGTAAAAGTGATGAAGACAGCACACTCAAACATTGTTCTCCTGTGATAAGTCTGAAAACTACGAATCAACGTTGCCAGGAGAACAAACTTGAAAATGCTTTCCATGAACTTCCGTGAATGTGTTACTGTTTACAGTTGCGTGACCGTCACTCATTGGCTCGTTCTTACAGATGTTCAACGGTCTTCCCGACTGCACTGATTGGAGCGATGAATGTCCCACTGAGCAGTCGTTAGGTAACGGCGATATTTTTTCGTCGAAGTATGAATTGATCGCCAACCCAATACTCAGGGTTGTTGTATGGATTATGGGGATTGTTGCACTCGGTGGAAACTTGGTAAGTAAAGGCCAAGCCACCAGGAAATGGTTTGTGTTGCAGATGCCTATATTTTATCTATTTGTTGTTTGACTGATATCTCATACCCTCACGCAGCGAAGTACAGATTTACGCGTATGTGGCGCTGAATGAGAACACACGCATAAAAGGCTCTAACAGGGTTGTTTTAATACTTTGCATTACTGCATGTTGCGACAATGAGGTCCAAGTCGACCATTTTCCAAAGTCATTTGTGGGAATAGGAGGCTGCGAAGCACCACGGGACATTTGGTCAACTTTCTGCTCCAAGGCGAAACTACTTCTTTCCGATTCTTCCAAATCTTTTTCACGTATTTTATAAACGTTAGGTGATAGCTTTAGATGGGATTGCGTCAAGACAGTTTTTGATGAATGCCTTTGAAAGAGAAGTTGACGTATGAAAAACAATCCATGGCTCATCACAATGCCTTTAAATAAATGTCAAGGAAGTCCTGAAACCTTTGCAAAATGCACGTAAAGTCAAATTTAGTTTACTTTTTATCAAATGAAACAATAACAGGTAGACTGCAAAAGAGGTTTGTATTCAATCACAAAATAAATTCTGCGAAATCACCAAGGGCTAATTTGAACAGCTGGATCAACACAAGTAAAAAAAATATTTTACATATAACTGTGGGCCTTTTTCAGTTTCACTGATTCCATGAGCACAAATAACATTGACATTTTTCTGCTTCTCCCAGTCACGGCATTGCTAAATTCACAGAAACAACATCGCAAAGCAATTTTGGAATGCGTGTTAAAAATTTGCACTCCACTTGGAAACTTTGTGGGTCACAAAACAGAGCATGTTCACTACTGTATTAACGATGTTGAGAGTATGCTCAACCGTTTATAAACACATGAAACAAATTGGAATTCCTGAAGCACAAAATATGTGGTCCAAATTAGTCAATGAAGGCAGGCAAAAAGCTTAAATTTTAGAAATTATTTTCTTTCAAAATAATTTTGAAAAGGAAGTAGCAAAATTCAAAAAAGAATTTGACAATCGGATTAAAAAAGTATTAAATTTTTCCGTTCAGTAGTTTTATTTGATCCCCTGCTGATTCTCGATAGCGAAATAGGCCCATATACAAACAGAGAAAATCGTCACTAGGTGATGAAAGGATGTGTATCTTTCTATTTGCTGTACTACTTTTATTTACCTCGAGTGAGGCTTGTTCTTATAGCAACGCTTTGCTCGTTTTACTCTTACGTTATGAAAGAGTTATCTATCTTCAACGGATTTCCACCTTTTTATTAAAAACGTCTAGAAATAATTAACTCTACTGTGTCAATCAAAAGCAATTGTAAGGTAAGCGTCACAGGTTTTTAGCTGCTGTTGGTTTTTCTTTTTATATCAACATGAAAACTGTATTTGGAAAAAAATAAACATTTAACTCGCATTTGTTCTAGCGAAGTTTCATCAGATTTAACAGTTCCTAACATAAGTATAAAAGCTTGAAGAATCAATTAGGCGTGAAGTAAAAAGGGAGAAATCATCGAATTTTTACGGAAACGTGCTTTTGTAATTTATGTTTTGTTCCTAATGAATGAAATCAGAGAATTCAAACAATAAATGTGATAGTACACAGCACAACTCCACAGGTTCACCATAAGCAACTCGGATGGAAATACCTGAATAACCCGCCACAACGCCATTATTATCAACCATTACTTTAACACTGTTCTAACATTGGATCTCGTAGGCGTGAAATTGCTTTAACAAAGACCTATATATTCTGAAATGAAAGATAAAAAATGTTATTCACATGGTAGCAATGACTAAAAATATTTCGGACAATATTTTTAAAATCCGCAAACAGTTTCTTTGCAAATTCCGAAGCTCTAAACCTCTTATCATTGCAAATGGGGATCTAACTAGAAACTACCTGGTTATATTTGGTACCCCGGGAAGATGCAAATATGATTTTGATTTTGTTTCTATTCTGTTCATTTGCGTGTTTATCTTATCTTGTTTATTTTGGGGAGTTTTTTTCTTCCCGATTAAAATGAATGGATATGAAGAACTGCTGAGCTTAGTGACAATTGTTCGAAGTCTGCTATCAATTGATGTATTAAAAATGTTATATTTCAGTCTTGTATATTGTCATCTGAAACACTGCATTGTTTCATGGGGCACAGGGCACAGCTAGTAACTCTGTTTTGCAATCACTAGAAGTAGTGCACAATAACATACTACGAGCTATTATATATATTAATTTTAGTCACATTACACCTCTGTATAAATATCTCAATATTCTGAAACTTCACAACATTTATGAATTTGAATTAGCTAAACTCATGCATAAACTTCACCACGATCTGTTGCCAACATCATTTAAAGACTTGTTTCAGAAAACGGCTGACGTTCATCGTCATAATACAAGATATGCAACCAACCAAAACTATTTCATACAACAAGTTTCAACAAACGCTGGAAAAAAACAATTTCTCATCGAGGAGCTACTCTTTGAGCAAATGTAGAACAACAATTCAAAGAAAAATACCACAACCCCTTTAGCAAGCAATACCGATCATTTTTGTTTTTTCAGTATTAATGAATGGCCGGAAAATTTACTACTGGATGCATCTTGTTAAATTTTCAATAAAAATATAATCACTTCATCTGTCTTATCGTTTACGCGTACGCTAGATATGTGTTTGCGAATGCTTGTGTGGTTTATAGCGTGGCACTTTGCATTTTGTTGAAAAATAACTGAATTATTTCCATGTTCCTTATCTCCGGTCTGTTTCACTGTTACATGTGTCTTTGTTTTTACTGCAATATCACCGAGTTGTTTCATTGTGCTGACGCACTTCGACTTGAAAACTGCAAGGTTTTTAGGTGTCCTGGCTGCAAGGTTTGACCTTGTTTTTTATTCTGAAATGAAGACGACTCTTTTTTATTCTGAAATAAAGACTTGTTCACTAACATTTTTTAAAAGTAAATAAAGTGAAAATGGAAAACGGAGTAATGTTTGAATTCACCACAGAACTGCATTTGAAACTGATCTTCATTATGAAAAAATGCAAATCTTGCAACACGTGTATCAGTTGTTCCAGTTAATATCATTTTTTCTTGTTGTGGTCTTTTAGTGGACTTTAACTACTGCTACATCGAACGGTAAGAACACAACGCTACACACTATGGACTCAATCAGCGATAGAGCTCACCCGCTCGACCGAGATCACTCTGCTGGTGCCATTTCACCTATTTATATGTTATTCATATCGCACTTTCCGTTCGTGTTACTTCAGGCGCAAAGGCTGCATGTGACGCATTGCGTTGTCGTACTTTTCAGCAAAAAACGTGAACAAATCTTCGCTTCATTTTTCTAAGAGATGCATTCCTCTCAGAAAGCTGAAGCAATTCCTTATGTTTTTCATTACTCAGGTCAAAAACATGTACTAGAAAAACTATTGCCAAGGTTTCATTCCGATTTAGAAGAAAAAACTACCTACAAAAATATTTTGCATTTTCAGGGAGTTTTCATAAACGAAGTTCATTTTCTTATGACAACCAAGTCCAAGTCCGCGTCGCTACGAGCCAATCACATGCTTGTTCTCAATTTATCGATCGCTGACACATTGATGGGCATATACCTTGTTATTCTTGGAGCGGCAAGTATCAAGTACCATGGTGTATATTGCGCCGAAGACCACGCATGGCGGGCAAGTAATTTATGCGTCACTATGGGAGTTATCGTTGTTCTTGCAAGCGAAACTTCGGTGATGACTATGGTGCTTCTCACAATCTTTCGGCTGTACGCAGTATATNAGGTAAGTGAAAATGCTCTGTGTGAACTGCAACGTTTCAAACGTTTGAAACCATTTTGAAGGAAGTTGCTTTTGCAGTGTTTTGTGCGAAATATTCTTTTGTAGCCTTAAATAACTCCTGAATAACATAGTTTTGCTGAAAAAAAGTGAAACAAACTTTCTCCCAGTTCCCGCGAAATATTTGTGCAAATAGGGTCATGTGACGCAAAACGCAGGAAAATCTTGTGCAATTTCATCTTCCACATTTTCTTTTGCATTTTCTTTTGGTTTTCTTCTGGACGTCCTTAAAATATATATCGAGTTTTTTGCTGCTTGTTTCGAAAGTGTTCCTTTCTGTTTGTTCACAGCCGCTGAACGCTCCGATGTATCCCAAGACTCTGTTAGTTGTTCTGCTGATATTTTTAATGTGGACTCTGTCTTTTCTGTTCGCACTAATGCCGCTTCTGCCACAACTGCAAAGCGTGTTCACGACCGAAGCAGAGCTGGTAGACATGCCGTACTTCAAAAACATCATTGTTAGCTTTTCAAGTGAGTAAAAGTTTTAGGATCAAAACAATATGTTGTCATTTTCGCAAAAGCTGAAATACAGCTTCTTCATTCTAGAGAATTCACTTTGAATGATTAATTACTAAAAATTTGTTTTAAAGTGCATCTGAAGTAGATATGTCTACTGACATTAAACGGAGCAATAGAGATAACTAACAACAATCTGCTAGAGACCAAACCTGCGTTGTTCTATAAAATAACGTCTTTATTAAATGCAGAAATACAATTAAGTCAACTCCAAGGCAGCAGCCACATGAGGCTGAACTTTCTTTAGTTCCTTAATAATGTTCGCCGGTGCAAGGTTTGCGAAGTTAATCATAACTTGTTGTAGCACCTGATACAGCGGAAATAGTAAATATGTTGACTGTTTCTGCAAATTTCGCGCAACTCTTTTGTGCTAGATTTCCTTCTTTATCTATTTGTATAATATGAGATCGGGATGGATTTTTCTACAGTATCTGAAATATGCAGGTCACATAATCTTAATTCCTTGGACGACTTTCAAACACATTTTAGAGCACTATTACCCGCCGAGGTATATCACGGTGGTGGGATGTAGCTTTGAAAATTGTATCGAATGAAGACAAATAAATAAACCCTTTTTTCAGTATTCAATCAACAAAACAAACTCAAATCAATGCAATATCAATGAGGAAGTAAACAATGCTTGGTGCTCTTCTAAATAAATAGCACAAACCATCAGGGTATCATATATCATTAGTTATCCTCCACGTGTTTCTACTTCAGGTGAAAATAATTAAAAAATCTACAGTGCACTAATCAAAAATCTAAACAGAGTGGTTAGAAATGGTGTGTTTTTTTCGTGCGCGTAAGAGTTTATGTTAAAATGACCATACTTACAGGTTTATATTTCGTTCACCGGGACAATCTCGCATCAGGTTGTTTGCTTCTGTTTTTTTCAGTCATTTTTGGGTCATAGACGGAAATTGCGTTGAAATGACCCCCAAAAAATTAAGTAGTTTCGGTCAAAATGTCTGAAAATATAGGCTACTGAACATTGTTACGGCGAGTTTTAATACAAATGTGAGGAATATGACCAATACGTCTCAGAAAAAATGACCGAAATATCTCAGCGAAAAAAGTTTTGCTTTATAGCAATGAAGCATCCACTGTTTCACCAATGGTGATTTTTTCTTAAATCTTCAACGAAAATTCCAGATTTCCTCTTGTAGGGCCGTGGTTTCTGATCCTTCTCCGAAAATTTCCGATTTTCCTTTTTTAAGTTTAAGCACAGCAGTGACTCATAAAGTATTGCAGCAATGAAAGCATAGCTCATGGGCGGCAATAATTTAGTGGTAAAGTGTCCGCCTCTCAATTGGAAGGTTGAATGTTCGATCCATAGCGATCCATAGCCACTGAGTTAATTGCCGCTCCTTGGGCAAGAGTGTTCACCTCAACCGCCCCGGCAAGAAGCATAAGAGCACAGTCACGCATGAACATGTTGTATGTTTCATCTCATGATGGAAGAGTGCTTGGAAGCATCGGAAAGCTTTCAAGTAGTAAGCTTTGTTACCATTAAAAATTGTAGTCAGTGGTGCTACAGACGATTTTGTGATTACAATCAATATCTGGCGGGTCAATCTCGAGCGTACTGCGACGCACAGTGTAACGTGTTTGCAACGTTATGTTTAAAGACACGAATATGTCTTGTGTTTTTACACAGACAGATTTAGACAGATGTTTGTATTCGACTCTGCTCAGGTTTTCAGACGTTTTTGGATAGATTTTTGACGTTTGTGGGTATCCACAATGGAACAACCACAGCATCCCAGGGATTAAACGTGGAAAGAATAAAATATGCTTCTTCTTGGATGGAACTTGAAAAGATTGTGAACAGTCAGTCCAACGGACAGAATATCAACATAAAACGTTATTACGGGTAGGCCACATACTGGAGAAAAATCGCTTGACGGAATTTTTGCATGAAATCGCTTGAAATATGCAGTATGGTTGACTTTTTCAGTTTTATCGTACGTAGTGTTTAGGCACGTGGCTTCAAAGAGCGAAACTTCATACGTCCGTGGACTTTAAAACCTCTATCCGCTTTTGTGTTTGTAGAGGAGGTGAAAGTAGTTCCTGAAAGAATTTGATCTTATTTGTGAAATTGTATTGACAAGGAAAAAGACGAAAATTCCAAACGTTTTCAGAAAATGAACTGACAAATCTAGTTTGTTTAACGTATTGAGTAACACTGCGCAATGCTAACGGTTCTTCAATCCAGGCGCGTCACCAGGACTTGTTTTTTGGGGAGAAGGGAGATTTCTATTTTTGGGAAAGGAATTTCCACGGACCAGGTCCTGTGGTTATATCTCCGACCTTGCCAAGCCCCCCCTTGGTGTGGAGCCAGCAGAATTACTTGAAATGATTGCTAAAAACCGTGAAGTATTTCGAGTCCTAGATTTGCTGCACCCGCGACCTTTCTGAGAGCAAAAATGGATATGAAAGTGAAGCAATGTATTTTTACGGGTTTTTCCTATTGCAAGAATATTGATTTCCTACCATTTTTCATGTGTCTTGCATTCTTTCGACAAAGTGTTGTTTATATCATTCTTCATGATTAGTTTATTACTGTAGGTGTGCTTTTGTGCATGTTCAGACCTTCATTTCCTTGCGGCGTGTTTTGGCATGCTTTATAGCTTGCTTATTACTTGTTATTATAGTTTGTTTGTTACTTGTTATTATAATTTTTTTATTACTTGTTATCACGACAAATGTATCTTAAACCCTGACACATCAAAATTCTCCATACATTGGCCAGTTTAAATATGCGAACAATCACAAAAGAATACGTGTAAAAAACATTTTTAAAATACGCTTTCAAAACATGAATTCGACATATCGTCTCTAACATCACGTAAATTGAGTCCAGTTGATCCTGCTCACGTGACGCAAATAGACCTCACGGATGAGTGGCTGCTCATTGTCAATTGACACTGGATAACCTCAAGACATCATTGCGTTTTATTGGTCATTCTTCGGTACATCTGATTATTTCTTGTTTAATTTTCTAGATATTACAGCGCGAACAGCGTTTGCATTCCCCAAATATTTGTTACAACCGCCGACAGCGACTGGGTCTATTCGTTTCTGATATCCTTCTTGAATTTCGTGGCATTCACTTTTGTAACCATTGCATATGTTATTATATACAAAAAGTCATCATCCGTCGGTGTTCAGGGAAAAACGAAATCAGCAGGCAAACACAAAAAAAGAAAAGTCAACAAGAAAGTCAAAGGTGAAACATAAGCTGAGTTTGATTTTAGCAAGATTCAACAGATTTTTTTCTAAACCAAAATAAGCAGGTTTTCTTGAAAGTAAACTTGTTTGTGCGGTAGATTTCAGATAAATAGTTTTTCATTTTCTTTTTGATCTGCAGCTGTGCAAAGAAAAATCTTCCGCTTGATTTTGACCGACTTCTGCTGCTGGGTGCCAATATCTGTCATGGCTTTCCTTAATCTTGCTGGAGTGAAATTATCCCCGGTCTCTTATGCAGTGGCTGCAATCATTCTTCTACCTACAAACAGTGCCCTCAATCCAATCGTCTATACCGACTTAATAGATAAAATCACAGACATTTGCCTTTGTCGACGTGAACAAGAAACTGGGTCTTACTCATACGGCTCCGTCTCTCAAGAAACTAGTTTTCTTCGTTCTTTATTTAAAAATAAAGAATGATCTTAGCTGATGGTTACAAATGTCGGAATATGTGCGTATTTAAGTACGTAAAAAAAGAACGAATTCTCTACAAGCACATAGTTGTAAAAATATTGTAGCTGTGCTTTACATAGGAGAAGTTTGTGGTGTTGATTCTTATTGCTTCCTTGAGACATTCGTTTCCGTGTCGTTTTCGTGGTGTAACTTACACTTCCATGTCGTTTCCATAAAACCTTTAATTGATGTTATCTTGAGCATACGTCACGATGCAAGTTTGGCTTCATTACCCAAAAATCATCTATGATTACACTTTCAAACAGTGTCATTTTTGGACAGAGCTCATTTGCCAAGAATCTTTACGTTCACAGAGATTGACGGTGTTGTGTGAATAGATCAGACTAGTTCGAATTCCAAACATTGTGCAAATCTGTGCGTCCTTTTCCTGTTTTGCTAAAGAGAATTACGGCTCTAATTATCACTAGTTAAAACCAGAGTTATTTCAGGGGCAAATTAATTCGTGGTGAGTTCGTGACATTGCCTAAAGTTGTAACTTATGCGTCCTGACCATCACGTACAGTCTGTTTGCACTCAGTTCTGGTAAACCAGGCACAAACGTTTCATCTGAATACATTAAATTGTCCTAAGGCTTAAGGTTCCCCAAAGGCGTACGCAAAGTGGGGGGTTGGGGTTGACAGACAGACAGACAGACAGACAGACAGACAGACAGACAGACAGACAGACAGACAGACAGACAGACAGACAGACAGACAGACAGACAGACAGACA
>JGI24158J21664_10005995_pt1 | contig 15962 bp, 10 predicted proteins | sample Ectturendosymbi3_FD_21664 | JGI IMG/M metagenome (IMG submission 21664)
GTTCTGTATTGTCTGTTTTTATCAACCTGCGTTCTGCAGAGTGTGTGTGTTCATACTATGGACTTCGTGTCTGCTAACAAACAAATAAATTAAATATAGTGCTAATCACATTTTCACATAACAAAAATATGCACCACAGGGTAAGAAAGTTATGGCAAAGTCAAGTCTATACAGGAAAAGGAGCAAACCTACATACTTTCTTAATGCAAACCAAGGAAAGCCCGTAGCTAATGTTACTTGGTGCTTTCAACTGGTCCCGGTTTCTCCAACAAGATTTCTGGTAAAATTTCGTTCACGTCTGCTGGTTGGATTACAAATAAACATGAAAATGTTCTCAGGTGAACGTCCAAGCCGTCCTATGTTTTGCAACATTGCTGCGAGATTACTATCAGTTATGACCTCTTTCCTATTGGTGAATTAATAAGCGATTAATCAAGTGGCCGTTGCAAAGTGCAGCGTCATCCTTCGCAAGAAAGGTAAATTAGGAGAAAACAATAACCTGCCGCTGTTTGCAGCGCTGCGTCTTTGAAGCGGTTTTAGGCAATTGCGGAACATAAGTCGATCAACATGACAGGAACTTGCCGAACGTATTCTGTTCAATACTCGGAATATCTGTAAAAAAATCTGACTTTTCAACAACTCCCTTCAGATAAATATCAAGTGGNTATAAATGCACGGCTNTAATCATATATATTATATATATGTTTCTATTTCATTCCGGTTACGATCGAGCTTGACGTAGAATTCAATGACGTCCTATAAAAAATTAACGCTTTGTCAAAATCTTATCAAGATCAACACTAGAGCTGTGATGTGTGCGTAAACTGTTGATAAAATAAACCAATCAATCGTTTTCGTGCGCCGTTTGCAGAATGATCGCAGAAATACAACGATGAGGTTTTTTAATATAGAACTGCAATGGCCTATTTAAATTCGGAGTGACAAAACTAAGTTCTCTTCTTGTGTGGGTGAAGCTTCTGCTGCTTTAATTGTTCACATAGAAAACCTTAAATTTCGAAGTGACTGAGTTAAAGTAGTTTGCCAAGTACTGTACTAAAGGTTCTGCCAATTAAATGCTTCGAATGTGTTTTCCCCAATCGGGAAGCTAAGCTACTGTACATACCGCCGTTACAGCATAACTGGACCTTTATAAGTTTCAGGAAAAAATTTTCTGAAAACTTTAAACAGGCTCAGTGTTCAAGTGCAAGCACCGGAAAACATTCGTTGAATCATAGAATCGCATTTTTACACACCTAGATGAAGGTTAAGCCTTTTCTTTCAAAAATTGCTTGATGAATTACTGTAATTTTAGTTTGTACATGAGGTGTGTCAGAAGATGGCAGAAGAGAGCACATTTTTTCTTCGCAGTACCAGCCACGGGGTCAACGCGGGTCATTCAACAAAAACGCTTTGACTGCAGTTTTTGCAGAAGCAGATCTGCAACAGCTGAGCAGCCCTGCGTGGTTGACATGACTTCATGCAGAATGCTTCGGATCGAAAAACTGCAATGAAAGCAAATTTCACTGAGATCAGTTGAACGAAAAGGTTTTTGAAACTTGTCAAGTATGCCTTTTACACAAGCAATCCACAGTTTACAAACATAAGTCTCATACTGAAGATTCGTAAACTTAAAATTTATTTCAGTCTTTGCTTTTTTTCTCGTCCTTGTTGAGATCAATGGCTCCAGCAAAGCTGAGGACGAAGAGATCATTAAAAATGCTATAAACGTCTTGGTGTAAGTTTAAAAAAGTAATTTCTGAAACAAAAGCTTGCAGAGAAACTCCCTTGAAATGCTGCAAAACTTTTTAATCAGTTGCTGGTTTCAAATAATTCAAGCAAAATTGCGTTTGAATTTGAAAAAATTGCAATCTTTTAATAGATTTTGATGAATATCTGAATTGCCTAAAAAACTGGATTATGCACGCTTCATTTCTGGTGCTTTTTCCAGTGACAAGGATGCAATTTCGAATAGGTTTAAATCGGCTTACTTCAGTGTAATGGAGATCGGGATAATAAAAACCTGTACTTTTCTAATGTCATTTCTTGGACTTTATTAAAAAAAAAAAATACAGTACTGTTTTGTGAACATACAAAAACTAACTGTAGATACTTTTGAAAGAATTTTAAGCATTTCCTTGAAAACAGTAAATCTTAAAATGTGTAATAGTAGTAAATAAAAAACTCATCTTTGAAACTGAAAACTTCATTACGACAAGCATAAATCTCAAAACATAGAAAATCCATTGACTGAAAAACAAAAACTTAATTTCCAAGAAATATTTGTGAAGTGCTCAACAAATTGTGCTGAAAGAATGTTCAGAATTGCACGTGAAAATATAAAAGTGAACTTTATTGCCTCGGTAGGATTTTGAAGTTGCTGATAATTGTCGCATTGTGATGCTACAGCAGCATTAATGTGTTCTGCATTAGACCACCAAAATCAACAAATTTTTACCAAGAATATTGAACCACGCGACTTGGCAGCAGCAAATTCACGGGAAGCTACTTTGTTAATAATGCATGACCCAGTGACCCACGATGTTGGACACAGACGTCACGAGGCACGGATTAACGAAATGTTGCTATTTTTGAGGAAAGGAATCTATGTTTTGCAGAAGACGGCAAGTAGTGCAGATGCCGGTGGGCTTGTGTTTCCATTTAAAGCTGGCAACTGCCTCATTAGCGATGATGCTGAACGGAATGTAGGTAATCTGCAGACGACAGGTTTAAACCTTGATTCCAGTTTTTTCATGTGATTGTGTAGATTGAAGTAGTCCCTTGGCAAAAATTATCTTCCGATATCAGAGTTCGATGCATTCGGTCAAAGTACCTTTTAATGTTTGCGCAGATCTTTTTGGTCAAGTCATAACAACAACAATCAATTCACTAAAAGCTCTTTTCAAGAAATCCCATTGAGTTTCTCGCCTGATGATCACAGACGCAGACGCATCAAACAAAACAAAAATTCGCAGATTTCAATAACCGCCATTTAGAGGTTAACTCTGAAAACAATCTTCCAAATAATTCCTTCCCAAGTTGATTTCATGTTTAAACGATAAGCAATTTAAATTTCCCCGAAATTTTGTGGAAACACGGTTTTTGTTGCATCGTATTGCTTATAGTTTACTTATGTTAGTGTCACAAAGGCTTGCGACGAAAAATCGTACTTGTTTACTCAGATCGTAGTTCATTTGACATCGTAGAGTTCGACACCTGCTTAACTCTGCTTTGAGTACCGAACAATGCATCGGACAATTGCACTTAGCAACATCATAATCCTTTCGAGTGTTCGCTGTTGTGATGCCAGAATACTGTTTGTTGTTAATAGACTACATCCGGGTCATTGTTACGCGCTTGTAGCAACAAACCAGATGTTCGCCAGCGCTCACAACGGGTCCGTGTTGCTGAGGCCAGAGGCAACGATGAGTGTGTGAATGTAACAAAACTGCCCGATCATACCTTTAATACCTTCAACAATGACCTAGACTTCTTTGAGGCTGTTTGAACCGTTTTTGAAAAGAATATTGAGAAACAGATTATTGCGAATTGGGATCAAAGTAGAAAATTATTGTCATCGTGAAATTTCCTGTTCTGAGTTTCATCTCTTCTTTTATTCATTCTGGACAATTCAACTGATTCGCTTGAAAAATTTGAAGCAATTTTTGAACGATATTGTTATCAGTTCATTTCCCTAACTTCATCATTTATATTTTTATTTTATGAACGAGCAGATGATTTGATGAATGATTGGCAGGAAGCGGTTTATTTCATGACGGCGCTCTGCGAGCTGAGAACATTCTTCTTCTGGGAACATCTGCCGACAACTGCTGCACAAGGTCACAATAAATGATACGAGCACTTGGAAGCTGCATTAGAAAAACGAATTACTTTTGAATGTTTTGCAGCCAAAGGGTTCATCGCAACCATGCATAAATTTATGCTTTGTTCATTGAATCTTGCTGACAATGAGAGCAGTTGTTTCGGACAAGCTCAACATTACATTCTTTAAATCCACGGTTCATGCTTCAAATAAGCGAATTGCATTTCAGTCTTTGATAAAAGTTGCTTTAAACTCCCGGAGAACTTTGTCACGAAGTGAGAAATTTCTGTTGGTTTCGAAGAGAAAATAAAGTTTAATAAACAACAGTTATTTTGGCACAAAAGAGTGTTCTGGTGAATGTCTTAGTTGCTAATGACCAAGAAACATCAAATCAGCAACGAATGATTTGGTTTACTTCCACTGAACAATAACGCAACAGTCAATTAATGATTTGATTGTTGCTGTGTTGTTTGTCATACAACTTTTCAAGACTTCCAATTTTCAATCTGTTCCATTAAAGAATTCATTTTTGAACATTTGGTACAAAATTAAATGGGATGTGACGCGCCATATTTTGAAATTTGTAGCGCAAGTGCGATGGAGCGAAAGCGCAGGGGGGGGTACGACATCACAAACTTTTTTCAAACCACCAACTTTTCCAACACACTATCAACACACCAGCAACACACTGTCGACACACTATCAAACGAAAATATTCTGAAGCGAGCAACAATATAAGCTTCCTCTGCTACTTTGCCAACAAATCTGCATCTGGCGCCAGAAAATATAGAAAACATGCGGGAACCTTGTTTCGAAGAACAACAATTTTTTTCGGCCAATTATACCAATGAAGCTGCGCATTTCGTGAAAACACGCCTTTAAGTAATTTATTTTCACAACTACGTTTTTGAGGCCATCCAATGACCGAGGCCTGTCTCGGCCGCAGGATCAATAATTCGAGGTTTGACTCTTTCTTCATTCAGCAAAATGTTCTCCCGGAATAAAACAATAAATTATTCAAACCAATTTTTCAAAAGCGGTAATTTAATTTGCAGTTTGTTGAAGCAACGCAATGCAGACAAGAGAAAATTGTTCACTTGAAACGGAACGAATTTCTTCGATTAAAGTTTCAAGTTTTATTCGCTCTCATATTCTCTCAGAGATGCGCACTTGAATAAAATCATGTGACGCTAATAATCTTTTCTTTGGAAAGCAGATTCCCGAAGAGCCTTCCATTAAAATTTGACCAATCCAAGCATGTTTGCCCTTCCGAATTTTTTTCTGTTCTGATGTTAATTAGAATAAGAAGGAACTTGGTGCAATGTGGGTAACAGCAATCCCTCTATTATTTAAATTAAAATATCCTCATTACCCAACACATTTTTCGAGGAATCCACTGACTGGGATCTTTTTTCATGACTTTGCGATGATGCGGACTTGTACATGTCTGTGTTCAAGTAGTTAGTTTCCACAAGGTGAAGAGTTTGAATCAATCAGCACAAATAGGGAACCGATTTCACGCAACACTACGCATCGTCAGTCCTGAAATCGTATTCAAATAGAATCACCAGTGTTAAATTTCATTTGCTTGTTTTTTTACCAAAGGCTTTACAGGCAAATGAAATTTAGGTGTGAGTTCAATTTAAGTTTGAATTCCATGAAACAACAGACATAAAAAGGGTGTAAAAACTCAAGCTGATGATCAGTTTTGCTAAATTGTGTTTCCCAGTTCCTCGTAACCTGTGACTTGTTTACTGCAGATCTGAATGAAGACGTAAACGCAGGTTATGCAATCTGTGAAATGATAGTCCATGTGTCTGAAATACTAAAAGTGTACAGTGTGTATACGAAGGCCGTACAAAATGTTCAGTGGGGCGTAGTTTGTCCCCAGCTGTGTTAGGCCATGGTGTGAACACGCGTTAATATTTTGCAGCGCGAGGCAGTTTAAACCAAATGAAAGCAATTTTATTGTGAAAATGTAGTTTGGTGTGCATGACATGACCATGGTTTTAGCTCAAATCGCTCTGCAGTCGTTTAAACTTCCTTGTGTAGTTCGTGCTTGGTATGCGAACGGGTGGCTGTCAACAATTGTAAAAGCATTTTTAGACAACTGCACATGTTTGTTTATACACATTCGGTTTATGGAAAGAAATCTCAAAGTAGTTTTTTTTGTAAAAATTTTGAAATATTAAGAGCCTAATATATTTGCAAAGCTTGGCAACATTGTACTGTATTACTTATGCTCTGATCGCTCTGACGTAGTCGTTAGCGCTTTGTGATTAACATCGCAACGACGTTTGTCTCGCTATACTCGGAGATTAAGAGCCACTGTTGCCATGTCAATAAATAGATGGTTGCCTTAATGTCACATTGTTTGATGCTAAGGCAAGTAGCGAACGCCTATTCATAACAAAGCTGTTGGAACGTAGGCTTGCACGATAGGCTCTCGAAAGGCAGTTGGTGGTTAAACAGAGCTCATTAGCAAAGTGTAGTTTCAGCCCGCAGCAGCAGTAAGCAGTAACTGAAAAATTGTTTGGGCGATTTCGGCTGAGACGAAAAGGATAGAATTATGTCTACGCTAGGGTTGCCAGATGGCCGGTATTTCACCGGCCTGGCTGGTATTTTACTGTTAATTTAGCAGAGGACGGTAAAAAAACGGTATTTTGAAAACGAGTGCCTGAAGCCGGTATTTTGAAAATAAATACTTTGCAGTAACTCCAAAAAGAACTAACGCAGAACTTCTCAACTTGTAATGACTCTGGTAGTGAATCTTGTAGGAAGGAATCTTGTCAATTCCTTGAGCGAAGTTCATAAGGGCAAATTGTTACTTTTGCCTTAACAACACTCGTCTCTTTGCTTTCCCTCTTCCATTGNTTAGTCATAATTAGCATCTGCCGTGGCCCTAAACNTGATCTGTATCAGCACTTCTGGTAATTAACCGTGTTCCCGGCGTAGGTTGGGTTGTTGTCTGAACTACTAATGCAGATTATTGCAGACGAATGCAGGAAAATCATAGAAATGGACAGGACGACAGTGACATTGTAGAGACTAGGGAAACTTTCATATTCATGCGAGCTGCATTGAACAGACACAGTTTCGTCAGCAGACCAGCGAATCAACTGGGAGGTCATCTCTCAGCCAATCACAGTGGTCCAGATTGTAGTGAGAAAATTTTTGAAGACTTTCAAGTGAGCTAGAACATGTTTGTTGCAGACTAAATTGAATGCAGCACGCAAGAAATCATTAGTTGTTATGGTGTTTATACAGGCAATACTGCCGAAGTTGAGCAAATACCATCAAATTATATACAGAAAGATGTTCACTTTAGAAATTGATATAAAACATGTAAAACTGAAATTTTACTAAGCGCATTACTTTTTTTAGAGTTTAAGAAAACGCCTCCGTTCACATTAAAACTGCAGTCATCGTGTCTCATTAAAAGTGGGTTAGTTTTCTAATGCTTTACACAGGCTATAGACTATGCTCACAAAGCGTACGTTTATACACTGTTTAAAACATATTCAAACCAGCCATTGCGGCAGCTTCATGAAACTGTAAAGAAAATAACATGAAAAATAATTGCATTGTCAAAAAAGCGTTCTTTTTAAAAAATGTTATTCGACAATCCCGTGCCATGAAATGCGCGCTTACGAATGCAACCTAGATCTGTCACTTTTCACAAAATGGCCGGTATTTTTACAAAACGTTTCTGGCAACACTAATCCACGCAGATTGAAGCTTCATTGTCACAACACAGCGTAGTACAAGATGGTGATTGATGTTGGTGCTGACCCGCAATCTGGAAGCAGAACTTCCTCATAATACGGAAACCGTTCCCATCCTGCTGTTGGCTGCAGCAAGAATAAGTACATTTAAGCAAGAAGTAAATAAGTTGTGTAAGTATTCCTGACGCATTTGCGACAAAGCAGTTGCGTTGATGAACTTTAAGCAATGAAGGAAACTAAACGGTTGGGTAATGTCCACAGCAATCAGATTGAAAATAATTAAGTTTTGTTCAGCCTAAGCGGTCATTCAAACAGTGCTTCAACTTTTGTTTCTAATTCAGACTGCTTCATGTCAAAATACCTGCAATATCGTTTCCACCCAAGTGTATATTACAGTCCTGTTTGAACAGGATCTTTCAGAAAAGTTACAGAAACAGTTTGACGTCCTGATGAGAAAGTCAGATCATGATTTGCAGGACATTTGATCGAAGTTTGTGTTTCAAAAGTGACTGTCGTTACTTTTCAGAAATGAACGGTATACGTCCTGGAAATTGTCATTTTGCTGACGTTTTTACTTTAGTTAAAAATGCTTAACCAGCTGCCAGTTGTAAAGCACATTGAGCTGTGTTCGTCATAATCTTCTGCTGTCATTGCAGGGCGTATTGTAGCTTTACTGGACAACTACTTCTTTAGTTTTACAAAAGATTGCGGTTTTTTACTTTTATGCTGCTTTCTGCAAGCAGTTAGGAAATAACCCACAGAAACAAATGTCACCAAGTTTGCCTGATTCCGTGAAAATAAAGTGGTGAAGGTTTTTAATTCTTTTATCTGTTTTCAAATACAAGTATAAGTGAAACAACACCACGCTCTTGCTCAAGCACAGCATCACTCCCTTAAGTACGCAGACGTCCAAAATGAAACATATATTTTTTCCATGTTAATAATTGAGTGTGCTGACATATGTTAAAGGCCATTCTACGGACAGTTTCTTTCCCGTGGCAGGAACAGGGCAACATATGTGGTTATGCTTGTTTTAGCTTTTGTTCGGCTTGACCTTTTTCAATCATTGGAATCAATGTTTGTTCTGGGTCGTTTGCTGACTACCGCTTGTTCAGCACACGTCAATTTTCGTTGCGAGCTCAACCCTCGCTTCCATTGTCCGCGCACCGACCACTTCATGGAGTGAAACGAGTAGAAGGTAAAATAAATACCAGAATGTATCGACGACTAACCGAGGAAAGCTTATTGGTGGTATTTTTGGTTCAGTACTTGACGAAAAAGGCAAGAAATCCATAACAGACTAAATAATAAAAGGGTAGTCTGAATGCGCAAAGTGCTTATCGAGTTGCTGAAAATAAACTTCTCGGCAATGTTTGGACAGAGAGAGAGAGAGAGAGAGAGAGAGCTTTGAATACCACAGTTGATGAGCAACTTGATGGAGAGAAACTCAGGCATTGTTTTTTTTCTTCGTTTCACATGATTTTCGCTAGTTTCGAAATAAAGTAATTGCAAAAAAATTAACTCGTAAAGCCACGTAAAAACTGCCTTGTAGCTCATACGTTTCTTGATATAATAGTTGCCAACCAAAGGAAAACGCTGATTAGAACTATTTACTTCAATAGCTCTAAGAGTTTCGTTTGCTTCAACATATTCGCAGTATTTCGTGATTTGTTCATTTTTCTGCTTTTCCTAAACTTTGTTGAAAGGTTATTCCTGATCAGATTATTCCTTTGCACGTGCTCAGGTGGGGGAACGCTGAAGCCCCTCCCCTAGTGACTAATCCAACCAAAAATGCTGATTTTTATTTTGTCTATTTCGTGAGTTTATCACACACTTAGGTCGGGATCAGATTCGTTGCAGAAAGTTCGGCGGAGCCAGCAAACGTAGCAACACATTTGTGATAAAATCAGGCAGTTATGAAGTTTTGAGGTTTACGAAATAACTAGCTTTGTTCGTTCATACGTGATTGCACCATCCTCATCCACAACCACTCGGTGTCAGGCTATGTCTCGTGTGCACTGTTCTGTGGTTATAACGTCACGAAGCTTAGTGTCTCGCAATGAGCTCACGCTGAAGGTATGAAGTGCAAAATGTGAGTGACCACTAGCTATTGAAGTAACAAATACCTTTTTTCTGCTAGTCCGTTCCTCAGCGCTCTTTAGTCCGCGAAAAGTCATGACTAAAGATGGACAAATTTGTGGTAAAATGAAAAGGTTTTCCTCCTCGAATGAAACAGATCAGGATTAGCAACGTCGAAAAATTTTTGTTGATCATTATCAGAATAGTTGTTGTCCACCGGTGGGTGAGCAGCATTGAGCATCTGGCGCAACAGGTAGCGACAATGTTTCGGTGGATTCCCTTGGCATGTGTAAGAGACTAAGAGTAGTGACATTGAGAACTTTGTGAGACGTTCTCTGCGTGAATGCGACTGACGACTTTATTGCTAACTAGCTAGACTCCTTCATCTTCGTACAATTTTCCAGCACTGCACATATGCTTGCACAATGCAGTGTTTCCAAATACAATGTCTTGAGGAGTTCAAATCTTTGGCATACGTCAGAAGATACTCACTTGCTTTAAATGCTGTACAAGTTGTTTCGCCATGATGGAGGCAAGTGGACGAATGCTGAGGAAACGTGGGCCGAGAATAAAATACACTTCAGTTCACCGGAAGAACTTTCGTTTTATATTTATATACCCGGTGTCTGAAATAAGTGACTTGCAACGAAATCCGTGATGGGGTATTTTGTAAATGGTGCGATGCGTTCACACCTGGTTTTGCCAGGCAGCGCTAAGACCTGCGGTGTGGTGATGGGATCAACGACAAAAATTAGAAAGAAGCGAAAAAACATGTTAATCTCATCAACTCGTAAACGCCACTAGCTTTGCGCAAAGAAATTTGGTGCGTTTCTTAGAATTTGCAAAAATGAAGGAAGCGTGGATGTAAGAAACATGGTTTCCGAAAACAGAAAATACTATAGATCGAAACAAAGTTCGACTGAGACACGTAATCAAGGCTGTCAAGTTTTGCGGTCGTCAGGAGCATCCTGCTACGCGGTTATAGAGCCTGCGTCGACGCTTTCGCGCTGATTCACTCGATCACAGTAAGGTGTTTAGAGCTGCATTAAGACTGCGCTTAGACGCTGTTGATGAAGCAACGTTGTTATGATTTATTCATGCAGTTTAGTGTCACAAATCACGAAATAACACAGGTGCAACTGGAAGAAGGAATAGCATCGAAGAGCAAAAATTAATTGCATGCGGATAAAACTGTTAATACATCAGAAACCTCAGGTTTAGCAAACTGANTATTGTGTTCTANCATGTTTGAATCACAAAGGGTTGGCAAAAGACTATACTGGACAAATTCTCAGTCAGCCCTGTTGTCAGCACAAGTCAATTTTTAATTGAAGACGTTTCACAAGTAGTAAAAGGAAAGTAACAAAATGCATCGNATCAGCGTCAGGTAAAAGAAGTAAACAAAACAGCAACAACTAAAAACAGAAGAGGGAAAGAATGCCTATGTACAGGAGCGTGGNGTGAGCAACTGTAGAGGTGGAAGACATAAGGGTAAAGAGGGGCATCAAAAACAATATTACAGAAAAGTGTCAAGCAAATGAAACAAAAATAAACGAAAATGTTAGCAAAATAGCAGGACGTTTTTGTTTTGTTTTATAAATGAATAAGGTGAGAGAGATTTCAATTTCAGGAATATCAGACAAAATTTTGGTACCACTAAGAAAGCTGACCAATAGACGTTCTCATTGTGTGTGAATGATATTTTTGCAAGTAAGCCTTTTTTGATATTTCTGCAAGCCTTTCTTGATGTTTCTGGACTGATACAATATCAGAAAAGTAGTTATTAAAGTGATTAGGTAGTTCACTATCATCAACAGAGCGCTGTTGCAACCTCTCCGGTGGTGTTGCGTTGAATGTGCGATTCACCACGAACGGAATGTGCGCGAAGAACAACACCATATATATGTTGCACGAACAAGCAATAATAGAGTGATCGCGGCGTGTGATCTCTATTGTTGCTTGCTGCCACAGTGTGAAGCTTGCACACTTTGCCGCTCGGGCTTTCCCATCGCAACAGTACGTGAATTTGTCAACTGACAAACTAAATAGGTCTGGAATATTTTTAAACTCTATGCTTAGAAAAATAGTTGTTTTAGTTTCGTCATAGTTAAGGTTTCTTACAGCCTTATACTGCAATCTGATTAGAGGGAGTAAAGTAGTTATATTGGCTCTTCCTCACTTAAGTATTGACNAAGTTAAATAGGAATGGAAAAGAGCAAAGTCAACAGATTTGATAACTAAAATGTTGGTATGGTGTTTTAATTTGAACAACATTCCACATGATTTGGANAGTTGTGTTCTCAACTTTTCATCGGCAAGGTTCCAACTGAGTTGTCATCAAGTATAATGACAAGATATTCCATCGTTCAACAGTGCGATCCAAGTCATGCTTCGTACGTCAGCTGGCACACGCAAAAATAAGCCTTCTGTCGAGAAAATTAACCATCAATATGTAAAAGATGTGGGAAACGTGAAGTAATTCTCTGTATTAACAGACGAGACATCTTATGTAGTGGTCACGCTTAATAGCTGTTTTGTAAAAAATAACTAGGTTCATGAAAAATCTTTATATTTCCGTGAATTTTCTTCTACCAATTGCACAAATTTTACGAAATTTGGAGTTGACTTAAACTTTTTACTGGTGCAAGGATACGATGGAGCCAGCAAGATGAATTGTGTTTACAGAAGTGTGCTGGAAAGAATGCGCATGCTGTACTCCTTTAACAACATATACGCACTGCTGCAGACAGTGATAAATGTGCTCAGTTTAGTTGCCTCTCTGTGTCTCTCTCTGCCGCATTGCAACTATCTTCAATTCGAAATGCAATGTGCACTCTTGCACACATTTGTGGTTTTATTTCGCGGTCTGTGTAATATGAAGCTATCCTGCGAAAGTTCGTTCGCACGGAGGCACAGACATCTGGTCGGTAAAGTGTACTTTATATTACTGTGTGAAGGTCGCTGTGCAGAAAAACGCGATTCTGTTGTGACGTTTTGCTTCTATACATTCAACCCCCACTTTGCAAAATCCTGACTGTGCCACATAACTTTGCATCTTATTGGATTATCTTCCAACTGAGTCATATCCGGAGGGTGCTTAAATGAGATTTACATTTTGACCTTGCCACTGATGGAAGTCGCAAAATGAAGGCATAATCTACATAAGTAAACTTTTTATGTGATGTGTTCAAACATTTGTTCTGAACTTATTGGATTGTTTTATGGTTACTTCTACTGATATATGTAGTGCCACAGAAAGAGATAATGGAATAAAAAGGAAAAAATAACTCTGACTTGATGAAATGATTAAACTGGGGTGATCCGAGAGGATGAAACTAGGGCAGGTCCTTCAATTTTGTTGTTACTTTGCACCACAGACCTTCCTGCCTGGTCTTGCGCAACGAGAATCGGTGTAAGCCTGTAATCATTGAATGTACGTGGATGAAGTATTATGTTACTACGTTATGGTCTTCACTTCCCAAACAGCTGCAAGACTGGTATTCTACGCAAATGCAACGCGAATGATTACTTTTTGGCGACAGGTTATTTCCAGACGCATTTTCTGCGAATGCGACTATTTTTGCAGCTTGTATTTGCATGCAAATACTTGCTATCTTACGTCACAAAGCAAACACTCGTTTGTGGCATGACCGTAATATTGAATGGTTCATTGCACGCAAGAAGGGTGGGGAAAAAAGGCAAGGACTGCGTCTGTCTTGTACGAACTTCGTTGCTCAGGGGATTTTAAAGTCTTTTTCCTCCAACTTTCAAACAAGATATGACGTGCATATATTCAAAAGACATGCACATATTCAAATGACATGCGTATATTCAAATCTGCAAACAAACAGACACAAGCTGTTGCTTTTTTGCACATATTTCATCTAATTTTTGCTGACTACTGTAGGATTCAGGAAGTAATTAAAAATTTTTGCTGAAGATTGTTTCAGGGAATTCCATGTAACAGTGAAACCTCAGCTGGAAGTGCTTAAAAAACGTAAGTCTGTGCTTGGCGCCATCGCGTTTGCTCTGTACTGTTGTATCAACAAAATGATAACGCTGGACAGATGGCGAACCTCAATTCTATGACGTCAAGGTTCTGCAGTCAAAAATAAATGTAGAGAGCTGCTTGAAGGTAAAAAGGATTTGGTGAAAATTTGGCTAAATTCGCAAGTGGATTTTGACGTTTCTTGCGTCCTTCTTGGATTTTTATTTCTTTTGTCAATTTCCCTTTGTTCTAACATTTCCATATGTCAGTGTTTCGATTTTCCTGTATTTTTCTAATTGTATTTCTTTTTTTGTAAAACGCTTACTGCATGTGGTTGAACGATGGAGCGGCATCTACTGCTTTCCGCTGCGGCAACTGGTTTGCTTCTGTTCTGATTTGCGTCATAGACAAAAAATGACGCTCGCGGTATTGACCGGCATTGATTATTTGAGGCGAAAAAGGCTCCAGCAGCACCCCCAGCACTAGCAAGCAATAGCGAGGCACGAAGCCACCGCGCAGGATGTTTTGCTGTCAGTCGAAACGCTTTGGTTTCGCGAGTAGGCAGTGATATGAGTCAGAGGAAATTACGTTTTTGATTTAACGAAAAACGCCTCCAATGTCTGCAACAATTTCGGTAAACTTTAATGAAGTTGAAATCGTTTCTAATCTGATCAACAAGTGCCTGCAAAGCAGGTCAAGGGTTAAACGTCCGTTGTTCAAATCCATTTCCAAAACTTGTGAGAGTGAGGAGTAGGCAAGGAACTCGATCAGATTCATCTGCTTTGAGACGTTTTTTTTTTTAATAAAACTGAAATAATTTTGTTGTACAAAATGTGTTCCTGGTTTGGAAAAAATGTTGGAGTTATGAAGCTGTTAATGCTTTTTTGCAGATGAACTGTTAAAAAAATATTGGCTACAAATTTCGTCAAATAGAAGTAGAACAGCTGTCGCGTTCTTTCTGGAAAAAGCTTTGATTTTATGTCAGCAGATGGAATGTTTCTTTAGTTTTTACACTGAGCTATTAAAACGAGTATCATTACATTAATCTGCTTGATAAATAGCAAACAATGCATCACTGTTTATAATATATGTAAGTGCTATTTAAAACAACAGCCTGTCAGCTATCCTCGTTCAGATGTCTATGTTTGATAGTTGTTTCAGATTTAAGAGCTTTACCATCGGTAGTAAAGTCAACTAATTTCCGTGAGGCACAAAACTGTTCAACGCTTGAAAGTAAGTTTTGTGAAAGAAGCCTTTTTGCTTTCATTGTTTTCATCACTTTTTTGTCAGAAGTTAGTGTTTCACCATGTCACAATGCATTACTGTGTCGTCAATTCTACAGAAGGTCATTATTGACCACAAAGCAACTTCGGTTTCACCATAGTTTGTATCTGGTGACGCCTCTGTTTTTTAAATCTTATAATTAGGGCAACCAATTTTTTGACCTAAAAACTTAAAATTTTAACTTTATAATTTACAAATTTTGACTTTATTTTGACCTATAAATTTTCTGCGTTTGCAACTGCAAAATAATTCAGCCTTAGGTGTTGAGGTGTTGAGTCAAGCCTGAGAATATCACAAAGTTGAAATGTTATATGTATGATGGATTGAGCACTTACCAAACCAAGAACTATAAGACATCGTTTCTTGCCTTACCATGCTTATCCTACATACTATTCAATCGTCCAGTAGTGGGCAAAACAGCATTATTACGCCAGAAGTCGCAACAAACCCATTATTATTACAGAATTGCAAATAAACTTGCAAAAGCATATCAATATCTGTTGTTGTAGTTTCAGTAAAGTATCGATGAAGAGAAATAAACTCTGCTGCAAGAAAATTTTGACCTAACGATAAATTTTGACCTAATGATGAATTTTGACTTTTTTTTGACCTAATGACTTGGGATTTCCTCATGGTATGAGCGTGATATTTGGTTTGTGGACGTTTCATGAACTTTCAGAACGACAGAAAAATTTTGACTTTATTGACTTTTGGTTGCCCTGCTTATAATCTTTTAAATTGAATGTCTACCAAAACGCAATTTGAATCGCAGAAGATTTGTGTCTCAGCAACAGAATGTTCGGGTTCGTGAAATCAATAAAAGTAGACTTCAAGAAACTCAAATGCTACCACTGCAAGACTGTTGACAAGAAAGGCTTAAGAACCATTTGCTAATGGAATCATTTATTGCAATAATGACTGCGAAGTTTTACCCATAGCAACGTGGTGTCTGACCCCAACTCAGTCCCGTCTTCTGTGTCTAGTGGAACATTCTCTCTCGATAGAAATCATGAAAAACAACTTCTTGTAAATAATTCAGTTCATGACGGGGAAGAGGAGATAAAAT
>JGI24158J21664_10005996_pt1 | contig 15959 bp, 10 predicted proteins | sample Ectturendosymbi3_FD_21664 | JGI IMG/M metagenome (IMG submission 21664)
CAACAGGTAATTTAAATAGAGTAAGCGTAACATCTTTTAATAAAAATGTACAACATTAACGGCGTTAGAATAGACTGTAGAGAGCTTTTGGAAATTAGTCAGTAAAGATAGATTTCCCAAATTGAAAGATTTCGCAATAAAAATATGTTTGGAAATACATACGTTTGAGAATACATTTTCTACGATAAAGCAAGTAAAATGTAAAAACAGAAATCGAATGGCAGGCGGAACACTGGTCGATAGTCTCCGACTTGCTACCACCAACATTGGTATTGATAAAGGAACGATAGTGTCAGAGAAGCCTCGATCACAGGCATCACACTGATAGGGCTTTGTAATAATGCTATTTGCTATTGTGTAATAATGTCAATGACGCACTTACCTTCTTTTGTTAGTTTTAAATCTTGTGAACCTTGTTGTTTTATACATCATTTTGTCGATGTGGCCCGCAAGTTGTCACGTTTTTGTAAAATGGCCTGTAGGTCAAAAGCAGTTGGACCATGTTGGGCTACACATTTAGCCTCATTTCTTGTAATGTCGCGACAATGGTGACCAACCAATCCAAAAGATACTTATTTCATGACTCTTTCACTTTGCGACTTTGTGCCTGTGCTGAATGCATGGGTTATTTGATTTACCTGAGTTTAACCAAACCCACAATGCATCAATGTTTTTATCCAAGTGAAAAACATTTGCTTTGCAGGTACGTACCACCTAGTTTAGCTGTAGATTCTTTTCGTGTTAATGCAGGTTAAACTTGGTACTTTTTTGCCAATTCACCATTGTGCAGTTTGATTTCTGTTCAACCTCAAATATATTTTCGTGTCCTTATGCAAATATAACTCTTATAGAATGGAACTTTTGACATGAATTTCATCTATTAAAATCTGACGTCAAACCCATGAAAATTTGATGTTAAAAAGATAAAGCAAAGCGTGATTAGTGTTGCTTTCAAAACACTCTAAAAACAAGATTGGGAAATTGTATTTATAAAGCTTCACTTCTGCATCGACCGGATGAACATATTCGTTTCACACCAAGCTGTCTCCCCCACATTTTGCAACGAAATTGCGCCCATGGCTAAAATACTAAAAATAAGTTTCTCTTAGCAAATGCATTTTTGTATCGTTGGCTACAATAGCCTAAATCAGGGTTGTGGATTCGGAACTGAAACTTCAAAGCTCCGGCTCTGACTCCAGGCAACTAAAGTTTTTGGCTCGAGCACCAGCTCCAAAAATGATTTAGTGCATTGAAAACTGAAAACCATGGTCTTGTTTGTGCAATTGTATTATTACACTAGCATAGATGAGGTGTCGCGAAATGATATATTTGATGGATAGTGGACATGCGCAAAAAGTTTGAGAAAAGCTGATCTGCACACAAACAAACTTGGTCATCGGTAGGATTTTTTTCAAGGGGCAATAGTGGATTTTTCAGGACGGTCAGGACCGCGGGCTTTAGCAAGTTATTGTGCAGCCTTGTAATAGAAGGTACAGTAGCACTGTAGTTTTTGTGTAATGACCTGTTGTCACATTTTTTCGTTTGTTGATTTTTTATTGCTAAGCTGTTATATCTTCTCTTTGCTAGCTGATTATATCAAGTAGTGTTACTAATTTCATTTAACACGTGGCCAATTGGCCTGCCGTACCCCAGGGTAGGTACCTGGCCAGAGAGGAGGCATTGAGTATAGCCACTCATGGATTTATTGGTTGTTATGGATATGTCCGTCGAATGAACATGAAAAGTCTCTTCTGCAGAGGTGGAACTGACAGTGTGGCCCTGACACTAACTTGGCATTACCCTTTTCGGGCCTCGGTCTTTCATGTCACTCATAATTATGACTTGATGTCCTCCACAAAAATTTCTGCTCACGCCACTGAGTGGGGCCCCGCAAAAGTGCTTCCAATCGGGCCCCGCACTTGCGAAGGCCGGCCCTGGCACAGATATACAAAGCAACCAAGCTCGCATTCTTCAATATAAATCATAATCGAAGACTCGGGCTATGAGACCGTGTAGCAAGTTGTAAAGTTGCAATGCAAAAATAAAATATGGCTATTTGGTAGGCTATTGCTAATGCAAAAACAAAAACCAGTTGAAGTTGATATGTCAAATATTTCATTTTGCGTATAAGACTCAAAAAAGTTTTACTATTTAGAATGGTGTTAAAACGCTTGAAATTACACCAAATTAAAAGAATATTTCAATGGAGTGGCACGACATTTTTCCTACAAATATGCATGTAAAACTACACCATCTTTGTAAAAAATGGTTTAGTATTACACTATCTGGCAACATTGTTCGACAACACCAACGCGGTAAGCAAACCCGAGAAGGGTGATCAGATTGTGCATGGTATTCTGCCAAACATTCACGAAATCCTGCTAGTTTCACTGCCAAATGACAAATAATGTATTGCAAATGATGCTGCCAAAATTCTGCTAAAGTTTAAACGATATACTTTAACAATGGACCCAATCCCAATTGTGTTACGCTAACTTATTTAGGCAAAATTCGAAATTTAAACGTGGAGGGGCAGGACCCATCAGAAAAAATAGTGGGGGGCCTAGGCCCATGCGGCTCACCCGGTTCCAACACCTATGCAACCGTCCTATGACCTTTTTGATGGAGATTTTTCGCAAAGTAACTGTATGAAAATAAAAAAGAGAGCAAATTATTGGAGTTGATCTGTATGTAGGGTGCATGATAACCACAACCAGTCCCGTCGCCACGGAGGGGCTTTGATAGGCTTAGCCCTCCCAAACAAAGCACCAAGCCCCCCAAATTGAAATATGAAACACTATAAGTTAGTGTAATTTTTGTCAATTTTGAATATCAAACCCTCCCGCACAAACGTAAAGCCCCTTTCTGGCGACGGTTCTGGTGATAACACAACAGTTTCTTTTATGGGGAGTGAGCATACCTCATGTGTCCCCCAGCTGCAGTCATGTTTATGACTAACAGCATGCTGCTGTGGTGAACATTAGACGGTGTACCGCTACCACTCGTAATCAAGCGGAAAGTTGTAAATGAAGCTCTGCAATGGAGCGGCGGGCGCAAGTGCAAAGTTGCGTCAATCAAACCGAACTGGCAAGTGAATTGAACTTACAATGCAACTACTTCGCTCTTGTTGAACCACACTTTCGTTAGAAAAACTGACTTGGAGAAAACTGTTAACATGAACAGATTGCTTATCTCGCTTTCGGTAACCACAATTGCGTTCTTGCACAAACGTAACACGTAGGCGCATGATCAACTATCCCCTTTATGACGCAATACACGAAAAAATAAACTTCACAAGAGTGAAATCCATGCTTCCGCCCAAAGTTCCCATAAGCACAGGTTTATATAGAACTTATTTATTATGCACGGACGTGGAATGCAAACTGTTTTTTATGAAGTACAAAGATTTTTCAACTACCACGTCACAGTTGTAGAAACATTTATCAAACGTAATATATAATGCGCATGGTTGATTGATGAAATAAAAGCTTATAGCCGCCCAATATATTGATAAACAGGAATGAGTATTCTGGACGACATTCACAATTTTTGCCTCGTCTAGTAAGCTGCTAAAGGTTCTTACGTTTATAAACCTGCATGGAATTTGAAGAGGTGGCTTTTCTACCTACTTACGCTCGCAAATAGGCAAATCAAAGTAAGTTTGGTGGGGCGGCAAATGATAAAAGTAGGCTACTTGTACGATCGACAAACAACGCCGAACAATTTTGTGGACAAAGGAGACAAATTTAAGTGCGAACACCTCACAAAATTTTTTCCTGTTAGCATGAGATTTTTGCCTCCTCAGGACCAACCTCTCATCCTTTGTTGTTTCAACGTGTGGTACACGTAATTTTCTTTTGACAAAAGAATAAAATATGTAGTGTTACCATCTTCCATGAAGCAAAACTGCAAGTCTTTGTTAAAATAAAGATTACCCGTAACCAACCGAAAACTGTCCAAAACAGAAGAACCTATCGAAAACTGAACAACGTTACGTTAGCAGCACTGCCAACAAAGTCAATACGACATACACTTGTCTTGACCTGTTCATTGCGAGTTGAATCACTACACACCTTGTTTGCAGCAGCTGTAGATCTACTTCAGTCTCAACTGGCACTAGTAACATCCAAATTCTATCCACAAAGAGTGGGACGTGGTGGAACGCAGATACAACACTCACCATGAGAATTGAGCACGTTTGATGACTTTCGATAATAATTAGAGGAAAACCATCGTTCATTCAAACGAGATACAGGAAGTATTTATTAACAATGAGATTTATAAGCCTTTCTACAATTCTCGAGGCCAAGGAGTATCTGGCAAAAATTGTCTATAAACAACCTGCTCAACCACCATTACGCGGGGCCCAATGCAGCCGCTTCGGTTGCATAAGGCCGGCCCTGTCAATAAGACGTTAGGATATTTTGTGAGAATGAAGAGTCACTCGGTAATAATCGTGATTCGAGTAACGCCACCATTGTTATCTATCGATTAAATATTTGATCACTGGTGGCAATCCGCAGTTCCACCGTCCTTGAATGCCCCGCAGTAATGCACTCAAACCAATTCGCGTCACGTGGTGAGCCAAAGAAACGCAAAATTCTTTTTACCAGCCAAAACAATTTTTCTGCAATTAAGGTGCATTTTTCAATAAGTGTATGGAAGGGAGCTTGGGCTCACCTGTAGTCCAAATTGCAACTGCCCCTATTTCTCAAACCCTGTTAACAAAGATGAGTATAACTGCTTTCACTGAAAAACAGCTTAGATTCTTCCAATCCATAGTTTCTGGGCCTGTGCCGTGCACCCAATAAACACGGAACCATGTTCTCGATATTTTTCGATACAAATACCGGTACACTGTATTGCGCAATGAGAATGTACAGACAAATGCAGAACAAAAAAGTATCGGTTCAGATGATGACAACAGCAGAGGGGCGGACGGGAGGCGTGGCAGTTGTTACGTCGTCGTAACAATGTTGTTCACCGATTGAACGCAAACATGCGACAGGACTGTTTGTGATATAGTACGACACACCAGTAAACACTGAGACAATCTACACAAATCTGCTGATGGTGTGATGTTTAAACAAACGCCACTTCCTGAAGGAAGCGCATTAATGGACGCAACGAGCATGCTGTATCTTCAGCTTGACAAACGCACAAACCATGAAATACGGAGTTTCGTGGCCAGGTACACAAAAATACGCAGGTGAGCCACAGTTGTCGACGAAAGACACGAAACGCATGTAGCAGACGAGAACCAAACCTGAAAAAGACCGTTCAAATGAAAACCAACGCTGGTCGATCAGTTGCCATAACCGTAACGTTTTATTATAAACGACGAATTCCAACCTGTTATAAAACTTGTCGTCAAATAAAACCGGATTGTCAGGTTTTTAACACGACGATTTAATAACTGAAAGCTTTGACCCGATTCTTGTCGAACTCGCCGGTTTAAATCCAACTCACAATTCGTAGATCAGCTGTGCTCAGACAGATAGCAATCCACTGAGAAAGGCAAGCATCGAACTAACACAAGCAGCCGGTCAGTTCTGACGCCACGAAAAGGCTCGAGCTGACAGTAGAAAGAAGTAAACATCATCGACGTCTCAGTCTTCAATTAGTCATGCTAGTAATCGGTCAAAAACAAACACGATGTTTCTACTGGTAGGTCCAGAAGCAGGCACTAAAACGAACAAGAGGTGGAAAAAAACCGTTAAATAACTGCATTGTGATCAGGCCTGAGACAATTAGGCGTTCGCAAAACTTCTGAAGCCCCATTTATCAAACATGAGTCACAAAGAGTTGAAAAATAGTAGCTTCAAAAACATACATAATTAGGCCACAGTAGAACAAACGTTTTGGTCGAATTTCATGTGAGCCAAACGACTTAGTAACTGTTATTTAATATCAAGGAAATAGCTTCGTTAAAAAATAGACCAAACACCAATTTCATCAGTGCACCGTTGCAGTAAATTCTTTCGATCTTTTAATCCACACGAACTTAATCCAAGCAAATACACACAAGTGGCGTTATTAAAAGACATGCCCAAGTACACGATTAAAAGCTTTCACCAGCACTGAAAGTTTTGCACCACGACATCAATATCCGACGTATGCAACTATACCAGATTGAGAGCGATTCGAAACCATTCTTGCACGGAATACGGAATAGTGTTATGATCGATGACAGCAAGAACTTGAGGCGTTCTTCCTGACACGGGTTACCAATTCATCGGCAGGTTCCTGTTTAAAGCCATGAAGTAGACCTGGCTGCTTGACGATCCGTGCACAGAAGCGAAAAACACTTTGTCATTTCTCTCACAAAGAAATTTCAATCGCTGAGCCCGCTTGTGCATGAAAACCCCGTCCAGATGTCCTGTATCGACAGAGCGAATCTCAATGGCCTTCTCTCCCCAACCCATAATTTGACCTGAAAAGTAAAAACACAAAATCTGTCAAATGAAGAGGCGGAAGGCAAACCGATGTGATGTGCGGTGGAACTGAGTTAATTTGTGACGTGCGATCGATGCGTTTCCGCCGACTGTGAAGTACAAGTTCGGTTTGATTTGTAGTTCAGCGCAGCTATGGTTGCTCCTCAGTGTTCGAACCATGGTCGCAATTAGGTGGGGGACGCGTCCCCCCACTTTTTCAGACAGTGGGAATATAATATACCATGCCCCCACATTTTTCTCTTTANGTTTCGTAATATATTGGTTTCACACCAAGCTGTCCCCCTCACATTTTATAACAAAACTGCCCTTACGGTTCGAACCATTAGTTGCTTTGCAGCTGAATAACTGTATGTTGTGCTGCATGTTGGTTAGTTACAGAATAGCTTACATGCATGTTGCGTTTGCAGGCAAAGTCTTCAATTAACTAAACCCAGATATATAACAATGAGTTGCCAGTGCAAAGCACTCGACCAGCAGGTTCCGGCTTTTATTAGCGCAGAACGAATATTCCACGCACAGTCAGGCCACAGATACCCTAATGGTCAGAAATAGGCGACTTTCTCGATGTTCTTTCGGTAAAAGACACTGAAGCAGGAAGTCAATCCATTCCCTTGGTTAAGTGTTATTTTCACGCAAAGTTGGCTTGGGTTACCGAACAGAACATGGAGTCAACTTAGTATCTATGTTAACTTTGTGCAGGTCAACATCTTTGTTAAAGCGGCATCAGTGGTTCTCAACCTTTTCGCTAAACGGAGCCAAATCCAGGCTTACAACTTTGTTAGAGAGCAGCACTAAAGAAATTTTAACACAAGTCAACTGACATGTTTTGTTTCATAGAAAAACGAAGTCTGTTGCACAAAATATTACAGATTTTATTGAATAACTGCGGAGGCCGCACAAAAGGTGCTTGGAGCCGCATGCCACCCTCGGAATAGTGGCTGAGACCCACTGAGCTACAGGGCCATGCCTCTTTGGTAAAACCCAAGATCCATGACAAAAGGTATTGAATGAATCTCTTAAGCATTATGTACTGCAACCCCCATCAAAAAAGTCCGAATGCCCCGTGCGTTTGTCTGGCAACGCTTCTAGTCTAGCAATCCAGACAAGTAGAGCGGGTTTTTTTTCAAGGTGTTTTAGGGACCCGAATCGGGTCCCTAGAATCAGAAAATTATCATCGGGTCTCTAAAATCAGGTCCCTAGAATCAGAGAAATCAGGTCCCTACAAGTCCATACCGGGNACCTAACATTTTCCTTAAAAAAAAAACTGAAGTAGAGTACGATTAGAATTCGGTCAATGAAAAACGTAGAAAATCAACAACCGCACATTTTTTCTTATCATACACCATCGTACTTCAAGGCTATACCTGAGTGTATGTAAGCGACAGACGTGGGCTGCTCCCCCCATTGCAGAACAACGTCCTTGCTGATGTTGGCGAACGTGTTTACGTAGACCCCCTCGTCTTCGTAGCACACCAGCAGTTCCATTCCATCAGTGTTCGGCAGCAGTATGATCGCATGCACCGTGATAGGAGGTTGAAGCTGAAATTCAAAGAAGTAGGTTTAGGGTCAGTCGCTTGGTGCGAACGTCGCCACGCTTGAGTTGCACTCACGTGACTGGGAATGTAGAGATCGTAGTTCTGGCCGGTGTCGACGTCAATGGCATGGAAGCCGTACGCTGATCCATACAATAGCTGGAAACAAACCATATGTTTCAACAACGGCATTGCGCTGCAATCAACTATGCAGGACAACTGCAGCAAAGGGAAGTTGTTCAAAACCATCGGTTCAGTTTTTTAGCGCCTTGAGCACATAGAGAACATGTGGTCAGGAATGCAGGGGCAAGAAGCGACGACCGCAGCTGTCACTGGGTCACTGCCCCCACAAGTTTATGCTAACAACAAAATGCAAGTGAAAACACTATTGCATAAGACAAAGGAATAAAGATAAAGGCATTACAAAGAAGCGGTGGTTCTTAAGCATGGGTCGCGACCCAAACCTGGGTTGTAAATTTTCAACGTTTTATCCAACAAGCTACAATATATCAAAAATCAGCTCAGGCGGAACGTCACTACTCATATATGAACAAAGAAAATATTAACGAAACAATATCAGACAATGATAATTGCGCACTTCAAGTATCTTTGCTTCAGTAAGGCAAATGTCACTGTTTGGCTGAGATCAAAGATAAGTATTATTTTCTAGCAGAGAATATAGTGTTTTTTTAATTGGAGACTTTTAAAAATACATATTGGTATGGAGTTTCAAATTTTTGGTCCTGGGTACACGAAGCTGTTTTGATCTTGTTTTCGATGTCTCAGTGCAATTAAAGAACAATTTTTTGCTGATGTCTTGTGTTGTAGCTACGCCTACCACGAACTTGATACTTTTCAAAGTGTAAAAGTGGAGTCTCGTTGTTACGTCAATCAAACAAGTAATTGATTGATTTTTAATATTTTATGTTTCATATATAACCATAGGGTGTTTAAATTTGTATGTCTATTAGCAAAAGTTATATTACGTTCGTGTAAATCCCTTTCAAAGGCTGGGGCCCAGAGAGTTAATGCATATGATAATCTTGAATTAATGGGAACATTATATGGTATTTTAACTAAGGACTAGGCCATTTAAATAATGTCCTTATAATGCGCTCATGTGACATCACGTAATTGAGTAAAAATTTGAAAGCTCAGTGCAAAACTAGACATGACTTAAACTGTTCGGAATAGAAAGTACAATTTTATTAAATAGATATATGTATCAAGGTGTTGGAAGTTCATGCACTCGAAGTTTTATTCCGTTTTGTCACATTGCTTAACCGAGTACGTGGCTGCTACACGATTTACAGGTATATAAAATTCAGAAAACTTGAGTTCATCACAATTTTTTGAGCAACGCATGCGACGGAGTTTATATGAAATAAAAGAATCCAACGATCACAATAAGATGAAACACGAACATTTAACAATGGCGTAACTGACGGAGGCAGAGGGTTGAATCGCCCCTCCTGGCAATCTAATTGTAAAAACCGGGCTCCACTTGGCTTATACAGTATTTCGGTTTTAGTATTCTTTTGTTTTTCAGTAGGTTGTTGTTTTTTTGCATTTTTCGGAGTATTTTCCGGTGATTTAGGCTGTCCACATCCGGATTCACCACCATTTTTCAAGTTTTTTTTCTGAATGTTGGCTAGTGGGCCACCTACAGTGGCCTGTGGGCCCCTTTCAGCAAATTTCCCCCCTGGATCAAACCTCTGTTTACGCCACTGACCAAAGGTGTACGGCTGAAGGACGAGCTCTTCTCCAAGAAGACCTAATATAACTGCTCAAAAGTTTCGCAACCGTGTTTGCCCGACTACAAAATATGCACTTCACGACTAACAGAACATTTACTTTGAGTCTGGACCCTTCTTCAACAGTGAGATCAACGATCATTGGCCGGTGGGGCAGGTCGCTGAACGATTTGAAGGCCATGAATTTGTGGTAGGGTTTCGGTGCCCACGCATAAACCTCGATGTTGTTGCGAAGGGCGATGACAAGAAACTTGATCCGCTCGTATCTGAACAGATAGTTTTTTTTTAAACAAAAAGATAAAAACGAAGCTGGCGCAAAACACACCGCCCCAACTGAAACATGTAAAAGCGTAAGTAAAACCACAGCTTACTGAAGCAAACTGATGTGGAAAATTATGTAGAGGTGAGATTTAATTTTTTGTGTAAAGCTTTTTTGTATAAAAGAATTATTTTCTGAACGTTTTGACAGTGCCATTAGAACAGAATACAATTACCTAAGAATGAAACGAGATACTGTTTCTTAAACTATGAAATAACAGCAACATAATTCAAAAGCATAGCGGAAAATTGCGTTTCATTGTGACGTAACAGCACTTAACCGGCATCAAGCTTAAGATTCATGTATAACATGCACAAACAACAGCAAAAACTCCGTGCAACCTCAATGCAGAAACCCCCGTACTTGACAACTTTGTACTGCGTGCAGCCTTCCAAATCTCCGATTGATGCATAGCCGATTTTCTTCTCAACTTCAGGGTCGTTTCGTAATATTTTGTTTCGCAACCAGCTCAAATAGTAAACACGAAGTTTGTTCTTTTTACCTGAACCGCAAAACGCAAGCAAAATGTGTGAAGCATTGACGAAATTAATAAGCACAAATTAAAATTGTGGGAACATAATCGTGAATATATACGCCGCATGCCTTGTTGCAAATTCAGGCAAATAAACGCTTTTTTCAAATCATTGCTTTGACAGAAGTCTTTGCAAATCTTTCAGATTAACTACACAGCAAATCTGTATCTATGAAAACTACACCGGCTTATAACATTTTGAACAGACATCTTTGTCGTTTTACAAACACTTTTTCACTACAATCAACATTCTTTGCAGGCGGATACGCAAAATTACGCTTGACAAGCATGAAAACTCCTACTCCAATGACATTCTGCTGCACACAAACCTAACTTCTTTCAAATTTCATTTGCCTTTTCAGCTTTTAAGCAACATCCTTAGGACTAAACGCATGGATTATTTTGCTGAAAAGTACATAAAATTAAGAGANGACTCAAAGAAAAATTACCTCACCTAATAAAACACTCAAAGTGCTGCAGGGATAAAACAACTCTTAATTAAGTTTGATTATTATATTTAGCGCCTTATATGTCATTGCACAGAACTTTTTGAAAAGTTACCAGCTTTGTACGAAAGTACACTAACATACAAACTCGCATCAGGGAGAAACAGCAGCAAAAAGGCGAACTCTAGTTGGACTCGGGAACGATTTATACACTGTCCCTTTGCCGGCAAATAAGAATAACAGGATGAAAGAAACAGCAACACGTACCTGAAATGGTGACCACCAAATTTAAACCTTCCAGAACATCCAGTTGCTGAAATCTGCGCCTGCTGATCAACGGATAAACCTTTCCTTGACCGCTTCTGTCTAACAGCATCATCCCATTGTCAGCTCCAATAAGAAGGTTTACACCTGCAAGTTATAATGGTTATCCACACTTAAAATCGATGTTGTTTAGGGCAGTGATTCTCAACGTGGTCCACCTGAGATTTCTGGTGGTCCACAAAGAGTTCCACAAATCCTTGATCAAACATTCACTGACCTATGTACAGTTTCGACTAGTTGTCCATGAGGTGTCAGCATAGCAAAGTGGTACATCGGGTATTTTTTTAAAAAGATGGTTCATGGGCCAAAATAGGTTGAAAACCACTGGTTTACGGTAAAAGGTAAATACCAATTAAGAATCGTCATGCGAGCATTTCGACGCACCGCACAAACCTTATCAATCGATAGATGGTATCGAAACCAAAGTGACAACTGGGAATGCCATTTTATATTTTTTAGTAAAGCTACTTTCACTAGAAAACACTAATAAAAAAAGAAAAAATTACCAGTTGATTGGTAATTCATTCGTTTTCATGCCCGATTTTCCTCTGGGGAGGGTCGAGGGGAGAGTAGCTCTAAGACTTGAACTACCTCACGGTCAACAGCAATCTCAATTAACTCTGCTATCTCCACACCAAGAAGGGTCGGATATGTCACCACGCTAACAAGTTCTTGGTCGACCTCCGGGTCACTTTCCCATGGGTGTCCGGTTAGCCAGCAGGACTTGTCTAGCTATCGTTTTTGGGACATTCTGAACACATAGCCGAACCAACGTGGCTGGGATATCTCGATTCAGAGAAGTGGCTCGACATTCAGGACGTTACGAATTTCAAGCTGTGTACTTTGTGTCATGCCCTGAACTCTTCGCAAAAATCCCATCTCTGCCGCTTGTACTTGGTGGTATTATTTCAGTCATTACCCAATATTCATGACCACAGGTAAGGACAGAACAAAGACAAATTGAAAAACTGACAGCTTTGCGGTGTTTGACAACTCCCGTTTTGTTAAGCAAAGGTTTTCTAATAAAAGAAACCTATCTTATGAAAACACATTGATCAAATCTGATGAGGTTCCTGAGCAGCCAAAACATACCTATTTTCGGCGTTGTGAATGCATGCAAATGTGGGAGCACGTTTTCAAGGTTGTCTTTGAGATTCACAAAGTTGTTTTACAAAAAGCTGTCATTAAACAATTTCTTTTTTATACTGTTGCCGGCCTATTCTCGACATTGTGGTTGACGACTTCGAGGTTATTTGCAAATCCCCAGGCCATTTGCCCAATCCAACTTCCCTTTTCTCGGCAGTTAAACAGTGACGGGTGGTGGATGAAGGTAAGGCGTTCCTTCCCGGCACTGCACTCGCTGTGCCACAACGCCGGTGTGTAGTTGAAGCGTCCAGCAGTGAGGTATTGTGCAGTTGCCACGAACAGCGTAACGCTCAAACCACTAACGTTGGTAGCTACAGCGCGTGTCCGAATCTTTGTTTTCGAGAGGCCACATTGGTCGAAGCGTTTACATCGAATAAAATTGTTTTGAGTGGCAGTACGGAACGCAAGAAACCCATTATTAGCAAACTTCATGCCTAAATCTTCCGGGTTTGAATATATTCGTCCAAGAAACCATTTCATCTATCTGCAGGAAACGGTGGCACTGGATACAGATTTTACAGCATTCTGCCGTATATCTCAGACCTGTTTATGTCATGCGTAGCTTGATATCAGGTCAATATAAGCCAAGGCACAGTTCAATGTCATTAATTTATCTTCTTGATCAGCAACAAGTTGTCCGACATTCTATGTAGTCAGCACTTCACCTGCCTGTCATGCCACGTACCAAGCACGGTTTGAGGTCGTCTGAACAAGGAGTTCGGTTTCCTTTGATAATTTTTCAAAAAATAAATAAATACGTTTGTTGTCTGTATGTTTTGTGTATTTACCACATAGCATTGCACAAAAATAATTAGTCGTCCCGCACTCGGCATTCTACAAGTTATTTGACCTGCCGTAAAAAAAGTTAGGGGACTCATGCACAAACGCAGTAGCGTGCCAATAATAATCAGCCGAATATATTCTCTTCGATTCAACGAGAAAATTTCAAGGAATCAAAACGTATGAGAGATCGGACTGAACTTCTGAGTCAGGGTGAACCAGATATGGTGCATAAGTATGCTGTTGCTTGCTAACGAGCGTTCTTCATAACCGATGTCTTCTCTGCTAAAAACCAACCTTTCAGAATGCATCCTACAAGGAGTGGCCAAGCAATAATGACTTAATTTTCAACAAAGAACAATTCCTGGCTGTTGTGGGATTTCTTATAAAAAGTTCCAGTATACGTCCTATCTGCTTCGTCCTTTGTCTTGAATTAATCATAGCTACATTTGCAACTAAATGCTCTTACGCAACGCTTATCAAAAAACGTCTTGAACGTTGTCGATTTGAGCTCTGCATGGCGTAAATTGCTTCGTGAGAGCGCATCGCACTCAAGGACAGCTGACAGGCTGCCCACGTTCAACAGGTACCATTCCATCTGTACACGTTTAATGACAAAGCGACTTCTTGCATGCGGTTAACTGACTTTTGACGAATGAGAAATTTCTTATATCCATGTTGCAGCACAAAATCACTATTTCCTACTAAACACAACTGCAATAGGAGCATCACTGTAGGACTTAAAGCACTTGAAAATGCAATCCCAACAACTGAGAATAGATCGACAGAAACGAAACAGACAAATGACAAGGCATTGTTGAGTAAGATACAATTCTATGAACCTGAACATGGATTTTGGAAAAATCTCATGCATTTGTGCACGTTCTTATGAATAGATCAGTGATACTACGTGCTAATGCAGTCAGTCAACTGCATTGCCGTGGCTAATGTAGTCAGTACAGTTTCAACTGAAACGTGAGTTGAAAGGCATACAAATATCTTGAAGCTGACTGTTGAGGAAGAGGCCGATCTCACAAACACTTGGCCTAAAAAGAAATTTTCTTACCCCATAAAGAAGCACACAGGATTTCTGAATTGAAGCGCTTCTTGTATTTTCGTATTTCTGGCATGTCCGTGGAAACGACGTGAGACTGATCGGATGACTGAGGGTTGACGTTGACGTTCACCACCGACACCTTCCGCTCGTCACGAGCACTTGCCGATGAGCTGGTCACTGACGACGGTTGCTATGAGACAGAAGACCGTAGTGGTAATTGTTAATTGCACTCCCCTAATCTCAAGTCAAAACCCAAGATTTTGTGAAGTTGTTGTGTAAAGATATTCATTACAAACTGCAGCGATCCGACATGGTTTTAACAAGGCTGCCCAACCGGAACGCAGCAAAATACACAAACTTACACCTTTCTTACAGCCAGAACCTACCGTAAGTTAAAGTTAGCTACTTATTTTTTCTTATTTCGGAACAGACGTTCAATCAGCCAACGGGACAAAAATGAAGGTTAAGCAGAGATCATGGTCATATAGGATTTTTTTCAGTGTCTATTTTTTGCATTCTTCGAAACAGCGCAGGTTGGAGACTTACATAGCCCTCCATCTTTACAAAGATATAAATGTATCGAAAAACCACTACATAACAGCTTTACAGGACACACGTGATGAAAAAACGACTACCGCACGATAATTTCATGGAGCAGATTGCTTCGCGCAACATGAGCGGACCCACATCTAATTGTGGTAGTTGGTAATTTACGCATCGCTTTCAGCCTTGACGACCAAGCCATAGCGTGAAAGCAAATCACATTGAAAACTAAAAGCAGTTACGTTACCAATTGGTTAATATCCTGTACGGATGAAGTCGCAACAGCAAAAGACGCAGAGGTACGGCAAATAGCCGCTGGTTCCACAGGTCGGAACCAGGCAGTGTTTCTCAAACAGGTTTTCCGAGTGCTCACTTCAATTTTTTCTAAGCAGTAACCAAAATGTAGCGCAAATAAATTTAAGCGATATGTAGGCAAAGCATTGCAGTGAGTGCTTTCCAGATATGAACCAGAGACGAAAATCTATTTTGACAGGCAGACACATGCAGGATTGTTCTGGCTCACGCAGAAATCCAAGTTCGAAAATCGTTAGAGACGTGTGTTGAGTCGAACTGGACACCATGGCGGACACTTACATCACCAGGCAGTGGCCCTGGGTAAGGTGGCCGAGGCAAGAGATCAGGTAGAACTGAAGAAACGTTTTGTCGATCCCAACTTGATTGGCTACCACCCGCCATTCCGTTGTCGCGCACCGCGTAAGCCCCTGGTTGCCTCTGGCCGGAAATCTGTAGAAGAGCCACAAAACAAGTGAGTACATTCGATCAAGCCTGAGCCAATGCTAGGAATGCAACGCAGCTCACCGCGCCAATGTACGCGTCGTCTCCGGCGCCACGCTGGATAAACGTGCCTTGGTTGGATCTGAAACAATTGAAGTTTCTTTCTTATTGACTGCACTGCGACATAAACGAACTCAACCCACAAAAGTGGGGCAACCCACAACAGTAAACATGTTCTTTAGATGCAATGATTGACCTAAGCATGTTCGCTTGACAAATTCAAACGTAAATGATGTACAACTGGCTTGGTACGTACACACACACAAAGTTTTTTTT
>JGI24158J21664_10005997_pt1 | contig 15959 bp, 14 predicted proteins | sample Ectturendosymbi3_FD_21664 | JGI IMG/M metagenome (IMG submission 21664)
ACGCCAAATTGTTAAATTGCCAAGCGACTTCATGCACTGTGGAGCTTGCCAAACAACTTCGTGCACAACCTTTTTGGTAAATTGCCAAGCAACTTCGTGCACAAGTTTTAGCACGCAACTGTTGGTGAAAGATCGCCATTTCTCCATAGGTAATGTTTGGAAATATTTAGCATTATATGTAAATAAATCGCTTGAGTGAATCACTTTCGTTTAAAATGCTTGTGCACAAATACTACTTTTTACTGCAAATTTTGATAAAATTAATGCGTACTTCTCACAATTTTATTGCATCAAAAACTTGCCCTAGTTGTGAGTTTTTAGTAGTTTTCGGACTGCTGTGGGTTTAAGACCGAAAAAGTGCAGTGCGGGTTAGAAGTGTGCGGGGCGTGAGCGGGAAAGATTTCCCAAATTCCTGCGGGGCGGGTTTGAATTTTGCAGGTGCTGGGCGGGAGCGGACAAAAAAATTCAACCCCCGCAGGACTCTACTAGCGACACGCAGATTCGCACTGCCAGTCAAAAGTCTGCAGCGAAACAGAAATCCAGTGTTGAAGTTCTTGGAAGTGAATGCTCACTCTATTCGAACTCTTTGGTGCACTCTTGCTTTTATTTGATGTGGGAACGGCGTTCCCGCAACTCTTTTTTTAGCACTGCACCCTTGGTAATACCGATTCAAGAAGTCCAAATTCTGCGGACTTCGCCCTTTCGGGGATTCAAGGGTGTCGGAAGGTTATTTTCCAAGGAGGGATCAACAGTGGATTTTTCATGGGAGTCAACACCATAAGCGTAGCCAGGGGGGGCCAAAGGAGCCATGGCCCCCCACCAAATTTTTAGAACATATAGTCATTTTGTGTTTCGAGAGGCGTTTTTCCAAACAAATAGTGTTATTCGCCTAAAATCGACCACTTTGCCCTCCCCCCAATTCTTGGGCTGACTACGCCACTGGTCAAGACTGGTGTAATTTCATTCTACCAACTCCGGAACTAAGAGAAAAACACATTTCTACAAAAAAAGTTAATAGCAAAATATTAAATTTCAGTATTCAGGGGGGTCTTGGCACCCCAGCCCCCTTCCGATACCCATGCGGGAGTAGCTGCATGAAGGGGCCAAGCCTTACCAGTGAACAAGCTCGCCTGAGACCAGGGCTGTGGAGCCGGAACTCAAATTTCAGGCTCCAGCTCCAGACATCTAAGTTTATTGGCTCCAGCATCTAGAAGTTTTGGGCTCCGGCTCCAGAACAATTCGATCCATTGTAAACAAAAAATCATTGCAATAATAAATACAACTCGTTTTCCCCACAAACTATGTCTGTGGAACCAGAACCCAAATTTCAGGCTCCTGCTCCATCCAAAATCGCTTGGGCTCCGGCTCCACAGCCCTGCTTGAAACACCAACATAATCTGCTACTGATGTAAAGACGACGCAATTACGCAGACGAGTTTTTAACAGAAGTGCGGTACTTGCCCCGTTTTGAAACTTGGTCTTTTTTCAAAGTTCGGGCACGGAGTCTGTGCGCAACTCGGCAGCACTGCTAAGCTTACGTCAGCGCCCGATGAAATTCCGCGAGGCGATTTACCGTTTTCCTGGTTGCAAAGCATTTGATCCAAGCATTCGCAGTTTCTGATCCGAAACCAAAGTGGTCGGTCACAAGCGGGCGCTATTATTGAAACTCTGCTCAGTAACGTTCAATGCGCATGATGGGAGTTTACCACGGCAACCGCAAACAGATTGCATTTTCCTGGGACGCGTGGCTTCCTTTAAGGTCCGGTCAAACTGCTTTTGACTTCAATGCAAAGAATTTTAACCCATTTTTACTAAAAATTGTAGATGCGCAGCGAAGACATCGGTGTTGCATGCAGTACTTCTGTCCGTTTAGACAAGGGGTGGGGGACCTATTTACTACCAGGAGTCGCATGAATTGTGCATAATCGCTGGCGGGCCGCAAACTCAATTAATTTTATCCTACAATTCTACCTTTATCTAATTATGAGGAAGAGTGACTTCTCTTGACTTACCATCTAAGTACCTGCTTATCATGGAGCTTCGTTTTGACGCGGTGTTGTGCTCTAACCTGGGTTAACGGAAAGTCTGATGCGGGCCATATTACATGTTCACCCGGGCCGCAGGTTCCCCACCCCTGGTTTAGAGCGTGGTTGCCTGAAGTGCCCAAGCATTAGTAGGTTATTTGCAAAACACTGACTAGAAGCAAGCAGCACTTCACGTAACCAGAGATCCCAGCAGAGAAAGTCAATCTGGAAACCATATGCTCCGGTGCATGGGCTTTGGCCGAGCAACAACAAGGTATCCAACGAGTCTTGAAAGACCAGATCCTTCTATTATGGGCTTACAGGCAAATTTTGAAAAATGATTCTACACCATGCTGCTTGCCTGCGAAAGTAAAAAAAAAACTGGGGAATGTTGATGTCGATCCCTCTTGTTACATGAGCAGGGTTTCAAACAACGGGCCTTGCCGACGCCAAGCTTGATGACCCATCAAAATGTAAACACAACTATGGCCTCAGAGGTCGATGAGCGTGGTTGGATTTCCTTCAGTTGTTCGAAACTTATCGGGAAACCCCAGACCCCATGCATCTGGACTTTAGCCTGTTGGATCAAGTCCAGTTGTATAGAAACGTAGCAGTGGTGTTTGTCCTGGTGCTTGAAAGAGATAGTGCTTTCTAGTTGGACATCGCGCTCACGACCGAAAGTGTTGTTTCCGATGTTGTCTCGTTAGTTTCAAAATTGCTCGACTTTCAGATCACGGGAAACGAATGAGCTTTGAATAAGTGGTTCGAGGCTGAATAGAAATGGTCCACTCTCTGTTGTAGTTAGCTTCGTTGTGTTGTGCAGTTTCTTCTTTTTGCCAAAACGTGTTCGCAGCTCTGTACTCAAGCTAAAGTTTTTAAAATGAGAAGCTATCCACAAAATTGTCTGTAGAGTAATATTATTACAATTTTCGGATCGATGAAACCTCATGCCGCTATCTTATCGGCTTACCGTTGGCATCATAGTGACGTTTGTTCTTTGTGGAGACCAGTAAAAGTCTTTTTTCAGGCAATGACCCGAATCCGGTTCCGCATATCCGAACGCGGGGCCACTTTCGTGGACAACTGTCAGAATTGCTATCGGATTTGCTATCGGATTTGAATTCAGACCAGAGCTCTATCGGGTACTTACTGTAGTTAGAATTCAGAAATATGTCATTGTTTTGGCATCACAGCCCACGTTGGTCACAGCGGGGGCGTACTGACGTTGGATGGCGCCCGGGGCAAGAAACAAGTACGGGGCCCCCATGTTCGAACCTAAGGTCTTCTGGGAGTAAATGCAAAGAAAGTATTTGGGACGTTGTTGAGACTTTTCGGCTCCACCCAGTGATTCGGAGCCCGGGGCACTGTGCCCCCTTTCCCCCTCGTTACGCCCCAGCACCACAGGGTCACAACTCACGCTTGGCACAGCGCGCGTACGTCACGGCACACGTGATGTGGGTTGAATATTCTTCTTACGTCGAGTCGCCCGACAGCATTGGTTCCACACATCCGATGCTTCAAGCAAATTGATCGCGGTTGACTGCACTTCCGGTGTATTTGCGAAATGTCAGTCGCTGGAATCTATGCGAGACTCCATCAAACTAAAATAATTTGAAAAAATGCAAATTTTTATTGAGTGCGACGTAGTCGCCATCCAAGGTGTTTTGTGGCAGATAGGGACCAAACACATCGCCCACCCTGTGCAGTTAAGAAAAGTGATAGCGCAATACATAGCCTCTCCTTTTCAGATGTAGTTTTCGCCGCACAACTGCGCTTGCAGTAGACTCAATAAAGGCCTCTCATACACAAATGTGCCCACAACAACGCCTTCCCGTGGCACCCCATTACATCGCAAAACCTGCTGCGTAAATGGAGCGACCGATCTGCGCAACGGTATAATTTGGGCAGTTGCTACCATGAAATGTGCTAAAGTAATCAAATCATCGCGCATTGGTCGTCGCGATCAAGGAAGGACCACGCTCGGGCTTTAGGCAGAGCGTCCCGTTCGTAGGATTTACGACAGCCTTCCCCGTCAGCTATCCACAAGTGGAGGTCCCAGGTTGGGCCCGCTACGAATCTGGCGAAGCGAGTGGGAACAGCGCAGAGTGCTTCTACTCTAGGAGACTTGAAAACCGCACGTAAATGTCAATCTTACCATAAGCTAGTAACTGGAAAGGACAAGAGTACGAACTGATTGAGGAAGCCAATCGATATTACTTGGATGTTGTTGACATCTCTTCGACTAAGCGTCGTCGTTCTAACATTGTGGAGATATGGACAATGGGTGGAAAGTCTATTATTCAGGCGGAGAGTCAACACTTCCGCCTAGGCTATGGTGGGCATACTCGTTAACCCTCAGCATCCAGGCTGTGCAGACGAATCGACCCCACTGGGGGGAAAAGTGTGCATATTGAGGTTGAATTTGATAGAACACTCTCTTTTGGTACAGGTTTACGGCCCAAACTCAAGTGCAATGTACCAGGAATTTGTGAAGGAAATTGGTGACGCCGTGCAAAGGGTTAAAAGCTAAAGAATCCGCGATCGTTTGCAGAAACTTCAACGCTCACGTGGGAAACGACACTGGGGTGTGGCAAATTGTGATTGGTCAAAATGGTGATCCTAACCTAAATGACAACAGAAGTTTCCTGCAGAAACTGTGCTGTAACAACACACCGTGCAGCATGAACACCTTCTTCCAATACACAGAATTACACAAGTAGCCTATACCCAGAGCCTACGAGAGAGGCGTGTAAGAGGCACATCGTGCCCGGGCCCGAAAATTACTAGTGTAAGCCAGTTGTTAGTATAATAATAACAATTAATCTATTTGTAAATCTTAGCATAGTAGCAATTTTATCTATATTCTGATAATTATACAAACAAGCTACACAAATCTGGACGAGAGCAATAGAAGCTTGGGGGCCCGGTATCGGTCTTCGCACACCCTGGTAAAATTTCTCTGAGGCCCTGTCTACACCGGTGCAGAGATTCTTTGAGTCAACGGTCAGGCATTGATTCAGTGTTGTAGGAGGTGGGGGTGCAGGGGGTGCAAGCGAACCGCCAAAGGTTTTGATTTCTCGAAAATCCGGGCAAAATCACTCAAAATATGGGCAAAACCCTGAAAATCCGGGCACAAATGGCACCCAACGTTGTTTTACTTCAAGAAATGGCGCCCAACGTTTGCAGAAAAACACATGAAGATCTTTTTTTGGAGGTCACACCAAAAAATGGTCCTTTATGGGAAAAGAGTTGTTGGCAAAAATCGCACAAAAAACTTTTCGGCAAACTTTGGAAAAATTCGGGCAAAAATCTTTTTCACCCCCAAAAATTTGCCTGCTCGTACGCCTGTGCACTGATTGATGTATCTTTTCCGCTGACTTCTTTCAATCAGTGTTGGACTTTCTTGTCAAAAGGGGTATAGAACTGTCCACGGATCATTACTTGATTGTCTGCAAATGCGTCTGGAAAAACTAACAGGGCCTACACAAACGTGCACGTCTAGGAGGTCCTACCGAATGAAGTGCGGACAAAACGTAAGAAAGACCTTACAGACAGCGTATCGTCCTTGTTTTGAGAAATGCCAGAATGCACAGCGATACGGAGGTGTACTGGCAGCTGTTCANAGNAGCTGTAGCTTCATCAGCTTCCCGGGTTTGCTGACTCAAATGATTTTGNGTGGCGAGTAATGCCATAAAAGCAGGGGAGTAGTCATAAGCCTAGCTAGGGGGTGCCCAGGGNGCCATGTTCCTCCAAAACTATTAGCATATGTAGTCATTTTGTGCTTTGAGAAGCGGCGTACCAGACAAAATACGGTTGCTCACCTAAAATCAAACATTTTGCCCCCACATTTGGGCCTCCCCAAAATTTTGGGCTGGCTACGCCACTGGGTGTAGTGGAGCGGGAATGCGTGGTAACAACGTTCCCATCTTTTTCAGTTGTGGAAACAGGCTCGTAACCAGATTTTAAGGTTAGGGGGGAAATCTATTTTTAGGGTGGCAAAACTTTTGTTTTCAACATATGCTCAAATAAAATTTTTCTGAGCACCACAAAATTTGCCGGGCAGAACGAAATTTAGGAAGCACTGCTTCCGAATGCCCCCGTGGCTACAGGCCTGTGTGGGAACGCGTCCCGACACTTTTTTCATAGTAACGTGACTTCAAGATGTGTATTTTTGCTCAGATTTCCTTCGGGTAGCCCCAGCCTTCCCATAAATGAACAAATGACAAGCTATCTCTTGCGTAGAACCTTATCATAATTGTGTAATTATTGATAATGGTAATTTTTTGGGTGCGTTCCCATAGCCTACCTATTTTAGCACTACATCCCTGAATAAAAGTAACCTCGTGATGGAACCAGGAGAGAAAGATGCTACTCGAGCAAATAAAACGGTCGCTACAAAGGCATGGCTTCAGAACAAAGCTGAATTGCATTCGCATGCGAGGTACGCTGAGGAGCAAACGTTCGGAGCCCAATCTTGGAAAAATGTCAGACATAACCTGGATTCAAATTACTGGCAAGCAAACAAAGTGTTCTGGCAAACCATCCGGTGTCTCCGTGCTAAAAATCTAATTCTTCTTGATCTAACAAAAACAATCTTGTCTTACTCTGCACTGAGAAGGGCATCCTTGGCAGATGGAGCAGGGGGTGTACCAAGAAGGTGACAAAAGGGGCACAATGGCCAGGGCGCTGAATCACTGGGGAGCGGCGAAAAGTTCCAACATTGTCATAAATACTTTCTTCAATGCAGTACACATGTTCCCAGGGGGGGGCAAGTTTGTTTCTTGCCCCGGGCGCCTTCTAATCTCAATGCACCCCTGAGGTGGAGAAAGCATTTTAAAGATCTTAAACTCAGTCATTTTCACACCATCAGTCACACAGGATGTACATTTGGGGAAGTAAAGTAGCATCGCTGCAGCCGAAGTCCTAGCTGTCAAAACACGGAAGACTGCAGGCTGTGATGAAATCCGACCTGAAATACTCAAAGTCTTGAAATTAGGAGTTTATTGTCTGGCTTGTGTTTGCCACATGGCCTGGTGTTCTGTAAGGGCACCAATGCACCAAATACCGGCGCATCTCCTCACCATAGCATCCCTGTAAAAGTATATGCCAAGTGCTTTGAAAAAAATGCCGCAAATAATTTAACCAAAGCTGGATTTTGAATGGGACTAGTTGGCTAGATTCAAATGGGATTGGTTCACTAGATGACTTCTGTGCAGTGGCATAGCCAGCCCAAATATTTGGGGGGAGCCAAAAAATTTGGGGGGACAAAATGTATGATTTTAGGCGAATAACACTAGTTTGTTTGGAAAAACGCTTCTCAAAACACAAAATGACTATATTTTCTAAAAATTGGGGGGCATGGCCCCTTTGGTCTCCTCTGGCTACGCCTATGCTTCTGTGGTCCTTCACTACTCCTACATGAGACAGTGTCAATTTACTTTCACCATGTATGATAAGTTAATTTGCCATTGCGTTTTTATTTATTCTAATTTCCATCGACAAGTGGTTACTTTTTACCATGATGTCTTTTTGCACTGTCTCTGCTTATCAGCTGAGCCATATGAAACCAGTGACCGAATGTCGTGGGGCCTCTGCCGACTTCACCTACTTCTGAAGCCCTCAGCCAAACTTCTCACTGGTGCTCCCAAAGTTATAGAAATGAGAATATGGAAATGATAAACCGTGGATCTACGGTCAGACGAAGAACATGAAAACGGTAATCAATTCCCAGCGCTTGTCAGTATCACGAACTTTCCCGGATCATTACAAATGTTTCATTGTTACCATACTGACTGCCTTGATTTATTTTACCATTCTTGCGCGACAAGGTCGTTTACCGGGCCGCAGATACCTGTGGTCTCCAGACCAATGGCATGTTGTATCTATGGGCAACCAGTCCTTGACAGAAATGTCCAAGCTTTTTGCTGGGGGGCTTCGTTTAATAAATGCCTCCTCTAGTCTACGAGTCGTTGTATCTTTTCTAGCGCTTGCCTCAGCGGAAAAGGAAAACAACCACATTAAAGGCTGAGCATCTGATCGCATTACCAGGTGTTGAAGCTACGCATTATGAAATGAGCAATGACAGGAGGTCATTCAATGCTTGATAAGCTTGCAATCTTTGAAAGTCCACATAGTATTACAGGTTTCCTCTAAACGGAAGTAATCACTCTAGGTGTGAATCTTCAAATGCACCAATTTTTTTAAACCTCATCCAATGTTATTGAATTTCGGCACATTTAAAAATCTGCGCAGTATTGTCGAGTCCTTAGCACAATATCGTAGAATTTTCGGCACCTTTAAAAAATATGAATATCATATTCGGTGGAATGTGTGGTAGAAGATTGAGTGAAAAAGAGGAAGATTGAGTGAAAAACATCTGTGGAAGATTGAGTGAAAAACATCTGTGAAAACAACTAACCAGAGCTGTCGCAGAAGCTGTGTGTTTCTGAAACCGTAGCCTACGAATGTGATTCAAACGACCGATTTCAATGGGAAATAACAAATACAGGCAGTGTAAACCGAAATAACATTTTTAATGCAGAGCAAGGTAAAATAACAAAGTTCACTTCTTGAAAAATACCAACAAAAGGTTAATTTGAATAGTACGACAGCTTCAAAACGAAAAACGTCCTGTGTTTTCAAAACTTTCCTGATCCCCATGCATGCAACCCAACGATTTAGCGGCACCACGCGGAAGGATCCCATTGCTTTGTGAATAATTTGCTGATGAAATGTTGAAGTGAAAAAGTTCAGCCATTCCCTTGGAATAGAGCGAGACTGTTAAGACCTAAACATTCACAGTCTGCAGGAAACAAAACAGCAAAAAACATTGGCTTTTTAAATGAAACTATTTAGGATATTTCTAAAAACAACTTGTTTCGTCATCAGCAAAAATTCACTCAGGTTTGTTCTTTTTTCTGTAAGAAGTCATTTTGACGAACTCTTCGTCATCCTTGGATCGAAAGTTTGTTTTTGGTAGGCTGAGGGTTTTACGAAGAAAAAGGATGAGATACAGAAAATTGGTTTATACATCCTTTTCATTTTAGTGAAGAGTAATACGTGAGTAAATGTTGTCATTGTCATGAATTCCTTTCTGTAAAATGCTGGAACATACGAATTACTATAGCCTGTCTGCCATTTGAAGACAAGAGAATCTCTATTTTACAAACTTTAAAAGCTTTGTCTGAAGCACTTACTTGGTTTGTTCAAGTGGACTGCAAAGACTAAGCTAACTGTGTTGTATGACGAGGGTTTTAATTTTCTCTTTCGTTCCCAACAGTGGGAAACGAAAAAATTGTGGTAACTCATTTTCTTCAGGTTCCATGAAATTTTCTAAAAGTAAAAGTGTTTTACTAATATTAAAATCAATGTCAATATTTACACTGAACGGAGCTATTGCACAATACGATATATTTTCCAATACAGCTATATGTAGTCTGTAGCACAAACACCCAACAGCTGAACCTGATTTTGCCCAAAAAGTTTCCTTGAAAATGGGTTTGTCGCTACCGCATGCTTCATAGTTTGTTTCATGAACAAACCTCGAAAATGCTTGGTTTGATTTGATTGTCAATCCAGTGTTTGAACTTCGCGCCATAAAACTTGTGCGAGATTAACACAAACGATGCAAACAGAAATGCAGATATCGCGATGCGGAAATATGCTTGCTCCTGACTTACTATCAACAAAAGCTTTTTCTGACAAGTTCATAGTGACGTATAAGTGACGATTTTATCAACGAATGGAATTTTTTAACCTCTGAACTGCTGCGATTTTCTTTTTTCTCACTCTCTGAAAGTTGTTCGGATAACGATTGTCCTTTGAACGGTCTGACGAACAGCGACCGCAGAAACGGAAAGCACAGACAGGTGCAGCGAGTTTGCTTTTGACTTTCAGGGTTAATTGAATTATGCGATCATAATGACGCTTCGTAGTAACCGAAGCACGTCAATGCGAGAAACGATCACGTCAGTAAAGATCGATACGAAATGCTGTGCTGGCTTTGAAATGGGATCCTTTCTCCTGCTAAGAACGTAATATCTAAAACAACAAAGACCACAAAATAAAAAAACAACAAAAATCTTTGTGTTTTAAGCTAGTTATTGGATGCAAGGATTTCTTTAAAAAGAGATAAGCCTGAGAAGCAAAACGTTCTTTCATCTGCAGGTGAGAGGCATCTTGCTAGTTAAAAACGCGGGGGTATTTCAAGTGTACTTTCACAAGTGAAAAGCAAAAAATATCAATCACGTCTGCTCACTGCAATTCCAAAATAATCGTCTGCCACAGAATACTCGTCTATGAGTGTGGGCATCGGAAATCATTAAAAAGTGCATTTAATTGTTGAAAAAAAATTGCTTAAAATGTTGAGTGGACCGTTTCCTCCCTCGGGATGCTATAAGCTTGGGAGCCAATGGTTAGGTGTTCTAGTAATACAGTCACCGCAAGATTGCAAGATTATTGCTGGATTTCCGTGTTACTCAATGCCAGCGGTTACGCTATGCATGTCTAATCGCAAGTTAAATCAAACGGCCTAATTGAAAGACGGTGACGTCGAACGAGATCCATTGTCGAAATGTAGAAACGTTGCACAACACTAAGTTGGATAGCATGGATTGCGTTGTTTAGGAAACCGTTGCTTTTGTTGCTTTCCGTTACGCCCATTGCACAGCCATGCTGTCAGGGGAGACAAAACGTCAGAGCTTCAACTGTCATTAAAAGACCAGGCCCGTAGCCAGGTTCTGAAGATTGGGGGGTAAAATACATTTTTAGGGGGCAAGATTTTTGTTTTTACTCTATTTTTTAATAAGCATATTTCTGGGCGCAACAAAATTTGGGGACACAAAAAATTGGGAGGGAATTTCCCCCGAATGCCCCCCCCCGTGGCTACGGGCCTACAAAAGACGGAAAAAATAAAAAAATGTCTTTGAGCAGCATCTTTGAAATAAAACAATTGCTTCAGCTCCATTTGTATATCGTGATCGCAAACAAATGAGTTTCAGTAAACTCACACAGATTTGTAATTTCGCATTGTCTTCGTCAAAGACGTTGTTTCAAAACAATTCGTTTTTTTATTCCTTGTGACTCATCAGTCCTGAAGCTCGTGGTGCGTCATCGGCAACGTTGTCGGCAGCAAAGCGCCACGATGCTTTACTCTCTCTTTCATTAGATTTGCACTGTAGTGAAAAGGCACCGTTCTGTACAATGTCAACTAGGCTACTCGCTATATTACATTTTCAGCTTAGGAAGAATGACTGGAAAGATTTGTTCGTCATTAACTTTCATCATTTTATGGTTTTATGTAATCCTCCAATAGCGACGGCTTGTAGATACGTGGAGCCTTACGTGATTTTAGGTTTTTTTGGACTCGCTACCCTGAATGTCTTTCGACACAGCCGTTATCTAATTGGAATTGTGAAAAAGCCGTAGTGAATGTTAGGCTATATATAAGTTTCACATATATCAATTTTTCAAACAAGTTATTGCTGCTGGAGAAGTTATTGGTTTCACAACACACGGAATTCAGTCATGTCACAATTTACCAACATTTTGGATTGAACATACAGTGCAAGCTTGTGCAGTGGTGGTAATAAACTACCCGCACCTTCTTTCTCAGTATACAGCAAAACTTTTTCAATATATTAATTCTGAACCAATCACACTCGAGAATTCTGAGCGGCGACACTGTCGTAGCGAAATAAAAGCAGTAAAGCTGACTCCGGCGATGGTTAGCCGCAGAGGAAGACAAGTAGGATTCAAAGCACATCTTCTTAACTTACAAGTGGTTAAAAAGAAAATATAATCAGTCAGCATGGACTTAAAGAGAGAGAGTAATTTTTTTCAAATAGGCTAACTCAGTTTCTTCTTCATTGTATGAGCAGTTCTTTCAAGCCACTGCAAGGCCTCACTAGATCTCGGGGCAGGTGTTCAGCAGTCATTCGAATTTCTCGTCATCCAGAATCATCAGGCCATTGCACCCCATAGGGAGGTGGATGGATTGGGCAGTGAAGGACAACATGGTCAACGGTCTGTTCTTCTGCGCCACACTCACAGGCTGCAGGAGGGAACATACCTCATTTGTGTTAGCAAGCAGGAGCGGAAACGTCCGATACAGGTGCGAAGTCATTTAAGCCGGACCCACGCCGCTCTTGGATGGGCCATTCCAGGAGGGTGGGTGCCGATGTNGGGGATGAAAGTACGGATTCTCGTCGTGCTCTCCAACCAGTCCGCTTTCCATCGNTGATCCGCCCAGAGCGCCGCACTTCTGTTGTTGTTGTGCGGCGCGTACAAATGGGTGTCTCGATTAGGGATGTCATGCATTCTCATCCCGTGGACAGGTGAGCGCTGAGTGAAGCAGATGTCCAGGCTCCGTGGCACGGCGTGCTAAAGACTCCTTTGCGACGAAAACTCCCTTGCGATGAAGGCTCTTTTGCAAGGAAGCTCAGCAGGTTAGATGCAGTGTTGCGATTTTAGCTGATTTGCTGCTAAGTCTAGCAGGTTTTTCTCGCTGTTAGCTGTAAAACGTTCAATCTAGCAGTTAGCTGATTTTTTTAGCAGGATTTTAAAGAAATTTTGGCAGGTTTAGCAGGTAACAAATTCCTGACCAAAAATTTGTTCAAACAATTCTTGGAGATGAAAACTTTTACACCTTCTTCATAAAAAATCCTTTACCTTCTTTCTGACACTTTATTAATTAGGCAGCACCAGGACCATGCACAAGTAGCTGCCTTTAATCATTTGGAGTTTCCATTATGACGCAACTAAGCTGCTTCAACCAGATAAACAGACATGGATTGGTGAAGCCTAAATGATTTGCTTCAGTGCGTAGTGAGCGCACTGGACTGAAAGACTAGCTTACAATGGAAGTATTTATTTTTATCCCACAACACATATGATTTTTCCAGGTGGTTCAGTTATGCCAGGAAATAGTAATGTCTGGTCCGTTGACAGTGAGTGCACGACCAAAGATACATAAAATTAATTTTAAACACCTCAAAACTAGCAGATTTTTTAGCAGAATTTCACTAGTTTTAGCAGATTTAGCTGAAATTTTGTGGCATGTTTTTAGCAGGATCCAGCGGTTTTTCGTGACACAATTTAGCAGATTTAGGTGACAACCATCTAGCAACACTGGTAAGAGGCCCGCACGAATAGGATGGTTGACCGCTAGTGTGGGACGAAGGCATCCAGTCACAGTTCGCAAGGCGTCATTCATAACAAGGTCAATGAGGCGGATGTGAGCACTGCGGCACCAGACAGGAGCGCAGTACTCTGCTGTTGAATGGACCAGAGCTAAGGTAGCTGTCGCAACGTTGTTGCCCCAGCAACGCAGCCCGAGCCAGCAAGCCACCTCCAGAGTGAGACGCGTGATGTCAGCTTTGTGCGAAGCGACGAGGTGTCGGCGATACGTGAGCGTCCTGTCCAACCTTACTCCGAAGCATTTGAGTTCGGAGTAAAAGGGCAGGGTTTCGTGGTTGAAGTTGACTTTCAGCTAACGTTTAGCTTTCTTGTTAGAAGACTGCCGACACCGTCTTTGTAGTGGCGAGATTTAACTTCCAGGTCTGGGAGGTATTCACTTATAGTTGCCTTGTCTTTGCTTAGCACTCCTTCCACTGCTTGCCAGTCTCCATCAGCATGCATGATTTAGCGATCATCGTCGGCTAAGGTTGCCAGACGTCATTGAGCGCCAAGGACTGTCCTTGAATTTCCTATGAAAACTCGTTATGTCCTTGATTCTTGAAAAACATCTTGCTGTCCTTGAATATTTTCCGGCGTCCTTGAAAATTTTTGAATAGTTTTTAAATTGTCCATTTTTGAACTATTGATTGCATTGAACATTCAAGAATAAAGAATAAACAATGCAAATGAACATAACAATGTGTAGATTTGTTTCATCTTCAGCATCTTCAGTTGTGTAGCAGGCCCGTAACCAGCTTAGGACACCAGGTGGGGCGAAGAGTTTACTAAGAGGGGCCCAAATTTTTTAGACTATATCCAATAATTTTAAACTTTGTCCATCACATTTTTCCAAGGGGGGCGAAAAATTTTGCAGGGGAGCTTCTCCCCTTTGTGTAGTAAAAAGTAAACTATTCAAGAACGGTTGCGTCGCCATAATGCGTTTTGTTTAGTTTTCAGTTTCGTACATGGTTAGCTTAACCCGACTTGCCCATACGTCAAAACTTGCTGAAAGGGTGAAAGTAGCCATGAGCGTCCGCAGAAATTTTTCCACGGGGAGTGCAACGTCGACATTTTGCTTATCTTTTTCATCTTGCTGACGTTGCAATGCAAACGGATCTTCACAAAACGCTTTATTGTTTCAACACCACAAAGAAAATGCCCCATGAAAGCACGCGCTCCATTCGCATCTATTTTGAAAGCTTTTTCAAGTGCAGCTGTATACGAATTTGCCGCAAAGGTGTACTTTCTGTCATCCGTTGCAATTTTGCTGAATTGGCGCATATTCACACAAATGAGTCTGAAATGGACCTGAACTATCAAAAAATACGTTTGCGGTTGTCTCATTGGTCTGTGCTGGTTGAACAGAACTAACTTCTGAATTCTTTTGTCCGAATTGTTTTCTACACTTCGCCTATCAGAAATGCTTTTTCTTTTCATACAGTAAACTTCCTAACATCCATACTTGAGAGCGCTTTCTACAAATAGGCCTAAGTCATAATTTCAGAACAATCAACGACCAGATCACCATTAGTGGTAAAAAACATAAAGTTAAACACTCTCGCAAAACTGTTTCAAACAATGAGAAATGGATCTATACCTTGACACGACTATCGGACAATTTACTAAAATTAGAACTTACTAAAATTAGAACACCACGCAGGCGTAAAAACTGAGTAGATGAATTATGAAAACTCGCCGCAGTCAATATAGCTTTGCACTTAGTACTCGCTCAGAAGTCAGAACTAAGCCACAATTAAGACTTATACCCACAAGCCTTTCATAGAGATATATCTAAGATGCCACGTAGTTTTATACTGTGTGAAAAGAAGCCTGCATTTGTGTAGCTTGATTAAGCTATTCACTCAGGCACATTGGTCGCACTCACAATCTCACACTATAATGGATTTTCAAACTTATGGAAGCACTGCTACAGATTCACTCATGCTTTTTTTCACGCAGTTTGAAACAACGTGTCTTACCGTTATCAGCAGTCACTACATAGGTGTAGGCAGAGGGCCATGCCCACCAAATTTTTAGAATAAGTAGTCATTTTGCTGAGAGGCGGTATCCCAAAGAAAATAGTGTTGCTCGCCTAAAATCAAACATTTTGTCACCCCCAAATTTTTTGGCCTCCAAAGATATTGGGCTGGCTTCGCCACTGAGTTACTATATCGCTGCATCACAAGATGTCTGAGGTCAACAGGCACATGCGGAACAGCGCATTATCTTTCGTAACTTGAAGTGAACTTTTGAAGATTCGTTGCCATGTTATTGTTACGCAACAAAGAGAAACAGTAGAAGAATGCGCTCGCAAGTTTCGTAACTTTTGAGTCTGCAGACGAAGGACTGGACATGAGTGAACTGCAAGCTCATCACTGCGTCACACCAGAACAGTGAAGCTGGCTCTTGTGCAGTGTGAGTGCCATACGGGTAAATAAAATGTTATTGCAAAAATTAAATAAACGGAATCAAGATGCTGACTTCAGATTTTCTAGAAATGTTTTGGTTCTTAGTCCAATTTCCGGGGAGGGGGACAAATGCGGACAACATGAAAGTATGAAAGTAACCCACCGTATTTCTCTGAAACACAAAATATCCTTTAAAAAATTTCAAGTGATCTGTCAACCCTATCGTCAGCGTATGCAACCATGCATACTTGCTGGAGACGGTGGTTGTCAAGTCAGAGGTGTAGATGTTGAAGAGAAAGGGTGCCAAGGCAGATCCTTGCGGAATACCATTCTTGAGGCATCGTTGCCTGCT
>JGI24158J21664_10006000_pt1 | contig 15955 bp, 13 predicted proteins | sample Ectturendosymbi3_FD_21664 | JGI IMG/M metagenome (IMG submission 21664)
TGGTTTGGAAACAGGACTATGACGTCAAATTGTGACGTCACAAACAGCGCACACCAAATACAAATGACTACCCTATGCCACTGAATGAAACCCCACCATGAAAATTTTCTGCGTACGCCACTGCTTTGTGCAGCGGACAAAGACTAACAGGTGTTGGCGATTTATTAGGGTGGAATGTTGCCCTGTTTCGGTTTGAAGATCTTGTGGACAATTGAACATTATTGTGAGGAATAAAATCAGGATATGTGAAGCCATGTTGCTGGAAATAACCCAGATGAAATTTATGTTTGAAACGCTTTAAAAAATGCTGGAAATATCAAAGCACACATTCTTATTTTAGGTATAGTCGGCTAGACTTAAATTATAACGCACAGATCCATATTACTTGATTATAGCGGTGGTTTAAGCTCTGCATATGCAACTTTTCATCATTTGATAATCTACACCTGACAGCATCAGGCGGGTTGATACATTTTGGATTACAAGGGTGGTTGAATTCAAATATACCGAGAGGCTTGCATCCTAGCAGCAGTAGGCGTTGTTTGCGTATGAAAAACAGTCAAGATTCAAAACCTGTCAAACCTGAAACAAAAACGTTAGTTATAGATAAATCTGGTGCATTAAATCGACTAAGTGGCACAGTGGTAGAGCGACACGTTTCTCAAATTCTTCAACCTGGTCTGATAGTCATCGAAGGCGACAGAAGACTCTAAAAACGGTAATTGAGGTATCTCCGGTCTCGTGCTTGGCAGCAGTGGATAGGTGTGAGAGGAAGCTTCTTGCGCTTTGGTTCCAATGTTTCATCGCCAAGGGTGTGAGACCCTCTATCGCTCCTTTATCCGAGCCCCAGTGGGGACTGCCTATGACAGAGCCGCCTCGTCCCTACTCTCTCGACTACAACAGAAGAATCAGGAGCGATGGGAGGAAGCTGTCAACTCCATCGACTTCTCGCACTTCAGTCGCAAGGTGTGGAGAACAATCAACAAACTTACTGGCAGGCCTGGACGCTCCTCTCGCCTGTGCCCCGTCTCGGAAAATTCCATCGCCTCGTAACTCGTGAAGAACGGGGCACACAAAACTTGCGGCCGCGAGTCCACCAGGCTCGTCAACAAACAGCTGTCCGACCTATGGAAGATTCCAACACCTGAGGGTCACAGTATCTCCGAACCCTTCAGGCCGGAAGAGTTTGGTGCTGCCCTCAGACGCCTGAAGCCAGGAAAGTCTCCTGGATTGGATTCCATTTTCCCGGAGTTTATACTCCACGCCGGGTCGGCTCTCAAATTTTGTATCTGCGACTTCCTCAATTCCTGCATGCGACAACTCAAAATTCCAAAGATCTGGAGAAGAGCGCTAGTAGTTGCGACCCCTAAGCCAGAGAAGCCACTGGGGGCCCAAAGAGCTATCGTCCTATATCTCTGCTGTGTGTCCCCTTTAAAATTCTCGAGAGACTTATCTACGCTCGTGTCGAAACAATCATCAACCCACTGCTCCCACAGGAACAGGTGGGCTTCCGACACGGGAGGTTGGCCGTAGACCAGGTCACCCTGTTGACACAGGGCATCGAGGATAGCTTTTTAGCTAAAAAGAAGGCCAGAGCTGTGTTCGTCGACCTCACAGCAGCCTACGACACCGTATGGCACCGCGGCCTCACCTGCAAGCTGGTGCGATTGCTGCCTGATAGGCACATGGTCCACATGATCATGGAGATGGTTGGCAATCGCAGCTTTACCCTTACCACCGGAAATGGCCAATGGAGCAGGTTACGACGCCTCAAGAACGGCGTCCCACAGGGATCTGTCCTGCCGCCCCTACTGTTTAACATCTACATCTCCGACCTGCCAACCACCATCTCCAGAAAGTATACACATGCTGACGACCCAGAAATCATTCATGCCGACGGAGATTGGCAGGCGATGGAAGGGGCGCTGAGCAAGGACATGGCAACACTAGGTGAATACCTCCAGACTTGGAAGCTAAAGCTCAGCACCACGAAAACGGTGTCGGCGGTCTTCCATCTCAACAACAAGGAAGCTAAGCGTGGGTTGAAAGTCAACTTCAACAACGAAACCCTGCCCTTCTGCTCCGAGCCCAAATATTAACGTTGGTCAGGTTGCTCACGTATCGCCGACACCTTGAGTCACTTCGCAAGAAGCTAACATCACGCGTCGCACTCCTGAGGCGGCTTGCTGGCTCCGGTTGGGGCGCTGGAGCAACAACATTGCAGAGTGCTGCGCTCCTGTTTGGTGCCGCAGTGCTCATACCCGCCTCATTGATCCCACCATCAACGACGCCTTGCCAATTGTGACTGGATGCCTGCCTCCTACACCAGCGGACAACCTTCCAATCCTCGCAGGCATCCAACCTGCTGAGCTTCGTCGCAGTGAAGCCACACTATCTCTAGGACGCTGTGCCATGGAGCTTGGACACCTGCTCCACTCAGCGCTCACCCGTCCATCGAGTGCTGCTGCACGGCGCCTCAAATCGAGACACCCATTTGTACCCGCCGCACAGCAACTCATCAGCTTCTCTGACAACAACAACTTAAGTGCGACGCAGTGGGCGGATCATCAATGGAACGCGGAGTGGGCAGACAGCCCCACAAGACTCCGCACTTTAATTCCAGACACCGGTACACACACACCCGGAACGACCATCCCAAAAAGAACCTGGATCCGGCTTAACCGCCTCCGCACCGGTGTCGGACGTTTCCGCTCCTGCTTGTACAAATGGGGTATGGTCTCCCTTGCGGCCTGTGAGTGTGGCGCAGAAGAACAAACCGTCGACCATGTCGTCCTCCAATGTCCAGTACATCGACCTCCCCACGGACTGCACGGACTGACGATTCTGAACGATGAGACAACCGAGTGGCTGCTCAGCACCTGCCCCGAAATCTAGCGCGACCAAGCAGTGGATAAAAGAAGAACTCGCTCAAACGAAAGAAGAATCGCCACTGTAGCATTCATTACGAAAATAAGCCTATATATCTGCTAGGGGCGCACGTAAGGACAGCATCAATACTCTGACGGTGCTAGAAATCGAGTATAATGGTACTCTTTCCTTTTCTTGTTGTACCAAAATTTTGGTTGCAAAGCGCTCTTTTAATTGCTTTGATCGCCAATCAAAATTCGGAAGAGATACTCGTGCTTGTGGCTACAACTTTTTCAAGCATATCTTAAATGAGATCTAGCAAACTTTGGAGGCCAGCCATGTGCTTCTTTGAACAAATTTTTCAGCAGTACGTTGCGGAAAAAAAACATTGTACACACAAGTATAACCTAAAAGTGCGGTTATGCCTGAATGCATAATATGGCAGTGGACAACTAATCTGCTGAAAAATTTGTTTTTGTACCAACTTGATGTCAAAATTATGGATAAGAAATACGATATATCAATAAAACTTTTATATGGTACTGCAGAAAACTACAGTGTAACTTGATTTTAATTCAGTGCGTTTCACTGACCATTAAACAACGTTACCTGTCTTCTTACTGTGTTTTCAGGATTTCGTCTTTGACGACTCCACGTCCGCCACACTTTGTGGTCGTTGCAATCGATTTCGGAACAACTTATAGGTATTTATGTGCAAGAAACATAACTTCCGCAGTGATTATGCTGATTACTAACGATTATCGTTTATTTCAAGCTTGAGAACACCACATAATTTCTTCCTTTCCTTCTGTTTTGCAGTGGATATGCATTCAGCTTTGTGCAACAGCCCGACTCAGTTCATTTGATGCGCAAGTGGTCGGGCGGTGACCCAGGAGTGACCAATCAAAAAACTCCAACCGTGGTGCTGCTGAACCCCTCGGTAATACCGTTTGACCGTTAAGTCACCACCAATATTGAACTAGTGGTGAAACAAACGTTTACTGCCTTCTTCTAATTCAAGTGCCGTCGTTCTAATAAATGTTAGGCAGGTGGTCGCGCTTTGAATGGTCTCGCAATTATTAACATTGCTGAACCTCGCAAACACTCCCCATCCCCGATGTTTATCTTTCTACGAGCGCCGTTAGCGATGGTGATTACACTGCACATATGAGTGACTGTCCTCATCGCTTGTCGTGCAGCTTGTGATGCATGTACATTTTGTGTGGATGCACTTCGTACGTGATCTGGTGAAAGATTAACCTCAACTTTATTGGTTGAGCTCCAAAAATTTAGGAAAACGCTGTCCACTCGCTGATTAAATCAGCTCATCGGCCAAAGATTTCCTTGTGTGATCACATTACCCTAAAGTAAAATCACCAAAATTTTAATATGACCCTTTTTCTCGGTGGTATCTTCTTTGTGCAAAAGTGTGTCCGATAACACTTTTGCAGCTTCGTATTCACGCCTTATCTATGAAGTATGTTTCAGAAACAGCACTAAATTTCTTTATGATCCTGCAGGAAAATACTACTTCTGATCAAGTAAGGCTGCTGGTGTTAATGTACGAAGTCAGGCTGTTTATCGATATCAGCAAGAGTATAGCTATCACCTTTAACAACCTTCCTGCGTAGATTAATATATTTTTTCTTGGAAGCAGTCTTCTTATGCAAAATTAGTTCCAAATTGTTACAAAGTACGGATGAAAGTAACTTGATTTCACATAAATTTAGGATTCATGTGATTTTCAGTGTTTTTTTCTTTTTTTGAAAAAACTTGTGGATGGAGCGTGTTTATGTACTGCCAATTTTTAAATAATTTTGCTTGCAAAGGGCGAATTTCATTCATTTGGCTTCGAAGCTCGCGATTTTTACCATGATCTTGATGCAGAAGAGGCAAAAAGATGGATTTTTCTTGATCGCTTCAAAATGAAATTACATTCAGATCAGGTGAAGAATACTTCACACATGGCTAGATTTATTTCCAGTTAAATATATTGGGCTAAACCTTTTGCGGAGTTTTTTTCAAAATTGTTCAAAACTGAAAAGTTTTATAAGTTTAAAATTGTCATGTACATTTCGGAACTTCTTCATGATAAATCAAAACAAATTTTGCTGCCCAGATTTACTTTAACGTTGTGATAAATCTTTGTCATCAAATTTTTTAGAGCTAACAAGAAAAAACTTACAATATCAGTGTCATTCTCCCTTTTTGATCCACTTAGTCTGAAACACAACTTTCTTCAACAAACATACCTTAAGTTTTTCCCTCTGAAGAGTGACGGCACGTTGGGTTAAGTGAAGAGAAATTGTAGACTCAAATGGGTTTTAAGATAATGTATAAAATATTAGAAGATGGGTTATTTTTGATGCAGAAACTGAAATTCGTTGAGACTATTATGCATGAAGTTAGATTTTCATTATTGCTGTTAAGCTTTTTCTTTGACTCTTTCACTATCGTTAAAAACTAACTGAGTTAGTGTGATCCTAGTTTGAGAATTTGAACAATTGTCTCAATGTTTGCATGTCACAGACGAACTAACTTATTTCGTGTCAACAACAATAAATATATTTCTGCTCTTTTCTTTGAAAGTGATGTTTTTGCCAGAAAAATCACTATTTTCACTTGACTTCTTGCTTCTTTCTGATCGCACGCTGAAATGTCGCTATTTATTTAATTTCGTAAATACGCCATTGCTTAGCTAAGGTAGTTGAACAATTTTGGCAGAGCTCAGTTAAAGAACAAGCTTGTTGTTGCAGAATCTAAGCAAAGCTACCAAACTGGAAGCTGCAAATGGAAAGATGGTTCCAGCACTTCGAGTTTTTTCGCATGCTTTGAAGTTTTTCAAGCAGCATGCACTTCAAGTTAGTTTTGTCTAAAGGAGTGCTTCCCAACCTGGGCGCCACTTACAATACTTAGGGATGCCGCAAGCTAATGTATTTTGCAAAATATTATTATAAAAAACATTTCAAAATGTCATCAAACTTTTAATCAAATTGCAGTGGGATTGCCACTGGGTTCCGCAAATTATATTTCTCTTTTGCAGGGTGTCGCAAGCCTAAAAAGATTGGGAAACACTGGTCTAAAGCATTTTCAGCTTTAGCTCTTAAACATTTATTAGTTACGACATGATTTAAAGAAAAAAATTCATCGTTTGGGTCAAATATAATGGCATTTTTCATTAAGCTTTTTTCCACCATTTCCGGTTTTGCTGATTTGCTTGCGATTGTTTTTAGTGACTCATAAGCATAGTTTAATCTAGGTTTGTTGGTGTACTTTCATTGTGGCCCGATAAGCAACTGATGGACCTGTGCCTTGAAAGATCTTCTGGTTCGTGAGTTGAGAGTACCATGATTCTTACAGCTTTCAGAGAGCTCGTAATAAATTATAACTCGTCACATACTGTTTTGAAACAAAAATCTGTTGTTCATCAACAGATGTTTCAAGCGGTATGTTGAAGGGTAATTCGCAGAAACAGCTTCAGATGAGAAGCCAAAATTTTATAAATACAACTGCGTTTACTGCTTTCCGGTGAAAAGATGAATCCCTGCATACGCAGTAAAAGTAAAATTTGAGGGTTGGAAATGTTGTTACGTTACTTACCGTTTGTCACTGTCAGAAGCAGTCCAAGTCAGCAACCAGTGAAAACATTAGGAGATGACACATCGATTTTAATGGATAAACCTAAAAAAGTTAACAAACGTAAGGAAAGAAAAACTATTCCCCAACATGCAAATAATACGAAGTGCGGAGAAATGGCAGTAAATCCTTTTACGGTTACAGTCACGTAGGTTGGATTTCGGAAAGCACATGTTTCACTAAGAAGATTTGCGCTCACTCTTGTGTGAAACGGTTATTTCCCAAAAAATAATTTGAAACCTACTCCTTTTCCAATTCGAAGCAAGGCTTAGCCTACAACGTTAAGAGTAACCGTTGTTTCAAACCTCAGTTAAAGTAGTTGATGAGGTAGTGAACAAGGTTATATTTTTCGCAGGCCACTAAAACAAACAGAACACATCGCTTGCTGTTTCCTAAAAGCATATTCTCCTTGTATAAAACCCTATTTTAAAAACATTTTGTCAGGCAGTATTTTTGTTTGAAAGAGTTTATTACCGTTTTAAAAATTACAGATGCTGGAAACTTATTCACAACAATGTTGAAAAAATTTGAGTAAATCAAGTTTGCTTCACGTGCGTTCGTGTGGTGGGAAAACACGGGCACTGGTTCTCCTGAAAAAAAAGCATTAGTGATTTTAGCAAATCTTAGCATTTGCCAGATATTTTCAATTTTGATTCTTTTAATACAAGATATTTTCACCATGTTTTTATGATGAGACGTCGACTCATTAGGTTTCAGGAATGTTTGGTGAAATAGTGTAGTAACTATTCATCAGATGAGAGCAAAACTATTTGGCAATTTCATGGCAACGATATGTCTCAACGGCGACTTCGGCTGTTGTCTACGATATAGTGGAAAAGCAGTGGAGCATGATTGTCGAAGAGTATTTTACCTGAAGCTTGCAGGTGTTCGCAAAGCTCGACTGTTACTTACGTACCCTTTACATAAATTCTTAAATTTTTTTAATTGAACGCCTTGGCGAAAGCTGATAGGGTTACCGCAGGAGGCGAGTTTCATACATTGATGCACATTCACTCCGGCGTAAAAACCCTTACTGCAATTGACAGCAGAGTAAAAAAAGGGTCCTTGAAAGCGCTGTTTAGAAAATATGGTCAGAAAATACATTGGTAGTGTACATTTGCACATACTTTGTACGCACACCGGAATTTTTAACCATACTTGCGAAAAGGTTATCCTAAAAAGAAGCATTGTATTGATCCTAACACCTCAAAGCCAACGACACATGTGTTTAGCCGGGTTCAGGCAGCTTTCAGCCGGGCCTCGATTTCTGGCACTTGCATGCATATCAACCTAATACTACAGCCAGGGCCGCAACCAGCTGGTATTTTCGAGGGGAGCAAAATGGTTATAACTTGTTGTTGTACGTAACAACTAAATATGATTTTGAAAATTTCGGGGAGGGGCAATTGACCGGTTGCCCAGCTCCTAGTTGCGGGCCTGAATACAGCTATACTGTTCTTTACGTTAGACAAACTACGTTCCGCGGTATACGAAAACGAAATACCTATGGCGCGGAGTCAATCGCTGAAGTCACTGTAATGGTGAAAATGTGTTCAATAAGAATGGAGGGTGTGCCATAAAAGTACACGAAAATATTTTGCAGGAACTTTCCGATGAGCTTGGCACACGTATGAAGAGCACTGACGTCAGATGGGTGGTCACAGTTCCGGCCATCTGGCGGCCTCAGGCCAAACAGTTCATGCGTCAAGCAGCATATATGGTATGTTTGATATAATTTTCATAAATGGTATTTCTGCCTAACTCACCAATTTAAGTGCATATTTTGTGCAGCATTTAATGTCACATTTAAATTGTGATCTTGCTTTAAAAATCGAATTTTAAAAGAATTTATATTCATTCAAAACAAGAAAGAATGTCCTTGTTTTCCAGGCTGGTCTTGCTTCTGACAGATATCCTGATCAGCTCGTTATCGCGTTGGAACCGGAAGCGGCGTCCATATTTTGCCGGAAATTACGCTTATCTCAGGTGCAGGGTGATTTGAAAGATGACTTGACTGTGGAAGAGACCCTGACAATCGGCAACCAGTACATGGTGGTGGATTGCGGAGGAGGCACTGTTGACGTCACAATTCATGAAGTGTTGTCAGGTGGAGGCTTGAAAGAAGTCGAGGCAGCAAGTGGTGACGCTCTGGGCAGCGTTGCTGTCGACAAACAATTCGAAAATTTGTTGAGGAAAATTTTTGGTTTTAAGTTTATTGACACATTTCAGAGGAAGAGACCGATTGGTTGGGTAAGCCAGCACTGTTTGTGACAGGAGTCGGTTAAGCTCTTTTATTCTTGTAATCTGAACTCTTCTTGCTTAAACTCGTAAGCCCCTAGTGCAGGGGTCACCGACCTTTATGTAACTGAGAGCTACTTCTTGGGTACGGATTAACGCTAAGGGCTACTAGGTTGATACACACTTCTGAAATAAAAAATTAGTTCAATTTACCTATTATATTATCATTAATGATTCTATAATCTATGTGACCATACTTATCATCTTAATGCTATTTTGAAAACAGGCCCGCGGGCGACCAACGTGGTCCTTGCGGGCGACCTGGTGCCCGCGGGCACCGTGTTGGTGACCCCTGCGCTAGTGCGTAAAACGATATGTGCGTTGCTTTAGTCAAAAAAACTTTGTCCAAGCTAAGCTGTCTTTACAGAAAAAGTAATCATTGCTCAGAAAAATCTTAATACCGTGACAAACGGTGCTGTATAATGTTAAAGTATGCAAAACTAATCGCAAAAATACGGCTCGGCAAAAATTCTACTCAACCTTGTGCTTCGCCTTCAATTTTACAGGTAGACATGATGATAGCTTGGGAGTCACGGAAACGGTCAACCAACCCTGGCCGCGTTTCACCTCTAAACGTTGCCCTTCCTTTCTCATTCATTGATTTGCATCGGAAACTTCGTGGATTCTCAGTCGAAACCGCTTTGCGGAACTATGCTGACTCAAACATAAAGTGGTCACCACAGGTCAGAATAAAGTTTCACAAATCACATGCACAACTAATCTTTCAGTTTCTGCATGCTGTCTTTTGTGACTAATAATCTGAAATACTGGTGAACGCTGCGAGTATTTGGTATCTATGTTTTGTGGTATAAACTTCCTTTTTCACGAATTTTACTGACGTTGTTTTGCGATCATGAAAATGTATAAAGTTTTTGAATTTCAAAGATCATCCAAATATTTGATGACAAGTATCGCGCACCACTGGAATGAAACATTTAATGCGTGTTTAACCTATAGCCGTGTCGTGTCACACACTGTAACATGTTATGAAAAATGTGTGGATTGTGTAAATTATTACGAAAAGAAAACTTGGGGTGTTGAAATGGCGGTACCGTTTTCGCAGGGCATGCTTCGAATAACGTCGAGTTTGATGCAAGAGTTATTTTCTCCCACGCTGGTTGCAATATCTGATCACGTGATATCACATTTGAACGAGCGAGTTTCGCTTTTATTTCTGGTTGGTGGATTCGCCGAGTCGCAGATGCTTCAAAACGCTGTTCACGACGCAGTCAGTCAGCGTGTCAGGGTCATCATACCATCCGACGCCAGCTTGACCATTCTGAAAGGCGCTGTTTTATTTGGTCTCGATCCTACTGCAGTGCGCATGCGCACAAGTCATATGACGTACGGCGTAGGTGAGTTGGTGTGAACTGGAGGTGTGAGCAGCGCTGTGCACGCGACTGCGTTTTGGATTATTTCGGTGCCCCGAGTGTTGTTAAAAAGTGTTTCGTTAAAAAAAACTTCTAACTTTTTATTTCTAATGACTGAAGCATCTGGCGTTTGATTACATTTCGTCTAACCTGTTTTTTCAGGTATTTTGAATAAGTTCCTTCCTGCTGTTCATCCCAGAAGCAAAAAATTAATCCGTAGCAACAGTGTTTGGTGCAAAGATGTTTTCGATTCTTACGTCACAGCTGGTGATGCAATTGCTCTTGGAGACATCGTTCAACGAAGTTACGCTCCAGTGCGTCAGAACCAGTCAGAAATCATCATCAACTTTTACAGCAGCAACAGGCGCGAAGTGCGTTTCATTGACGAAAAGGGCGTGTCTAAATGCGCCACGTTGCGAATCAAACTCTCGCGCAACTCGTCGACCACCCCCCTGCGCAGGAGGGAGCTGCGCATATCGATGATGTTCGGCGACACTGAAATCAAAATCGACTGCCTCGACGTTTCGACAGGAACAAGAGCTGATGCCCGGGTTGACTTTCTCACATGAATTCGCCGACTGTATGAAGGGCGACGTGCATGCATGGGGATGGTTCTAGTTCAGGTCTACGCGCTTATAAGTTACTGGTGGAACTGTATGCGATACTAGTGCACCTGAAACATAACCCTTAACAGCAGATGAACTTAGGTAGCACGCTGAAAGCTTATTATGTTTTTTTTTAAAGACGAAAGGCAAACAAAGCAATTCTCAAAAAGCCGCCTTTCGCGATTGGCAAATACATTTTCCAAACAGAGGAAGATAATAGAGCTTATTTCACAAGATTGCCAACACTGCCCAAATGAGGGAAGCAGCTTCATTTATCAAGAGCGTATGGGATAGATCTGATATTAACAGCACACTGCTGATTATCCTGCAAAATATTTCTTGCAAAAATCAATAGAAAAAAGCCACCACATTTATCAAAAGGTTACTTTTCAAAAACAGATCAAAAAACTTGCGGTGTAAAGGAAGAAATAAAGTCTATGAACAATTGTGAAATTTAATAAAGGAATGTAGGTGTAAACATCATATAGTCTGCATGATTTCAGCTCACATGTTTTCCACCTACCGTAAACTTTTCTGGATTGACTCATAGTTCCACTCAGTGATTTTGCAAACAACGAAAGTTTTCATCTTTTTGGTTTAGGTATAGGGGAAGTCAGGGGTGCCAGAGAGACCATATCCCCCAAATTTCTAGCATATCTTACCATTTTGTGCTTCAACAGGCGGTGTCCCAAAACAAATACTTTTGATCGCTTAAAGTCGAAATATTTGAACCCTTCTAAAATTTTGGCTGGCTGCGCCACTGGGCCAAGGTAAAGACAATAGCAGGCTGCCTGCGTACATTTTACCAAATCTTAGTCGATTTATACAACTTTGGTTTGTACAGAACTTAAAAAAAAACAAACATAAACTTCATTTTTTCAAAATATTTCAAAACGTTGTGAAGAATTGGATTAAATGTTCAGCTGTAACCAATGGTGTGGAGTCAGAGAAAAGTGGGGAACTTTTTATTAAATCGAAGACGTGCCTTTCCGCAAACAAAGTAAATGAATTTTTTTTGTAATTGAGCTTTATGCGCCAATATTTTGTTACCAAATGAAAAGATTTGCAAAAAGTTAGACAACGTAACTCGCTTTCAAAAGCGTGCAGTAGAGGAAAGACTTTTTTCCATCAAAACATAGGCTATTGGCATCATTACTGCAACAGTTACATTTCTGCAAATGAATTCAATTGCACTTTTATGTCGGAAAACGTTGCATAAAATGAAGAAAAAACACTGAGTAACATTTTGACGCACCAACTGCAGATAGACTTTGATCTTTTCTAGCATTTCTCCAAATGTTGGAATTGCACATATCAGAGCGCGCTTACGAAAGTTTTTTAAATATTGATTTAAGTCCTGTTTAGATTTATCTATTTTGTCCCCAGCGTTGGCCAATGTGTAACCTTGCCCTGCGTTTTCCGTAATGCTGTTGTTGCGTGTTTGCACTGAGCAGGTTAAAGCTCACGATTGGAGACCAAGACCTGTTGGGCATCGCGGTCTCAAGCACTCACGCGACGCATTTTTGTTAATGCATTGGGGGAGGGCAACACCAGTCATATGATGCGTGCGCATACTGCGTTATGTACATCTTTGTAATAGCGTAGCAAGTGTTGACTTAAGCGACCGTAGTTCGTAGTGATCAATTTTGCACTGTCGTTGTTCAATCATAAGGCACCAACGTTTTGCAGTACACCGAAGAAAATGAATTATTGCATAATGTTTGCTTTTTTCCAGCAGCAAGAAGTCGCGCTTAGAATGGACATAAAGAACCCGTGCACACAGGGTCTATTTATCAGTGGCTGCTTCGCCAGAAAGCAGCATTGCCGTAAAACGAGTTGCCGGGCGTTCTGCACTCCTCGTCCCGCAGTGGTGGAAATTTATGAGTAACTCCTACATTTACCGACCGTACGCGTTTCGTAACAGCATTGCAGTCGCTGTAAGCCTTTGATTGATGAGTTTCACAGATTGCAACCGCACGGCCGCAGATAATGCAAGTTCGTCCGAATTGCCTTGACCACACAAAAAGTGAAAGACTGTGGTTCGGTTTTGTTCAGTATGCAGGTGAAAAGGCAACTTACATCGCAGTGAGAAAATTGCATTTTTGTTGTTTGCACGCCGAGAAGGTTGCGGTTCCATACAAATTAAGAAATGTAGACGACGACATTTCAGTTGTAGAGGTAAAGATGAGAAAAGCAAAAAGTTACATCAATTGCAATCAGAAGTTTTGATTTAAATTTTTCAGGCCAGAATTCATATTGTAAGGATGTGTTTTCCCTCAATGTTTTACTTCAAATATTTTAACTTGAAAATAATGCAACAGCTTAAATCACTGTCACATACATTTTCTAGATGCATTCTGGGCGAGGTGTTTGCATCAGATTTAAGCACAGCATGCAATCTCGCAGCTTTTTTCCACTTGCCAAAGGTGTGAGCTAAAATTGAAATTGTAATATAGCGGATGGAGTGACAGTGTCCAACTACAAATCGTTACCTTGCAGCAAGTAAAAGCAAGCTTAGGTTCCAAAGAAATCCTGAATTTTTAACTATGTCATGGAACGCTTCTTTACGATCGGCTTGGGGTGTATTAAAAACTGTTAAGTGCATGCCTTTTCTTCAGGCGCAAATTTGTCGGTCAGTTTGTCAGCACGCAAGTGATTGATATGTTTGTGAGATAACCGCTCGGGTCTGATGCTAAAGACTGCAGTGGAAATTGCATATGAGCTTATGAAAACCAATTTACGACGAAAACAACCAAAGCAAACTTTAGGATTACCTTCAAGATCAGTCAATAAATATTTCTTTAGAATCAATGTCATGGATTATACTCGGAGAAAAAATTGAAACGATAGCATTTACTTAAACCTGGAAAAAAGATCTTCAATATTAGTCTTGATTATCCACATTCTCTTTCACTTACGGTACTTTGTCTTTTCCAATCCATGTATACTTTTTCATTTCTGAAAGTTTACATATCACTTTTTACATCAAGCAAGTAAAGAAAACACTTTTGATCATTTTTTCACCTGAACCGTAGAAAGCGCCCATCAAAAAACAGAAGGAAGCGAGCTTGCAAATTAATTTTGTTTGAACGTTTCCAATCGTATCGAGAGCGCTTTTCAAGCCATGAAATTCACACAAAAAGAAACGTTTACCAACAGCTTTCTTTCTGAATTGCTGTGTGACTCTTTTTAACAATTGTATCTGCAACAAAGCTACAGTACACTTGGAGTGGAGCAACTGCAATTAATTTAAATGGCCGCATTATTCAAACATTAGACATGATAAGCGTGACGTATGTCTTGCAAGAAGCGAAAACTTAATTTATGAATTTTTGCTGAAAGAGTTAGGACAACTTCCACTTGAAAAGTACTGATATAAAAAAACAGCTAAGCGAGGCAAACGGTTAAAATCCTACACAAAAAACACAATTTTCAAAAATTATATTGCTTTGAGAATTTCGCAGGACACCAGTGGCCAATTTGCTTCTTCCCGACTGCTAACATGATAGATGACATTTTCTTCTGGTAAAATGCATTGCTTGTCGCCAGTCCTGAAAGCTGTATTCCTTGGCTTTTTTATTTTTATGTTTCAACATACGCACAGTTTAGTGGTTGCAGAACTGAAATTTCGATAACAATCATCTGCAAAATCACAATTAAGGAAAATGCGGCTTTGGCACCAACAACTGTAGAATTATGTACCGTTTTTTTGTTTTGGGTTAAATACGTTACTTTAATAAAATTTGCGGAATGCTTTTTGCTCATTCTGTGACAGCAAGGTAAAGCAAAATGTTTGACCGCTTCCTTCACTTTTGTTGTTGCCTCGCAACAGAGCGTTCTGTGCATTTCTGTATGCAAAATAGCAACTGTTTTCAAGGCATCCTTGGAAACAGGTGCTGTTTTTCACGGCGACTGTACACTTTAATCGTGACTGCAACAGTGCAACTTACCGTCAACTTAGTTGTAGTCAGCAAAGCAATGCATTAGAATTTGAATGACTATGATTTGGATAAGTGCTACAGTGAGAGTAAAAAAGTTCAAAAAAAGTTGATAAATACCACAGATAATTTTGTATTTAAAATAACTAAAGGCTTTTGCTTTGTTTGAGCGTAAACTGTTGTGATTATAAAAAGTTCATTTGCTAAACAACAATATTTTTAAATTTAGGTTTATTGATCAGCTGATCTGCTGCATTGTTTGCGAAATCGTCAAAATGCATAGTACGGACCAATTACACATTGAAACAGAGTACAAAAAAGCAAAAGTCCCAGGCATCTACAAGTTTCTTGCCGTCCTGGCTGTTCTGATGACCATAACTACAATTGTTTTAGCGATCCTGTATGGCTTAGGTGTCGGTTACACGCAAGGTAAGCCATGATTAATAGAATTCGGTTAAAAAATTCTCATCGTATGCTATTTGAAGCGTTAGTCGAAATATCTGTCTAAAATGATTTGTTTTATCCTATATCCATGGGCGTTGGAAGGATTTTTCCAGGGGATAGCCAAAAGGATTTATTTCCAAGGGGAACCAACCGTGGTGAAATTTCATTTTACTCACTCGAAACTAAGAGAACAACCTTTTTTGCTAAAACTTTAATAGGAAAGTTTCACTTTTCAAAATCCAGACGGCTTTGACCGCCTGCCCCTCCTGACGCCCATGCAGTGGCGTAACTAAGGGGGGGGGGGCAATGGGGGACATCTGTCCCCAGGCGCAGCGTTTTGCGGGAGCCAAATTGATGTCAGAATGTTACGTAATAATTACAAAATCTCGGGTACCAGCGGCTGCTACCCAGTTGCGAAATCTCAAGATCACTAAAGTTCGCTAAGCGCGCAGTCACGAACCTTACTTATCATTTCAAGCCGGAGCTTCTTTCTCCAGCAATCAGCGCCCGCATGTGTTTAGACTCACGGGTGCGTCATAATGTTTTCATATAGGCCGGGTTGCGTTGCTCTCATTCCATTGTTTCGTCACAAATCACAATGGGACAGAAATTCAGTGTTCACAGTACATGCAGTGTGTTACTGCGCATGCAGAGCGGCGATGAACAGGCCCGTCGCCAGAATTTAGCAGCATGGGGGGGCCAAAAACCAGAAGGAGGGGCCAAAAACCAGAACGGGGGGGCCACATTTTTAAAATACAGTATTGGATATATGCAGCAACCGGTGGACCAAAAGTGA
>JGI24158J21664_10006002_pt1 | contig 15954 bp, 6 predicted proteins | sample Ectturendosymbi3_FD_21664 | JGI IMG/M metagenome (IMG submission 21664)
AATGTTGGAGTAGCGCTCCCGTAGCTTGTGTTCCACATCCACAAACGCTGGTTTCACGTTTGCAACAGCTTGGATTGTGAGATCACAATTATCATTACCATGCCGCGTGGAAAATGTCGATTAAGTTAACCCACGAACACGATGTTTTGGCTTGCGTACAGTATAAACCAGCGCACCTATAGCCTAATACATGAAGTTAAGAAAAGTAGAATCCTTTTAAGATGTTACTTGTCGTCACTAATGAGTAACGATTGCATTTGTAATCATATTCACAACGCCATAAATATTGCTTAACACAACGCAATTCATTTTTCATGCAAGCTTTTTTAAACTAATCTGCGCTTAACTAGGCATCGATTGGACTTTCGCACCGTAAGTACCAGTCAAACTTCTGGTGCTGCAAAAACTTCCGGAAGTACAACGGGAGTTTATTCGTACACAACACCTGCCTTCAAGCATTGCGAAACTTCCCGATGATGCTTTTGTTTCGGTTGTGACGGCCGACGCACGCTCCATGGTTAATCTTTTCTGTTTGTTTATGAAACCGCACCTGCTAGCGTTGTTGTAAGATAAAACTGTCTTGACTTGCTTCGTTGTGCTTTCTTGCGCAAGTTGTCTGGACGCGTGAGAAATATAACAGCGTTTTGTCAACTCCTATTGAGGCCGATAATATCGGCCGTTTTGGCCGATACCGATATATCGGTAAAGCCCAAATATCGGCCGATACATCGGCCAGGCCGATATATCGGTCGATCTCTAGTAATAAGACATTATCGCCTACCTTGATTTGGGTAACGGCCCAAACAAGTTTGGGAACCACTGTTGTAGGCGAACTGCCGTTATAGCCAAATTCGCTATAGTCGAATTCTACTGTACTTCAAAGGTTAGATTACAAAGGATGCTTGTTTGCCCTAAAGCTAAACCCAAATTTTTTTGAAAAGGTACATAAAAAGCGCTCCCATCACAAGTATCATGCAGTCTCGTCGACACGGGGGAGGGGTGCTTTGGTGGGCTTATCCCCCCCAAACAAAGCTCCAAGCCCCCCCCAAATTGAAATATGAAACACTATAAATCAGTGGAGTTTTTGTCAATTTTTAGAATGTCAAGCCACCCTTGCAGAAACGCAAAGCCCTCCTATTGAAAACTTTCTGGCGACGGATCTGGTGTCATGTCTTATAACCGATTAATCGCCGAGCTGTCCCATTCCGTTCCTTACCACCTCGACCTGCATACTCTGCTGGTCACGCAGCGTTCATCTGGTTGCAAACGGCTGGATCATAATTTACAGCATGTATACAGCAGATCGTGGGATCTTACTTTGCGCATAGCAAATCCAAATGCACGCTAATGGTCTTCCAGCGAGATGCAGTGCCCGAATGCAAGGCACTAGGGTAACGAGGCGAAGGCATTGCTTGGTGCAGAGCATGTTTATCAAAAGGAGAACGAGCAAAGCGATTTCATTAATAAACCCTTGCGTGCAACATCGCACTGCTCTGTGCTAAAGTGTAGTGTTGGTAACAGGTTGTGAAATAGAAAGTAAAAATCAATTTTAATGTGTTACGCAAGTAAACTACATGTTGGTTGAACAATATTAATAACGGAACTGTCGCTAAACCAAAACTTTCAGATCGAAAAGCGATTTTTGGCTCGCACAGCTTTACCTTGGTACGCTTTCCAGCATCTCCTGTTGGTTCATCTGCCACAGCTCCTTCTCATACGTGTTAACGCCTTCGACCTGGCAGAAAAGACAGGGTTCATTCAAAAACGCTGAAGCGAAATCGATTTCCCTGTAAAACCCTTTGCGAGCCGATTCAGCTGCGTCGTCCTGGTGGTGTGTTGTTGCTGAAGGATCAGCGCATTAGTGAGCTGTTTTGGGCGCTTTCCGCTGGGAGGAATACGACTGCGAGAGTGTGTGAAGCGCAACGAGGTGAAAAACGTTGGCGAAATTAATATTCATAACCATAAAATTATCTTTGCATAAACAACAAAATAAAAAAACGATCAAAACGCAGCTGCGAAGGAACGCAACCGTTAGCTGCATGAAATTTCATCTACGCTAGATTGATTTTACTACTCATTAATGTCGGATCGAACATTAATACAAATAATACACTACATAAACTGTCCTACAAAACTTTCGCAATGTGTGAGAAATTTTCCAGGCTATCGCAACTCGTGCTACACTTTTTCTTTTGCGGCAAGTGGCTTTGGGTGATTCTCTGTACTCGTTTTCAGGGACTGAAGTCACTGTTCCTTTATTTATTCTTTCCCTGTCTGTTTGTTTTGACTTTCCTGTAACTGAATTCCAAAGTGCATGAGAAATACCTTTCGAAGAGGTGAATGTTGGTGGCTCCGAACCGCTGCTTCCTCCTTTGCAATTTGCTACTCTAACCTTGCAAAGCCGCAATGAACAGATCCACTTGTTTACCCGCATCGGGTTTCATTGCTCATATTTTAAAACTCTGTTCAGCGCAGAATTGAGTGAATCTCGAAGTCTTTACGATGAAACACCGTGTAAGCCTTGATGCTTGCAGCTGGCAACCAATTTCCACTGACTATGTCGACGCGCTAATGCGAAACCTATCCCTGACCTTGAGCTTCTTATTCGCCGCTCGTAGAAAAACTATACTTTTTATCACCCTTTTGTGTTTGGTGCTGTTGTCTAATTAATACTATTTACCAAACGAAGTTAGTCACCTTCAACAGTTCGAATTCAAAGTCAAGGGATTTCACATCTTTGGAAAGTTCATTCAGATCCTGATATCCCAAACCGTTTTCCATGGCATGCAGGCCACACGTGTGAGAAGTGTGGTCACGCCCTGAACAGAAATATAATTAAAACTTAAATGACTGAAAGAGTGCTATATCAAGTGCAAGCGACAGAGAGGGGTTTTTCGCGAAGAGTCCACGGCGTGACACTTCGCCACAAAGTGCGGAGCTGCAAAATTCTTAAAACCCTGAATGTCGACTCACTTCTCAGAGAGAGATCTCAGCTACCATAGTTCGGCCACGTGACCAGAATGTCCCAGGAATAATTGGCGAGGCAGGTCCTGTGGCTACACCCACGGGAAAGCGGCGCAGAGGTCGCCCAAGAACCAGGTTGCGTGATTACGTCCCCAACCCGGCTTGGCCCCATCTTGGTGTAGAGTCAGCAANACTATCAGAGATTGCTAAAAACCGTGAGGTATTTCGAGTCCTCCAAGGGCTGCTGTCCCCGCGACCTCCCTAGAGGAAAAGCGGGTACAAAAATGAATGAAAAAAACTGGCGACTCATTGCAAGCGAGCCATGACCTCGCGTAGTTTCAGAGCCATTAAAGGCACTCTACTCTTGGGAAACATTCGGACAGCGGCTTTACAACGCAATAAACTGTTTGACGCAGCACTTCCAGCAGTTACGTTACGAGCTTCTGCAAAGTCTGCTGGCGACTTCTCCAAATAGAGAGATTCCAGCTACGATGGTTCGGCCACGCGACCAGAATGCCCCTGGAAAGATCGGTGAGGCACGTCCTGCTGGCAACACCCACAGGAAAGCGGCTCAGAGGTCTGCCAAGGATCAAGCGGCGTGATTATATTTCCGACCAATTGCTTGGTCCCGTCTTGGTGTGGAGTCATCAGAACTGTCGGAGATTGCTGAAAACCGTGAGGGATTTCGAGTTCTCCCAGGGCTGCTGTCCCACGAACCTCTTGAGAGGAAAAATGGGTTTGAAAATGAACGCAGGGAACTTGGAAGTAATTCCTTTGGAACAGGGGTGGGGAACCTGCCGCCCGCGTGAACATTTTATACGGCCTGCATCAGGAATTTTCGTTACCCAGTTAAGAGTAACAAAATCGCGTCAAAACGAAGCTCCATGATAGCAAGGTACTTAAGGAAGGATGTTATAAGAAACCACCATCCTTGATAGTAAGATAGAGGAGGAATTCTAGGACAAAATCAGTTGTTGTTTGTGGCCCGCCAGCGATAATCCGCAATTTATGCGGCGTGTGATAATTAATAGGCTGCCCACCCCTGCTTTAGAACTAAATCATCCAGCCTTGAATAATTAATTTGATGGGCTTTTGGTGAGTATGTGCTATGGTTCCAGCGCTGTGGAGCCAGAGTGCAAACAATTTTGGATGACTGGAATTGAAACCGGAGCTAAAACATTTAGATCAGTGGTTTTCAACATTTTTTGTACCACGACCCATTAAAGCAACCCACCATAATCCAACGATCATCATCTAAAACTCGAATAAAGCAACTGTAATACAGCTGTGTACACAAAACATCTGCTCACGACCCCTCCAAAATGGTCCGTGACCCCTCTGGGGTCCCAAACCCCGGGTTGAAAACCATTGTTTTAGATGGTGGAGCTGAAGCCAGAGCCTGAATTTTGGTTTCCAGTTCCAGATCCTTGGTTTGTGTTGTGTGTAGATCAGGGCTTCTGAAACTTTTTTGCGTATGTCCCACTATCGGTCTAATATTTCATTTTGCAACATCTCATTCATCGTGGTGCAATAATCAATTGCACAAATAATGGTTTTCAGTTTTCACTGGATCAGATCATTTTGTAGCTGGTGCCAAAATGTTTTAGATGTGGGAGCCAGAGCTGGAGCGAAAAAAATTCAGATGCCTGGAGCTGGAGCCTGAAATTAGAGTTCCAGCTGCACAGCCCTGGCTTCAACTGTTTTGACTTACCATGGTAGAGGTCACGTAAGCTTCGAGAAATAGTGGGATAATCAGCCACACATGCAGCTGGGCAAGAAAATCGTGCAATTTCTCCAACCAGCATAGTCTTCACGCATTCTTCCCAACAAGACAATTTGAAACTTTTCCCGTAAAGAAGTTCAAAAGGTTTCTTGAAATTTCGTGAATCATCAATAACATTGGTTTCCTGCAAACGGCAAAATTGCACAATTTCGTAAAGACCATCTTTTGACAATGTCAAAAAAACACAACATCATTAAACATGAACAGCACCTGTCAGCTCCTACATTAGCACAAACGAAGCTGAGGTGCATGTTTGATAAACAAGAGTTGCATAATAACGACAAACAGAGCCACAGAACTCTGGAGAAGCTCATGGTTCAATTTTTTGTTTGACTGAGTAACAGAACTTTGAAAAACTTCTTATATAAAACAATTTATAATTATATTTCATTTGACAGTAGGCTCGACTTCTCAGACGAAAGCAAGTGTTATACACACTATAAACATTTGACTTTGGGTGACAGGATATTGCATGTTCTAATGAATTGTAAATGAAAATAATGTATTAATACACATTATGGAAAATGTAAATAACTATAGAAGTCAGCTATGTCCAACCAAAATGCCTTACTGAGCTAAAAATTATGTTGCTCTCGGAGAGCAGCTCTCCTAACACCTTCACTAACAGGTGGTTTGTCACATGCCAGTTATCGGGCACTGGCCTGCTTTCACGATTGTTGTGTAAGTNCAAATTGTCCACTGGTTCTGAAGTGATGGCATNAAAGTTCAAATAGGGGCATGTATTGAATGACATATTAATGAGGGTTGCCCATATTAATTGACTTACTCTGTTATCAACAAACTAAAATCTCAAGCTAGTGAAAGCATTCAAATCTTAACTGCAATCATACTGACTGTTTGACACCTCTAATCACTCCTTAACAGTGATGTCATGGACAATTTCAGTGGCAGTAGAACAATTAGGCTAGAAATCAGAAAATTATAATCATTTTTTCACTGAGGTGTCATAGCAAACATGGAAATACGTCAGTACACAATACAGACATGATCAAGTGGCACTAAGGAACATTTCATCAAAAATTTCAGATTTAAGATAATTATCAAAATAAGGACAGGTCATTGTATTGCACATCCACAACAATGAAAAGCTTTAACTGAACCACACCTGCCTGCAGGTTGGACATAGCTGCTCAAGTCTTTGCACATATGACAAAGCAAACTGCCCAATTGATGTCATAAAGTAAAAAAGATTTACCTTATCAGTAGCTGGATCAAGGGTCCGAAAATGGAAGGTGGCTTTAGACCCATTTTCGCATGTAGGTTTCTCACCAGCACCTTGCTTTATTATGGTCTTCTTTATCTTGTCTTTTCCAATTATTTCTGACATGACTACCATTCTGTCCACTTACAGACTCTGTTGGTGCATATATACAAACTAAGAAAGTCAAGTTGTGGCAATGTGGTAAGCTATTCTAAAATTGTGAAATGTTGTTAAGCTTCTGTGGACCCCTGTGTCAATCTTATAATTATTGTAAATTCCCCCACACCAGTACTGGAGAGAAGCTCCATAAAAGTAAAAACACAAGCATCAAACAGCTGCAACTGTATCATTGCATCAAGACCCCTTGCTACGATTTTCAAAGAAACTGTTCTCAACGTTGATGCCTAACCAGGGTTGTTGTAAAAGAACTTTACCCAAAAACAAACCATCCTGTTTTTTTTTTAAAGCCCACTTAAAAAGACCCAATGAAACCCACCAAAAAACCCACTCTTTACTTTTCCTTTGAAAAATCTATTAAGAAGTAAAAAATAAGATAAGCAGGACACTTGTGCAGTTAACCATAATTTTTTAACAACACCACATCTAAAATCATAGCAGATTACCAAAATCTATGGTGACCATTGTCAAAAAAGGCAACTACTTCTATTTTTTTAAACTTTTTGCATACAAGTCTCGATTTTGTAGATGTTGTTGACAAAAATGTCAGGCAAGAATTTTTAAGTATGTCAAGGTAACCAGAGGTGGATATTTGAATTTAGAGGCCCTAGGCAAACTCTCAGAAAGGGGCATAAAACATTGCTGTTCGAGAACAGCTTTTTGGGAGTACGCTTGCGCCCCACCTCCTACGCCACTGCTACCGTCCACACCTTCACTGTTGTTATTGTTTCGCTTCGCATAAGAACATGTGCTATTTTGCTTCGTCTGGGTTGATTAGTTAGTGAAAGGTTGGGTTTCACACTGTTTTTACCTTTTTTCCTACAAAGGTTGAACAGCAGCTCTAGTCTGTGACTCAGTCTACTCTCTACTAGACTCAGGCTGAGTCGACTTTCTACTCAGCCTACCGAGCTGTACATCGACAACATTGTACAACTTTGACGCAACAATATGCACAATAATGAACAACAAATAACGCAACAACTCTCAATATCTCTTGTAACTCAACCTCCTATATAACTAACTAGCCTACTTGGAGTCTGAAAGTGGCACTGAGATCTAAAAAATTCATAATGATGCATCAACATACTGAAGCAAATAATAATTTCCCCTAAAAAATGGGGAATCTTCACGGAACCCCACTACATGTTTCGGGGAGCAGTAGGGTTCCGCGGAACCCCGGTTGAAGAGCACTGATCTAAAGTAAACAAAATAATTGATTAATCCCATAATTAGATAATTTATTTGTGTACCTTAAATCAAAACTTTTGGACCAGAAACGCTAGCAAGTTGATCAAAGGCTCAAAAGACTCTGATTCTAGCCTAGTTTCCAATGAAAATTTCGGTGAAATACTTTTGTCTAGCAGTTGGGCTCTAGGCCAAGTAACACGAGCCAAAATAGCCAAAACCTCCCTTACTTATGACGTCACTCACAACAAACGAGAAACCCAAAACCAAAAATTTCTTTTTCATTGCAAACTAGAAGGCTTGCCAAATCTTTTGAGGATTTGAACAGCTAGCACAGTCAACAGAAGAGCTATGCTGTTGGAAAGGCAATCGAAAATTGCTGTTTAGGCTAATTTCCAAGTACAAATATATCATACCCTGGCAGCCAACGTGTTAAGCAAATTACCAAGTTCACCACTGGGTGCCGCATATTATATTTCTTTTCTGTAGGGTGCCGCAAGCCTAAAAAGATTGGGAACCACTACCTTAAATAATATACACAGGTACCGCGTTAACACTTTGGTGTCTGGCCGCCTTTGAGGATTCTCGTGCCAAAACAACCGGATTTCATGTGGCTTTGTGCGTGCTTAACTTGGGTGCCAAAAGTGGTAGAGAGCTGTTCAAAGGCTCAAAAGACGCGACAAGTCTTCTAGTCTGCACCCGAAAAAAACTTTTTTGCTTGGGTGTTGTGAGTGACATCATAAGTGGAGGACTTTTAGGCCACCTTGGCCCACTTCACCTGGCCTTGGGCGCAAATTGTTAGATGGTAGTTTTTCACTGAACTTTTCATTGGAAACCAGGCTACAGTTAGAGTCTTGATACTTTGGATGACCGATTGGGGTTTCAGGTTCAAAAGTTATGATCTAAAGTAATAAAAATATTTGACTAATTAGCTAATTAATTTTTTTTTTTTAGATCATAACTTTTGAACCAGAAACACTAAAAAGTTGATCAAAGGCTCAGAAGACTCAGACTCGAGCCTAGTTTCCAATGAAAACTTCAGCGAAATACTTTGACCTAGCAGTTGGGCCCTAGGCCAGGTAACACGAGCAAAAATGACGCAAAAACTACTTCACTTATTATGTCACTCGCAAAAAATTCGCAACCCCTAACCCAAAATATTTTTTTCAAGTGCAGACTAGAAGACTGGCTGATCTGTTTAAGCACTTGAACAGCTCTCTGGCGCAATTAGCGGAGGAGCTATGGTGTTGGTAAGGCAACCAAAATCTGCCGGTTTTAGGCCAAAATCTAGATATGATATATTTGTAGGCCAGCTCTGAAAGTGTTAAGAACCCATGACCTACAATAACCTTGTTCATTTTGTTGCATTAACTTTGGTCTTTGGGCTATGAAAGAACTTGTTATAAGCCAAGAAAAAACTGCTAAAACAAATTAATCTGGATTTCACATACAGTATTTACTTGATTGTTCGCCGCTCTTGATTGTAGGCAGCACAAAATGGTGCTAAAAAATTAATGCAAGCAGCTGTTAATTGTAAGGCACACTTGAACATAGGTTACCTAAGCCTCTGAGATAATTACACATACACAGTACATTTCATATTTAATTGGCAACCCTGGTAATGGTGCTTACACCACTACAATTCCCTTCTGCTCATCATGAAATCCCTCCTGCGACGGATGTGCACACGATGCTGAAAGGAATAGAATGCGAAAAAAGAGTTCGGTCGACAAAATTTAGCTAAGGAAGGAAAGATTGAGCATCATCTGTACCTTTCAATTCAAAGAAAAACAAAATTTAAGCTGCCCTTGACTATAAGCCGCATGAAATGATGAAACAAAACTTTATAAGCTGCGGCTTGCAACTGAATAAATATGGTATGCAAGTAGACAAGACAATTGAATGAACATAAAAAGTTTGTCAGAAACTTAGGGAGAAAGCTGTTGTAGAAGAGTGCTCATGCATCTTATCAGCAAATGTAATCAAGTGGTACAGTTTGTTGAGCACGTGCCACCAAAGCTGGTGGGCTGTGTTCAATTCCTAGTCTAGAGTAAGACTTGATAAACAGTACTTCTGTCCTCTCCAGCCTCATGCTCAGCATTAATGGGTGGGTACAAGGGAATGGTTCACATGTGATGCTGCCACTGACTTGCCACCAGTACAACATTCACAGTGAAAACCGAGTATAAATGAAACTGATCTGAGGAATCTGGTCATTGAATTCAACTCTTCACTTCACACAAATACATGTATTCAATTCTTCTAATAATGTACATGTATTCAATTCTTCTAATAATCTCAACTTTTCATATTGCTTGCCCACCATCATCTGTGTTATGTAAATGAACACTGCATACATGTTGTCTTTACACTGACGCTTATCTCGTGTATATATTTCTTGTTTTTCTTTTGGTTGCTTATTTCTTTGGTTGCACTGATCTGATCATTGAATTTGAACTACCCCTACATAGGAATGCACATAATGGTATATTGAATCCTATGGATTCAAGTCCCTCAGTATTCGAATAAAAAAATAAGAGTTTTTTCAAAAATTCAGATTCAAAATAAATTGAGATTAAACAAATTATGCAAAATATTGCAAAGTCGGCAAAACAAATGACTTCAACAAGTTTTGCAGTCGCAATAAATTTTGCAGAGGTACTCTTTATGCTCCTTAGCAAAAGAAAGGAACACTCAAGCTCACAGCACTGCATAGTGGTGTATCTAGCTAATTAACAGGTTGTGTGATTACGGATTGGCATTTTAAACATCTGTGCAATCAGCTCATTTTGCTCCTGTTCTGTTTCTTCTTTCTTCTCAGATTGCAGAATAAGAACTGCACATGTATGTGGTGTGCTACTGAGTTTGGTGATTTACTGTTCATGTGTTGGTGTAACTAATGAGCTTGGAATCATATTGCTAAGAAACTGTGTAGATAGAAGGAACTAGTGGGCTGTGCCAAGGACTAAAAATTCATTCATTTGGGAACATTTCTCCCAACCTAATCAGAGGTCAGGTTGCAGCCACCATCGCCCTTGCCCTTTGGAACATAGCACAGGAAATTTTATTCCAGAATAGGATTTAATATTTTGGACTCGAAATAAAGATTCTGGAATATTCCACAACCTCAAAATGTTTATCCCTACGTTTAGATGTTCTGAAATATTCCAGAATCTCCAGAAGAATAGTGCAGTGAAGAGACAAATAGTGAAGAGACACATTGTAGAACTGCCAGATGAGATGGTAAATCACATGAAAGAATCTATTTTATTCAAAGTCAGTTGAATGAATGTACAGATATTGCAAAGTCAATTGTAGCTTTCTGCATTCATTTCATAAGTTAACAATAATAATTCACCAAAATACATGCTATTCTGCAAAGGCCTATAGTTGCATATCAAAAATAAATATTTTTTCCAATTTTTTCCAATGCAGTGCCAACTTTATCAGCATATATTCAATTCCTTGGGGAATAATTTGTTGAGTTTGGCATTGATGGTGCAGTAGCATGTGCTGGTGAAAAAATCGAGTCCCAGTAGTAAAAAATCTAAAATAGAGCATCCAAATAAATTTGACACATTGTTTTCTCCACAAAGATGCAATAGAGTGGGAAGGTAGGTTTATTCATGCATTTTTGTTACTCAGACCACAAAGAAACGGAAATGCAATTAAAGAACAAAAACACGAAGGGGCAGAAAAATCGCTTGCATGTTCATAAAAATTTATACTGTAGAATAGTGCTCTTCAACCTTTTTTGTTATGGTGCACCCTTAAAGGTGTTTTGATGAACTCATGCACCCTTCTTATTGACACGCACCCCACCTAATTGCGCCCATGTCTGTAAGTACCGTGGCCTAAATAAGCAAGTACCCTAATTCAGTAACTCAGCTACATAATTCAGTTGATAATGGCTCATTGTCTGTTGCTTATGAACCACAAATAATCAACTAATTGCAAAAATTAGCTTGACATGGTCTGATGCTTACATACTACACTTTTTGTAAAAAGTATCTGTTTAGTGTGACAAGTTTGTGATGCAGCCTTGTGAACCCTTTCGTAGTGGTGCACCACACGCATATTTCGATGCACCCTAGGGTGCACCGTGCACACCGGTTGAACAGCGCCGCTGTAGAACAATGGAGGACCTAAGCAATTTTGCAATTTGTATGAACTACATATGAGACAAATAGGGTGGTGAAAGACTTTGTGGGTCAACTACTCAGTCAACCTTATTGTTGGCATCCAGTTAACAATGGCTGATTAAAGAAGCTTCAAGTGAAGAACAAAATGATGTGAAAGTGCAAACATCGTAAATCATAAGAATAATTAGTAATAAAGTATAATATCAAAGAAAAAACACTGAGGGTGAAAAGAATGCCTATGTACAAGGAGAGTAAATTCAATTTTTTTTTTTTTTGCTGAAACATTTCATGGTTATTTTTTGCAGAGACACTTTTGTCATTAAAACATTTCGGTCATTTGTCTCACAGTTATATTAAAACTCACCATGAGTGTGTTTTCAGCATATATTTCAAATATTCTGACTGAAATGACAAATTTTTTTCAGTCATTTCAAATATGTTTGACCGAAAAAAACAGTGAGCAACTGAAAACTAGCAGCAAACAATTTTTTCAGAGGAGCTATAGCCCATGACACACTAAATTACGTTATAATTGTGAACATCAGCTGTTAACTCGGCGTTTGTATTCTTTTTTTTGTGTGAGGAGATCGATGCTTATCACCTTAGGATTATTATTACATATTGAAATACGACAGCTGTCTTGCAGTTCGATCTAGAATCTGTAGCAAGTGCACACTTTTTTCCTTAAATTACTTCTTGCCGTGTGACACTGAAGTTAATTTACTTGCCATGCTTCTGTGAAAATTTTCATGCTCCATCCACTTTTTCACTTTGGAAGCCATCTTATTGTGTAAACATTTTTCGGTAAAGGTCTTCGAGTGCANACCATTAATTTTAATAGTATCCTAAACAACGATGAATTTCAGATCAATGATCGAGCTATATTTACTAGATACAATTTTAGTGTTGTAGTAAGTTGACAATTCTATGCCTGAGTGTTGTAAAAGCACTCATAAAAATATTTTTCTTTAGTTTTAATTAACTTCACTTTTTGTAAAATGCTGTTTATTACAGTTTTTTAAAATTATGTCTTCAAAGTCTAACAAGATTATATAGTTTATTATCTCTGCATGTCTAATATAAAACTGACCACAAAAACTGAAGCAAACAATTTAGTACCATTCATCACTAAGGCTTGGACCGATTAACAATATATACTTTATAATATCAATTAAATTTTAGAAATTGGAAAATAGAACAACTGTTAGATTTATCTATTTGTGATTGTTTTCAATTTTTTCAGGCCATTATGAAAAAATACCAAGAATGCAAAGTTTTAAATCCTCCTGTTCTGTTGCGGCCAGTGGCCCAACTATATGGACAAGTACGTATGGACTGGAACCAACACATGGACTGACTGCTCGTTGAGCCATCCTGCTGGGCACAAACCGTTCACACGTTCACATTGCGTTCGTATGTATAACATAACCAGGATGTAAAGGTCGTGCCAGGTGCAGACTTCACAAAAAGAACGTACGATAGGTGCAGTTCGTTGTAAAAGAAGGGGATGTTGCTGCAACCTCTCAGTTGGCATTATGCTGAATGCGTGGTTCACCACGAACGGAATGTGCGCGAAGAACAACGCCATATATATGTCGTGCGAACAAGCAATAACAGAGTGATCTCGTCAGGTGAACTTTATTGTTGCTTGCTGCCACAGTGCGAAGCTTTGCGCACATGGCACTCGGGCTTCCCAATCGCAACAGTTCCTGCATCTTTGAATTGACATGAAAAACAGCTAGATTTTTATTAACAGTAACAATACACACCTCTAATGATTAGGGGTTTCAAATACCACAGCAAACATTAGGTGTTATTTCAATGATAAATTTTCTAAAACTCAAAATACTAAAGGCTTATGCTATTAGAAGCCTGAATATGACTTCACTTGTAAGTCATGTGTGAACAACAACATGAAAAAGAAAGCTGGCTTCGCATTGTAATTGTTTAGCAGACAGTAATAGTGCAGATTGATCTTGCAACAGTAAAGAAAGACATCAAAATGCTGACGATTTATGAAAATGAAATCAAATGTCTCAAAAATTTAATTGAAGACATTGCTATGAAAAACAAAGCTAATTTTTTAAAGCTTTGGTCATAACAATTTTTTTTGCTTCAGTCAGTGGTGGTGCAGCAAAACTACATGGCTGTAGACAAACTACAATCAATGCAAATCAAATTCGTGTGGCCAGTAAAAGTGGTTCCCACTGGACTAGTGTGGTTGCTGGTTGCCTGCCAACAACATGAGTTATTGTATTGTTAATCGCAAATGCAGAACATGTGGGAAGTGCTGACTCCAGGTTATCATCTGGATCCATCTTGCAGACTGTTGCAGAAAATGATATTCCTATGATTCCACTCCCTGTGAAGCTATGTCTGATCACTTGTCCTCTCCTTGAAGTTAAAAGTAGATCAAGTTATAAAATAATATACAAGTTTGTTACATTTGCTGGTATCGGAGATTCATTGTAGCATAAAACACCAATGGAAAAATTTTTTTTTGAGATGAACAATCTTACATTTGCTTTTCTCTTCTGTTGCTATGAAACCACTGCTTGGGATCAAATAGTGTGGCTTTACGCCACGCTGAAAACACTTTGTACCGCTTTATTCATATATCTCTCTTTTATTATAAGCTTGCTAGTTAATAATGGGATGTTTAAGAATAGCCTTAAGTCTTAAAAAGTAAACTACATTTCTGCTGGTTTGGCTGAAACTGAAATGCTGTTACTGCATTGTAAAGATGGAAGCAGCTACAGAACCACCCATTGATCTTCCTATTTCAAAACTTATTCAACCATACTGCCTCGCATGACGCAGTTCAAATAAAGTGGTCATTTTATCACTCGACCAGCATCCATCGGGTAGCCTAATAGGTAGGTTCCAAGTCTACCATGCGAATGGTTTATCAGTTCATCTCTTACCTTGGCAACTTTCGTTTTGGTAGTGGCTCCAATTTTCAAATCATTACACCGCTTTTTCTTTTTTCAAAACATTTCAAACTTTATGTTTAGGGGTTAGATTTAAGGATTACTTTTTGGGGTAACATTTAGGGGTTAGGTTTAGGGATTAACTTTAGTTAGGGGATGAGTTTAAGTTTAGGGATTAGCATTAGGTCAGCATTGGGATTAGGGCTGCAGTTAGGGTTATAGTATTTCCTTTGGTGTAGGAACCTATATGGAGGTTTGGGGTGTTGCCAAGTGTAGAAGTTGCTTGCGAGGAATCTTGTCGTTGCATACAGAGATGCTGGTTTCCCCAAACGCTACCAACGAGGCAGCCTAGTCGTTGTATGAGTATTATTCTAACTCACGACTAAAACTGCCTGACGTTTTAAGTTGCCCAGCCGAAGCAAGGTGTTTGGCTTTCACCATTTGATAGTTCGTTTCACAGATTTCCTGGTGCACAAATCTTTATTTACAAAAGGTTGCTGATTAGCAGCAGCAGAAATAGCTTTACGATGGTGCGACAGCAGAAACAGCCAACGTGGTCCGTGCACTAGTGATACAAAACTCGAGTCTCTAAAACATGGTGTCCACGCCGAAAAGGACAAAACTTCGAAATGCAATGCGCATCGAGGTCACTGCGTAAATGGAGTGGAGCACGCACACACGAAATCCCTTGACGCGAATGACAAGTTGATACAAACCATACCTCACGTACGGAATACAATCGCAAGTCGGAAACAACAATTCGTAATGTGAAAAGTTAAAACCACTATAGGGTCATGGGCATCGGAAAGGGGACAGGATTTTTTTAATTTCAGCAAAAAAAGTTTGTTTTGTTAGTTTCCAAGGGGAATAAATAAACTTCACCTGTTTTATGCCCCTACAAAAATTTTGGATAAATCCCTTAGTGGCTCCCCTGGAAAAATGGCTTAGGGTTTGCCTTATTACGTTTAGTATGTTTCTTTTACCAAGCCTACTGCATTCTCGTCATGCATTACTGTCACATTACAAGACATGGTTGAAAAAGGTTTTTAGGAATACGGATGGTTCTGCAACCACACACTGCCTTTAAACAATTAAAGATACACACCTGGCCTGCTCATCTGTACATGCCTCACCTCTTCACCCATTGCTTGCCCATCATCATCTGTGTTGTTTTGACGTCTACTGCATTTTTTTTAATTTTTATTTTTGCTATATGCTACATTTCTTTGTGACTCCATTTTTTTGGCTTGTTTGTGCACATATTTTCTCTTTCGGTTACCATGTGTTGTATTTTTATGTGCTTTGATTGATTTTGTTACTCTTACTTACTATATTAAAGATAGACATACACAGCAGGTTTGTAAATTTCACTACAAATAACAAATTATGAATTTCGCTTAAAACAAGATACAGCACAGACATAAAACTGAGTCATCCATAAAACACAAAAACCTACTGTTCTTTTGTGATACACAATATTGCACATGGTGACATGGTGTCCGTTCAAAACAGACCCGTTCAAAACAGACCATTCATAACAGACCCGTTCAT
>JGI24158J21664_10006006_pt1 | contig 15951 bp, 4 predicted proteins | sample Ectturendosymbi3_FD_21664 | JGI IMG/M metagenome (IMG submission 21664)
TGATTTCATTTGAAGCATCTCCTCAGTTGAGGATTGAATAAGTAGGGGTGGATTAATGAGTTATGGACAACTTTCAGTACAGGTAGTGTTGTATACTGTTTAATTTTGGATAGAACTCCACAAGCTCTTGATATTTGAGTTTTCATTTTTTGTACATGAGGTTGCAGCTTAACGTGTTGTCAAGAATGGCACCTAGTTCTTCAGGTTATTTTTGGGGGAAATGCTGTGGTTATTTATAATGACTTTCAATGAAGTAGGCTTGTATTTTTGAGAATGTAATAGCATAAATTAGTCTTATTGTAGTTTAGAGAAAGCTTGTTGGCTCTCAGCCAGGGGTCAAATTTACATCGTTCAAGGTTAACAGCTGTCTGAAGAGCATCAAAACAGGAGTTTGAGATGTGAAGATTAATATCATCATCAAATAAATTAGTATGAAAAGAGGACATTTTTGTAATATTGTTAATGTAAATATAGACAAGCAAAGGTGAAATAACACTTCCCTGAGGAACTTCGCAAGATATCACTTTGTACGAAGATTTAAATTCCCCTTCTTTAGTGCACTGCATTCTAATATGCACAAAACGTGAGAATAGTTTATGAGAAACATCTTTTAAACCACGGTGATAAAGTTTGTCAAGTAAAATATCTTGGTCACAACAGTCAAATGCTTTTGATAGGTCTGGAAATAAGGAACATCTTATTAATGTATTATCAAAGTTTTTTAGCAGTTCATCATATATGGCTGTGACGGCAGGTTCCGTTGAGTGATTTTCTCTGAAACCATATTGTCTTTTGTCAAAAAGATTGTGTTCTGTCAAATAAGAATATACTCTGTGATAAAGAACTTTTTCGAATAACTTTGACAATACTAGGAGAACAGAGATTGGTCTATATTCATATGAGTAACTTGGGTTATGAACTTTAAGAACTGCAAGGAACTTTAGGAATATTGAAAGAAAATAGTTTAGTAACATTTCTATCATCCAAAAAAATTTTGTTTGTGGTATTTGCAAGCAAGAAACAACGTAAACATGTCGGAAAAATGCCAGAAATTTGAACAAAATTCAACTCAGAAGTGATTACGTCATTAAAAAAGAATTCGGCAAAATGCACAAATTTTGAAGTCACGAGTTTTGATCTCGGTCTCGAATTTCAAATCTCGAGTCTCGGTTTCGGAGTTTTTGAAGAAGTCTCGGTCTCGGTCTTTAAGTTTTGACCAGCTCTGGATGTCAAAGGTTACAGTCTCGACTACATCATTGGTTACCACAACCCTGCTCAGGTAACCTCTAAACACAAACGCCATTGTTGTCGTTGCCCAAAATGGACAGAGTATTAGCTTGTACTGGACTAGCTGACAGGTTTAGACGCGCGCGCGGGTTTTTGTACAACTTAGAAAGTCGTCTCAAGCTCATCTGATCAGAAAAAACAATATGCTGATTTTGGAAAATATTTTATATGATAAAGAACAAAAACAATTTTCAGAACAAAAATGTAGGAAGCGCTCTTAACAAATGAACGAAAAAGTAAAGAAAAGTTTAAAAATTCCCCCAACAAACGTCATTGATGGTCGGTTTATGGTTTAAATCGAACCTAACTTCAAGCTTGTGGTTCTATCTGCAATAAAAGTGAATTAGGTTGAGACATGAAAATTTTCTATTTTCATTGAAATTTTCAGCCACATTAATCAGCCTTGCCCAAAATAGGCAAATTGTTTACGAAAACCAGGCACATGAGGTAAACTTGCCCAAAATGGGCAAATGCTTTACGACAATTGTTGAACAATCAGTTTGATCGCAGCACCCTAATGACTTTCATGTCTCACATACGGCACTCGACCAAGTAACTGGATACATATACAAGGCCCGTAACTACTGGGCGCAGGGGGGCGGCGAAACCCCCCTAAAATTTTGACCCCCTGAAAAAATATATGACATAGCATAAAATTATTGGACACATTTCAAAAAATTTGGGCCCCTCCCAGAATCGCCCCTCTGATGTCCCAAGCTGGTTACGGGCCTGCACTTAGCGCCTCCAGAAAATCATCTTCTGCTCAACGTTGGCGTTCACGTGTACTTTACAAAAAATTGCATACAAACGCTTAATGCTTTCCCTACCGGTTTTCTTCATCTATTGAGCCAGTTGTTCAAACCACTGCTTGGCCGCACTTGATCTCGGGACAGGTGTTGAGCAGTCATTCGGTTGTCTCATCGTCCAGAACGGTCAGGCCATGCCGTCTATGGGGAGGTCGATGGATTGGACATTGGAGGACAACATGGTCGACGATTTGTTCTTGTGCACCACACTCACAGGCCGCAGAGGAGGCCAGAACCCATTTGTACAAGCAGGAGTGGAAAGGTCCGACACCGATTCCGAGGCGGTTGAGCCGGACCCAGGCTCTTCTTGGGATGGTCATTCCGGGGGGACTGCCGGTGTATTCCCCTACCGGTGTACGTATATATAAGTATTTCTAATCCCATGACAATTGCCTCCTGGAGTACGAACACCTGTTTTCATAGCAGGGTGCCAGCTATTGCCTGTGGTGAACGCGAACTCGCGTGTGGCGGAACGGGATGTCATAGGTTGCTCAAAGGTAAACTCCAAATCAAATAACTTTCACCGTTGGTAATCATAGTCAAAGTGGCCATTAAAAGAAACTATGGCCAAAATCACCAAAACTTTCACCGTTGGGAGACTTGGACAAAAATGCCAATAAAAACCAAAACTTTCACCGTTGGCAGACTTGGACAAAAAAGGCCAAGAGAAAATGTCAGACGTCTATAGCAAAATCTTCCTTGGCATTTGATTGTCTCAAAGTTCATGTCCTCAATAAAATGGTTTGACTTTTAATAAGTGCATGTACGAGGTGCAGGCCCTAGCCCTATCTGGCTAGACAAAAACATTTTTTCCTCTGACTGAGATGACGTCATACATTCTCTTGCCTGTTTCTTAATGAAAACCACGAGTTGAGCAGGAGCAATTCGCGCCAAATTGACCTGTGTGGTCAGCAGAGGTGAGTGGATGTTGATTTTTTAACTCCTGATCCATATCCGATGAATTGTTTGAATATCCATATCCAATCCTTATCCAAAATTTTCTGAAATTTAGTATCCGATATCCATCCATATCAGAATGCAACACTGGTTAAATATGAAACACACAGACAGTGGTTATAGGTTCACCAGCGGACCTTCATTTTTGAAAACTTATTCATCCATCGCCTGTAACATGACACTAATCTATGGAAAGTGTGCAGTAGGCTGGACTACGCTTGGTAGAAACTTGGTAAAATGAAACTAATTGTATTGTATTGTTTCGCAACTGTATGACAATTTAACGGCCAAGGAAAAACAACATTGAAAGCATTCAGAACATTTAAGAAATGACCATTTTCTTAGCAATGGCACAGCGAAAGATCTTGTGATCACCTGGTCTAACTGCACCATTCCTGCGATTCGGCTATGTTTTAAACTCACTGACATTGATACACGAAAAAAATCTAACATTACACTTCATAAAAAAGAAGCAATACACAACAGAGACATAAAAAACAAATACAGACAAAAAAAAGATACCAGACACGACAATGTTAGTGTTACTGCAAGCACAAGTTATTTACTTGATGAAAATGTGAAGGTGTCCTTACTCCTTTACTGCAACAGGTGTATATGATAACAATAAATCCAACGTCACTTAAAAGTTTATAGTTTACATTCAACACCAAGGTAATAATAATGTAAGACAATTGATTTTATTGAAGTACAGATATTTTATCAATTTTACCAACGTGCATAATTACTGTAGTCTAAACGTCCTCAGAGGATGCTGTTAAATACATTTCACGCAAACCACTTGTGAACGACTGAAATGAAATAGATTTTGGGTTGTTTGGGATTTGGGACCAGATTTTGGGGCCAGTAAATCTTAGTTGCTTCTGGGTCTTTTTAAGATTAAATCTTGGCAGAAAATGTTTTTTTGTATTTCTTAATCTAGTTTCGCATTTGTGTTTTTGATCTAGCTTAGAAAAGTATTTTGTGAAAATGGTGGGTAGTTTTCCCTTGTGATACTGAAACACGAATTTACCAATTTCTAGTTCATATATTTTTGTTATTGAAAATTTTTTGGAAGGTGTGTTAGAGCTGCAGTTTGATATCGATTTAGATTCAATGATTTTTATTATCTTTTGATGCATTTGCTTTAGAGGCTTTAAGGCTGTTTCTCCAGCACTGCACCAACTAATAATTCCATAATTTAGATGTGAGTAAACAAATGAGTAGTAGATACTGGAAAGAATTGCTGAGGTAGCAAACTTTTTTATATGTCGAATGATCCCCAGCGATTGTGCTAACTTTTTGCAAATACGTTGAATATGTGGTACCCAAGTTAGTTTCTTGACAAATATTACACCAAGGTATTTATACGTGTCTACCTGCTCTAGGTCTTGCACTGAAGATAGGCTTATTTTGATATGATGATCCTCTACATCTTTCTTGTTGTTGGGTTGAAAGATCATGTACTTGCTTTTAGTGTGAATCACGCATAGTTTGTTATTGTATAGCCAGTTATTGTATAGTTCGTTGTATAGCCAGTTATTGCATAGTTTGTTATTGTATAAACTTAACACTTATTAAACCTAAACCACACAGTTGACCACAAAAGTTTGGAATCTTTTGAAAAAAGTAAATAAAAACCGGTGCCATGAAAAGTGCAACCACCACAACCAAAACAAATGATGTCCGATTATGGCAAGTGTCAGCAGTCAGCACGAAAACCATTCACACAGTAACACACACCTACCTGACTACCATGACAGTGATGCTAATGTGACAACCTCAGCGTTTTATTCTGTGTCGCTGCCAGCGGACCTTTTGCCACTTCCAAACAAAAACACCCTGTCATTTTGTGACCCAATCCATAAAAACAACATCATATGTTGTGCACTTTCAATTGTGAAAACAGAAAATTTGTGTATATTTTGCTGCCAGAGGTATAGCTCTGCTGTGGTTATTTTTCCATTTGAACTGTAGTGCATCTGACTTTGTCCAGTTATAACACTGAGTTCATGGCACTAGCAGTTAGTACGATGAACCTGGTCCAAAAGGAATGCCTGCTGTGCGAGTGGTTGTCGTTTGGGCTCTCAGCATTGTTGTTTAGGCTTGGCTGATAGAGACGACTCTTTTTATGGGAAAATTTTTGATGTAAGCTACAGCACATTTTTAATAAGTTTGAAAACCAGACACAGGTTTACAATTTGGGTTAGGGTTTTGGTTATATGGCAAAGAATATCCGCTAATACAAGGATATAGTCCTTGTCATATGACCAATTCCACCTGCATCATTGAATTGCAAAAGAGCTCCAGCATTCAATCAATTGCTAAAACAAAGAAAATATATTTTGTAACACTGACAGTTGATCATAGTCTAAAATATAGTAAAACTGTGTAGCTTACAAAAGCAACAAACTCAGACTGTCTTTTAGCAAAGTTTGACAGCACAAAACTTGAGGTAGAATGTTCAAAATTCTAACCAAAAGGAAATGCAGCTCAAACACTGAAATAGACCAGGGGTGGCCAACAGGTTGATCGCATCAACCTGTTGATTGCCGAGTGTCACTTGATCGATTGTACCTGATTTTGCATTGAATTGACAAGCTGCCTAAAAAGAACATTTTTCAATTAATATTCCAGAAAGTACATAAAAATTATCCATGAATTGGTTGGTCACGTATATTCTTTGGTGCCTCACGTTATGACTGACCATAGGCTAGCTCGACAGATGCCGCGAAGGTAATGTAATACGTTTTTCTATTATTACATTGCAATCATGATTTAGGTGTAGCAGACATTTTGCCTTCTGCCTGTGCATCACTTAATAAGGCGATGGTGCACTGCATTTGCACATGTGATACTCAACTTTGGCATTTTGTATTTGTGACTATATTTATCACCAGCTATCGATTGCGAGTTATGAAGAAATTTTCTAGTCGATCCCAGTTGAAGACAAGTTGGCCACTCATGAAATAGACCATGTTAGCGTACACAGCGCACACATATGCCACTCAGTACAACAAAACAAAGCAGCATACCAGCAAGAGCAGCTTACTACTTCCACCTCGGCGGAAAATATTTACGAGGAAGTAACACGAATTATCATCGGTTGTGATGATGGCAGCACATACTGACAAAATCATTCTGATTTTTTGTGAATATAAATATCATAGCAAGAAAACAACAGCACCATCATTTGTGACATCTTGAAACACTCTCAGGAAATTTTCTTATACATATCAAACAAATATCCTGATCCTGTCCAGATCCAATTTTTTTTGAAAAATAAGTGCCCAAATCCAATCCTGATCCAAAAAAATCGCAACTATCCTGCAGGATATCCAATTCTGATCCTGTCCATGCTCACCTCTGGTGGTCAGTGTTTGCACTGGTGTGATTTACTCCCCTCCTGGCTTCGGTCAAAGGTTACTGGCGTGACTTACTAGCTCACCTGCATGCACAAACTCTTTTTGCCCAAAGTGATCAAGGTTACCCCAGGACGGACTTTTGTGTGGGAATTTTGTTACTCTTACACCTCAGGTAACCATGGGTCAATTTGGGCAAATTGTCGTTCCCCATCGGGATCTACAAAACTTGTGCAGATTTCAATAGGACTGTCTGAAAGATCGTCTAAAAAATGCAACTACTGAAAGAACCAATTTATACGTGAAAGTTAAGTAATTTTCAATTTTAGTTGAAGAACCGTTTGCCCAAACTGGGTAGAGCTTACCTGAGTGGGTTTGAAAATAACTTTATTCGCCAATTACATGCACTGTACCAAGGCCGTTGCCAGGTAATATTTTCGCAGCGGGGAATAATTGTAACTTGCTGTTGTACCCAGCAACTAATCATGTTTTTGAACGAAATTCGTTGGGGACAATTGCCCGGTTGCTCCCCGTAGTTGCGGGCCTACACTATAGGCCTACGCTACGCCCGGGTCTAAAGTCACGTTTGCGCAAAGGTTCATTTACACTTTACAGTGTATGTAGCATAGCACTGATTCAAGTACTGGTCTCAGCGAATCGGTCGCTTATAGGCATGCAAGAGCCATGGGTTCTATATTATTGCTCGTCAAATTTATTTGCTGCACGACCTCCTTCGAAGATTTTCCAATAGCCTTGATTTGTCACAAATTATTTTCTGCAATGCAGCACAAAAAGTCATGATTGCATAAGTTCGGGAGTTGTTCAAGTTTTCATAAATACATCTTGTTTCACACAACACCCGAAAATGATTTATGTTGTAATTTGAACAATTCCGCCACAAAGAATCACGCATGTGGAACAAAATTACTTAGTAACAAAACGGCAAAATCTAATTAAAACCCGACTTTAGTGCATTCCTTGTTTCTGCACACAATATAATTTACATTCATCTGAACTGAAACAGCAGAATCAAGTTTTATATTTAGGACGTTCGAAAGCAGAATCTCAAACTCCTTACTAATTCTTCCTAGGAACGCATCTTCGTATTGACAAAGGTTATGTTTTTTCAATAGTTCCTCATTTTCTGTAGGCAATTATCAAATGACAGGACAATCTACAAGCTTGCATCCAGACGTTCGAGGTATTTATTTGGAAAATAATCTGCCAAATAGTTTCTAAGCAAGTCTAAGTGCCCCTATTTAGAGTAGACTAAGTATAAGAAGTGCCTTTAAATTGCTATCCGTGTTTATACTCCGCAGACACATATGCTTTCATGTACAGCGACTCAGAAATAACAAGGTAGCTGAAGTTTTTTGAGAACGCATTCGTTTTCCTGAGTGGAATTTTCATTTTCAAAGCATTGATCTTGCAAATTGAATGGAATATAGCAGGTCCTTTCAATTGAAGACCTATGTTTACTTCGTCAAAGGATCAAAAATCGACACCATATAACCTGGGCCTCCGAAAGACCTTTACCAAAGGGGGCACAATGGGTTTTTGGTGGGTCTTGTCCCGATGGATGCATGGACTCCATGCATCCAACGGGACGAAACCCACAAAATCTGAAATGTTCTCAATAATTACAGTTCAATCTCCAACAAACCGACTGGTTAAATCTCTTAAACTTTCTCACAGCTTTCGAAGAACCACAGGCTTTTTATGGTCAGAACGGACATATTTTAACCAAAACGCACGGCCTACTTAAGATATGGCCGGATATGTCACATTTTGCAAGCCATTATTAACAGGCCGATTTAGTTTGTTTCAAAATGCAAAGAATTTCGATCACATACATTTGTATCATGACTGTAACAGTAGTTGTATTGGTACTAGCAGTTTGTGGGACTTTTTTTAAGCTTTGCCATGCTTTCGTTTAATCATGCATCGTCTGAAAAATAATTTAAAGCTAGAATGTGTAAGGGTTCTGGGAAATGCAAACCATGCTGTATATATATAACTACTTACAGCATACGTAGCGAGCAATTTCTAAGTTAAATACAGACTTTTTGCAAACAACCTTTAGCAAGCAAAATGCAACACACCTCTGTGGAATAGTGCAAACATTTTGTTGCCAGTGTGCCCAGATTTATTTTAAGTTATACCAAAATGTCAGTACAAATCATTTAGCTTCACAATATTTCAAACAGCTGACTGCAGTGTTCATAAAACTCCTTTGTTTTAGTTTGGCGTACAATTCTTCACGAAAGAAATTTTTCTCATATGCTGTACCGCGTTAATTAAAAAAAAAGAAAACAAGCACATCCAAAGACTAAAGCTAAACTGTAGTTTTCAGGAGAAACGAAGTGGCAACATTAGCTTTTAAGCCTGCGCAAAACATGATGCAAACTTGACTGGCAAAGCTGACGTACATATCATTGACAACTAAAATTTCCAGACATATCAGGCTTAGGTTTCCTGCAGTACAATAGTTTAGCAGGCCTGCGGCTCTGGTGCAAAACAGCACATGCTTGAGTATGCACATGCCACAGTAAGATTGTTTTACAAATACGGTGGCTGAATGGATAAACTAACCTCAAGTTTTAGATATATAAACTCAAAATGAAAACATCCCGCACCCGCACTCAGACAGACATAGCCGGCTGACAATCGGCCTGTTAACAACAGGCGGGAAAATGTGACATATCCGGCCGTATCTTAAGTAGGACGTGCCAAAACGCAACAACTATCGGAATGCAACACAGAGAAATATCCATGTTCCTGTTAATATGCAGAATTCAGCTTACGTTCACTCAGGTTATGATTCTGTTCGCAGCAGAAACAGGACTGCTGTGGCCTGGTACGTCAGGTTTTATTGTGGGTGTGTTTGTATGATGAAGTGAGATATTTTTGAAGCTCCAATTTGAAAGGTCTAACCGTGCAAAAAATCATCCCGGGCCGCACATCATTTAAAGTAGAAACCCATAAAGGTATACTTGATTCTTTTTCAGGGAAAATAGTAATTTACTTTGATTTTTTGCTCTTCACTTATTTTTGACAAGAACCTTTCGCAGTTCTTGCGGATAAACAAATGCTTTTACATACCCAGTATTTTAGAGGTTTATGAGGTTTGAGAGATTTGAAATTTCGGTCATCCTAACTTATCACGACGTTAAAATGCTGGCAACAAATCGTGGAAAATTAGACACACGAAGCAAACGATTATGTTTATATCTTATCTGGCACCTAAGCACCAATCAAAGGGTAAAATATGCAGGTTTTACAATATAAACCAAAAATGTATCGGTTAATGAAAAATGTAAGTTTTTGGTGGAAACTGGCAACAAATGTTGCTCAGTCAAAGAGCAACATTTGTTGCTACAAAAATCTGATATTTTTTACATTTTTGGATTGGCAATGTACTTTTACATTCATATTTTTTATTTTATTTGAAGAACAATACGATGACGAAATCCAAATGGCCGACACCACCGTCCATATCAAGAGGAACAGGCAAATGACCTTCACTCTCCAGTACAAAGAACAGCTGCAGGACATGGTTGAAGCTGGAGTCAAAATTCTCGACCGAGCTCGCATCGCTTTTGACATTTACGGAACGACAGTCGACGACTTGGTTGGTGAGCTGTACTCTCCGAACTATCCCGAACCTTACCCGAACAGTGCCGATATCACGTGGTGGGTGAGGGCACCAATGGGCAAAACAGTGCGTCTTCAGGTGGTTGATTTAGACATCGAGGAGTGCTGCGATCGTTTGACTGTTTACGATGGCCATTCAATCCACGGAAATGCCATTGCTGTTTTGACTGGCACAACCAGTGACCTTGCCACTACTGTTTTGCAGTCAACCACAAACAGCTTGTTTTTGCATTTGACGTCGGACTGCTCCGAAGCCAGAAGCGGATTTAAGGCTACGGTGTCGACGACTGGAGATGGTTTGACAACGACCAGTTCGCCCGCCACCACCCACCCGTCCTACCAAGCTTGCAATGGAGGTGATTACATCTATGCGTGGTCAGGAAACATCCAGTCACCAAACTACCCATCGGCTTACGACAGCAACATGAACTGCTCGTGGAGCATTCAAATACCATCAAGTTACTACAGGGTCAATCTTACAGCTCTTGACTTTCAGTTGGAGGCCAATTACGATTATTTATACATTTATGATGGAGACTCATATCTTTCACCGACACTGGCAGCCTGGACCGGGCACAAAACAGGAAGCACTGTAATTTCATCTTCCAATACTTTGTTTTTGTATTTTATAAGTGATTATGTGAATGAATGGCAGGGGTTTAATTTAAGTTTCTCATATTATTACCCCTCACATGAGCCCACAACAGGACCCCCTCTTTATGAGTGTGGTGGAACAGATTACGTGTACGTTCAACCAGGAAACGATAGCAAATACTTCTCATTACCAACATATCAAAACAATATGGACTGCTCGTGGATTATATCATCACCAGCCAGAGTCAAACTAACGGACATACACATTCATCTGGCTTACGATAACGACCGTGTTACATTTTATGACGGTTCCTCCAGTTCTTATCCTCTTTTGGGAAGTTTCTACGGCGATTATCATCCCAGCGACATTTATTCATCCGGCCATTACATCTATGTGGAGTTTGTGACTGATTCGTGGGGAACTGGCACTGGGTTCTGGTTTTACGCTTCAGCGGAATATAACGAAACTCAACTGACCGCTTCCACCCCCAACTATTTTAATTCGCCCAACTACCCCAACCATTACGACAACAATGTTTTTATCACGTGGAAAATTCAAGCTTTTTACAGTAGCTACTCTGTCACGGCGGCCGTGACCGACCTCAGTTTGGAGTCGTGTTGTGACGTTCTGCGTTTTTATGACGGATCTTCACTGAGCGCTCCTGAAATCTCTTGGCAAGGCACGTACGACTACATTTTTTCTTCTGGACGATACATGTACGTTCAGTTCTCTACCGATGGGTCTGTCACTGCGCGAGGCTTCCAGGTGCTTTATTATCAAGTTTCGTACATTCCACAGGAAACCACTTCGCCGAGCTGGAATGATCAGACTACAACTGCGTCAGTAGTTAACAGCACTTGCATGAGCCCTGAGTATGTGACGGCTTATAATTCCCACAGGAGTCTTTACTCACCTAATTATCCAAATTACTACTACAATAACGCTCACTGCTCATGGCAGATTTCGACATACTACGGCAACTCCTACTTTGTGCAAGCAGCAATCGTTGACTATGACTTGGAAAACTGTTGTGACTATCTCCGCTTTTATGATGGACCGTCAAGCAGCTACCCTCAGATCTACCCGCAGTTCGGAAACACTACATATAATTCAATGAGTGGTTACATGTACATACAGTTTACATCCGATTCATCAGTTACAGGAAGAGGCTTTCAGGTGGATTACATACAAATCTACCAATATCAGCCTCCAACAACTGTAGCTTATCCTGATGAAACAACAGGAAGTTACGTTTGCGGAAGTACAGAATACTTGACCGCCAACTGGAATTACCATTACATAAGTTCACCAAACTATCCCAACAATTACTACAATAACGCTTATTGCACTTGGCGAATATCTGCATACTACAGCTATTACTACGTTCAAGTGAGGGTAACAGATTTCGATTTGGAACCCGGTGACGATTACTTAAAATTCTACGACGGCTCGTCCTCCAGTTATCCTGAAATCGATTGGCAAGGAGTCAACTCACCTATTTACTCATCGGGAAATTATATGTACATTAAGTTCACGAGTGACGGTTCTGTGACAAGGAGTGGATTCCAACTTCAGTTTGTTCAAACATCGTATGTCCCTGTGGAAGTGACCACAATCAAGTGGAATGACGAAACCACCTTCGCAGCCACTAGCGGCTCTGTTGCCGCTTGCAATGGCGGCGAGCATATTCACATTTACTCAGGAAGTTATTACATATACTCACCTAACTATCCGAGTAACTACAATAACTATATGTACTGCACTTGGACCATTCACAATCCTTCCTATGGCTATATCATAGAATTGTACGTTTACGACTTATACTTGGCTGATTACGACAAGGTTTACTTGTATGATGGTTCATCAGAATCTGCACCTATGTTAGCTTCGTTCTACAGCTATTACTATCAGTATTACACAGCTGGCACTACAAGCTACATGTTTATAAAGTTTGACTCCGACGGCAGTTATACTTCTCGTGGGTTCCAGTTCATGTATTCTACAACGTACTTGTCGCAGACGTCTGTAACTTATGGTGTGCAAGATGAACCGGAAGAAAAGTAACTTTTTAAATGTTTTGATAAACTGTGGCTGAAGTTGCTCATGTGGCATAATTTTCGAAATGGTCTGCTTTGATGTTCTTTAGCATGGTTTTGAGACGGATTTTCTCATTTGGGCCTATCCCTTGACACTTGGTATCAGGGTTGGAGATTATTTTAGGTGATTGTTTTTTTGCGCTTGCACGTGTGGGCCTACAGGATCTTAACGTAGATGAAACTTAAAACTTGTGGTAGAAAGAATAATTGAAATAAAGTGCTAATTTAAGTGCTCTTTTAACCTTATCTCATTTGCATTCAAACTCACTAGTGTCCTCACGATACCGTAGAGATTTTTTAAATGATATAATGGTTGACTGCACGTTGATTAATCTTGCTTTATTTAGAATGAAAACCTGTTCGTTAATTTTTGTTTCAAGTTGAAGTCATTGCTGTGGCGGCTTCATAAAACTTCAGATTAGCTCCGTGCGTTTTTAGATTTAATTGTTAGTGAAGAACCACTCAACGTGATGCAAGGCCAGCGTTTTTTGATGTGCGGGATCCAGAACCGTCGCCAGAAGTCGTCATTAGGGGGGCTTTACATTGGTGCAAGGGGACTTGACATTCAAATTTGACAAAAATCCCACTAATTTATAGCGTTTCATATTTCATTTTTGGGGGCGTGGAGCTTTGTATGGGGGGATAAGCCCACCAAACCCCCCATGGTGACGAGACTGGCTGGATCTCTTCTAGAATAATTAAACTTGAAACCACCATTACAAAATTGTTGTACTGCAAAATGCTTTCAGTGTTTAAAGAATCAATTATCTGTGCCTATTGGTTTTGTAACATCCGCCGTGTCAGTGTGATGATAATTTGTAATTTTGCTTCAACTTTTTCGCGAAATCGCAATATATTTCTTCAAAACCACAACATACCTTTGTGTACTGACAGATATACAATGTAGTTTCATGTGAGTAAGGCCCAGACTTAGCATTAGGTAAGAGACGCCATTAACGTGTCATATATGAGAATTAAATATTTAGATGTTATTTGTTGATGTTGAATAGCAAGGAAGAGGTAGCATTTCAGTAAACGATTTCATATCAAAGACTGATGTAGTTATCATGACGTCACGCACCATCACCATCGGCGAGTATCCAGCTGAGTCATGTGGCTACGTATGCTTGGTGCCACTACGTCACTACCGAAACAGTCCTTTGCGTTTTTTATTTTCACACCGCTTTTCTCCTGAATGACCAATAGGAACTTGCAGCATGATCACTGCAGCTCAATTTGCAATGCACTGATGATGATAACAGGAGTTATCGAATCATTTGCAATATGTGGTTGTAATTGTTTTCCTTGGCCGGGATTTTCATTATGATGTAGTCATGTTTTGGGAGAAAAATGTTGAAATGGCCTCACACTGGATTTGCCACGGATTTTGACTTGCCACGGATTTTCACACCAATGTCCAGAATTTATCCAAGCCTGAGAATTCGTTATAAGTCGACAGCCTTTGCGCTGAGAAGAGTTATAGATCCAAGGACGTTAGAGTCCCGGTAGGGCAAGGGGGCAACGAAAACGTTGAGGGAAACAAAACTTCAAACAAAACACCATTACCAATATGCTTGTTTTTATTCAGCAACAATGCTGAACTCAAAAAAGCACCAGAAATTATAGAAAACCATTCTGACGTTTCTGAGTGCGCGAATAGCTGCAACAAATTTTCTTCAATCTGATCTTGATAAACCAACAAACTACCTATGAAATTGTTATGAAAAAGTCACCACCGCACCCGTTGCCCCCCTTTTGAAAGGGTAGGGTGCAATGTTATGCTCCCACTCTCCAGCGTCGCTGTCTAGACTTTGCTTTGTTTCGACTATTGGAATTTTTTTGTCCCGCACAGTCTTACGGTTTCCGCCACGAGCTTTCACTAATTTTGATTATAAACACATATTTGTGGCTGTGATGATCCGATTGACAGACTAGGCTGGATTCCCATACACACGACTTGAAAAAACGGTACTTGCATTCCTCCAGCCCCGCTCGGGGTTAATGGCTGGTTGCAAGGACGGTCGGCCTCAGACCCCGTGCGGCCCCAGACCCCGTGCGGCCCCAGACCCCGTGCGGCGCCTTCAAATGTGGTGCAAAGGAAGTAGTTCGAAGCTTTTCTTTCATTTTGAACACTCTCATCAACAGCGAAAGTACATGTTTGAAAGAAATACTATTTTAATACTTTTGGCACCAGGCGTCGAAACCGGATTTGGATAAAAAAATATATAATAGGAAAATTGTACAATGCGCAACCCGATGTAAGTCTCGACGGGAAAGAGAAATCCGATGAACTTGACACATATCACAATTCTCACAAAGAACCACAGCAGTACTGGTTGTTTCTGAGATTTTGCCAGCTTGGCTAGAATATTTATTTTTCATAATCACGTAATTCGTACGTCAAGAGAACATGTCAGCAAAGTGTGTGTTGTTAACGCGAACAAGTAGGCTTGGTTTGGTCATTGGTAAGCGAAGTGTTGTCATAAACCTTGCACCGTTTATTTTTTAGGAAAATCTACTGATTTTCTTTACTGTATGTTTATAATAACAACAGTCGACAACACACTTAGCAAATTTCAAAAAAATTCAACTTTGCCTTCAACTTTTTAACAACAGTCGACAACACACTTATAATAACAACAGTCGACAACACACTTAGCAAATTTCAAAAAAATTCAACTTTGCCTTCAACTTTGCCTTCAACCCAAAAATTTAACTTTGCCTTCAATATCGTTAGCGTTAACTTGTCTGAAGTCAAGATCTTTAAAAACGTTTTGCAGGTGACATTTGATTCCCTCTATTTGTTGTTTTCCGAATGAAACCCATATAATATCATTAATAAAACGTTTGAACAGCTCTGCTTTTTTCAATTCGTTGCCTATTTCACTGCTTACTGTGTACCACAATATTAGCAAGCGATACTGAGTGGTTATCACCAGTCACAAAACCATTAGTCTCAGTGTAGTAGCATGGGCGTCGGAATAATTTTTTCCAGGGGGGTTTCATTCGGAAAACAACAAATAGAGGGAAGGGCCATAAGGGTATTTTTCCAAAATTTTTCTAGGGAGGGAAGCAAAAGTGGTAAAATTATTTGTATTTTCCCACTCGAAACTAAGAAAACCTTTTTTTGCTGAAATTTTTAAAATCCCGCCCTTGCCCCCCTTTCCGACGCCTATGTGTAGTAGTTCTGTCCATGT
>JGI24158J21664_10006007_pt1 | contig 15951 bp, 12 predicted proteins | sample Ectturendosymbi3_FD_21664 | JGI IMG/M metagenome (IMG submission 21664)
AGCGACACCTTGCTCACCATGGCTCAATTCAACAAATATATGCACAAAAGAGACTGTCTGGCACTACCGAAACAGGAACTGAAAAGAGGCTGATCGTTTTTATCGCAGATTTTCGAAAATTTGTTTCTACCACACTGTGGGAAACGCTTGGTACAGGTTTCCCACCCGTAAAAACGCTATTCTTTAAAACGGATACTTCTTTGGGGCAAGACCAGGCAAATATTTCACCTCAACAAATACTTAACTTGCAGTTTCAAAGTCACCCAAAACTTGCAGTTCTTGCGTCATGACAAGTCTTGGACTGCCCCGAAGAACAAGTCATTTTTGTTTGACAAGAGGTCAGGAAACTTTTGGAACAAATAATATTCAATTTAACTCAACAACCTAAGCTCTCAACTCGTGAAACGCAACTCATATCTTGTTCTCAAAAAGTGAAATGCATGATGTACCGCAATGACTCGAACTGTTCACAAGTTTGGCAAAACATAACATTTGGCCAGATGCCATTAACTTCCATAACAGGTTTACAATTACGGGAAGAAACGATATTTGGGAGATTTGGGGAAAACCAAGAAACAAAAAACTTGAAATCATTGATGCCATGTTTTAGTTGAACGTACTCACTTTTTTTCATTCTTAATTTTACTGACTTTGGAATCGTTGAGTTTATGTCACTAGGTAAGAGGAAAATACTAAGGTAAGAGGAAAATCAAATCAGTCTACACCACATTTTCTTTATGAATTATTGAACAGCGTACTCGCGAACCTAGAGAATGGTAGGAGAATAGTGGTGTTATGATTGTGTTTTGAGAGATGGAGCGAAAAATGAAGAGAAGTAAAATGTTAGTTACTTCACTGGTTCGCAGAAAGGTGGTGTGACAGATCTTCTTTTACATATCTGTTAGAACAACTTATGAAGCTATTGTATTGAAGCGTATATCGTGGTCACACGTACATTTCGCGAAGAGCACATACGATACATTAGTGACATATGCACAACTTAGCATATTTTGTTGTGAGGTGAGGCGTGTCATGGCTGGAACATTATCAGCTGAACACAAAAATCGACAAACTGTCTTTCGATAAACTGTCGTTCGATAAACTGTCGGTTCGATAAACTGTCGGTTCGATGATCTGCCGTTTCGATAAACTGTCGTTTAGATGAACTGTCGTTCGATGAATTGTCGTTCGATCAACTGTCGTTCGATAAACCGTCGCATCACGCGATTGCTGATATGCGTTGGTAGAAAAAAACAAGGTGAATGGACGTTACCGGAGGATTCAAAAAATTATAAACAGACCTTTAATTCACGTCTCACTCGCCCCTTTTCTTTCGTTCACCCTATCAAAAATTTCATTCACACTGGGTTGAACCATTGACTCGGTTAAGAAGCACAGTACTAGAACACCGAAGAGAGCGAAGAACAGAAGTAATGTGAAAATTTGAGGGAATGGCACCAGTCCAATCGTGGCTGAGATCTAGACAAGCCATTTATTAGTCACAATGAGCATCGGTACGTGTTACGTATTCCGATGCTATGACCCAACACGTTCAGATTTAAAACTACTAGCAAGTAAACGGCCAGTACGAAGAAATGCGCAATCTTACTAGACAAGTTTCACTCAAAGTTAGCTTTCTGTAACGCAACTTTCAAAAGCGAAAATAGCTACTCAATTCCGTATTTTTGTCGTTGGTTGCATTAGTCGAACGAATAAAAATGAGTATCTCAAACATTTGGAGAATTTGCGTGGCTTTGCCCATATTTTACATTATAATCCTGCGTATTCTGTGTAAGCTTTAGTTGAGTAACGAGACCTCCCACGTATTTCAAATTAGCATTGATTAAATTTTTCCAGTTGTTATCTTTTTTGTTTCAGAGTTTTACAAAGTTTTGCTTAAGTTTTAGCTGCTTGAGATAATTTTGTCTTGCCACCTTGTACAATTGCCCGAAAAATTTGAGTTCGATTAAAATAACGAAGCATTGCAAGCGTCGGAAGTGCGCCACGTGCTGTAATAGCTTTTTTTGAGTCAATATTGATAAATCACAGAAAAAAATTACGACTTGTACATGTAAAAAGGCGATTCTGCACTCGTTTTCTGTTCTGTGATAGAACAGAGAGGCAATAACCCGTGTTTTGTGATCTCTACTGCTGCGAAAGGTTATATAGCGAACCTGGACTCAAAGTTGGCCTAGCTGCAAAAATTTAGGTTCTACTGCTCGGGCAAAGCATTTCCACAACCACCAATCACCCATGGCACAGCAGGTAAAAAACGCAAATTTGTCGTGTAAACTTCAGTTTTCGTTCGCTGATTGAACTTTCCATGACTGCGGAAAATACAAGCATTAGTTTCATAGAAACTCAACTGACAATAACACGTTATATCAAAAATTTTCAAGACGACGTTCCGGTCAGCTTCGCAGTTAACTTTCAAAAGGACCTCGGGAGACGGCAAAGGTCCGGCACAGTGCCCGGAAGGGATTGTAATTTTGACTCGGCAGGGGTATGGGGCGAAGTCTGAACAGTTAGTCGCGTCACAGGTTTGTTTACTTTTTTTTGCAATAATACTTTCAACCCAAATTTTTGTATTCTACAAATTTCAACACTTTGAAAGAGTAATTTTTTAAAGTTAGAAAATGACAAACAACATTCTTGAACCTAAAATTATTGAGATCATTCTCACCCAACGCATCTCAAACTTTCTTAGAGTTCTGTAAGAAATATGTAGAAAAAATAGTGATAAGCATTGCATCATTTTATTGCAAAATTTCTAAGTGACATCTATAGCATAAAACATATATTCGCAAACTAATTTACTTAACAAATAAGTCTGGGTACCATCGTAAAAATGAAACTTCGGCTACTGAGCTTTTCTTTTCATGAACATGGCTCCAGTTCCAGCTCCGGAGTTCTTGGTTTTTATGAGTGTAGCTTGGGCTCCATACCTCTCTTTTTTCATAATATGACTCCGGATCCAGCAACGGTTTTTGTTTGTTTTTGCACATTAACGTTTTCAATTGCCTTGGTGTGCCTCACAGAGTTGTAAGTTGGACCCGGGCGTTTCGGGTCTCGGGCTTACGTTTGTAAAAATGCTCCAGGCCTGCATACAAAACCTTTTAATAACATTCAGAGTAACGATTTTTTTCATTCGTGACTTAAATTTGTTGTGCTCACCACGGTGACATCTGCGAGTGAAATGGTTGTGACTTTTTCAGTTAATTCTANTTGCAAACACAGCTGCGTTCTTTTGTTCTCTGCTCNAATTAGTCTCACAATCTCACGGAGAATNCGACACCGGTGNGGAAAATAAACACGTTGTTACGTCCTCGTTGTGCGCTCGCACCGTGATTGAGACGTAACATGTGNAAAATTCAAAACTCACACCAGTAACCGTCAGATTCCGTTTACTACAAGTCGGAATAACAGCCGNCACACGACAACGCAATGAGTACAGTCCGGTGCGGTTTGATATAGTTACAGCAANNGCGTNAACACCGCGCTCTTCAGAAAACTGGCAACAAAATTAAATCGAGTTGAGACTACAGAAGCCATTGAAGCAAATTAACGTAAGGCAATCATCTCGAGCGTGGAATGCGGGATTGACCAATGAAAGCAAACTATCCTTCAGCAGGCAACGCAAGAGTTTGCGATGTAACATACCCCCCACAATGTACGAACATTAGCAAATAACAATTACATCGCAATCAATTTGCATAAACACTATGTGCGATTTCCAGGTGGTTAAATGCAATTTCAAATCAAACCAGTAAAAATACGGAGGTAACAACGTATCGAGCAATGAAATTAGACAATGCGAAAAACAGAATTATTTGCCAATGCAACCCAAACGAGTTAACGTTGATCGTTGATGTTGCAGCGTCATTGTCAATGGGAAATAGTAGCCTCTGACATTGCAGCCATGATATTTTCATCGCCACGACAAACAAGACAAAGTTTTGCGATGGGCGGTCTGAAACTTCCGTTAGCGGTTTTTACTTCCACTTGTCGAACAATATTTCGACTGTCGGGAAAAACGCGGTAAACGCCTCCCATCTGCCAGTTGTTTCTCGAATGTCCATCGCCCGCGATAAGAACAACATCACAGAGCTGAATATTGCTTCGTTTGGTTGTCCATTTCTGTCGTGGAAGAAGAGCAGGCAAATACTCTCGAGACCAACGTCTCCAGAACTGATCTGCCATCCACTGTATTTGCCACCGACGTCCACGAGCATACCAGTCGTCCTTTCCGAAAACACCTGGTGTTGGAATCGCGGAAGCCGTTTGAAGTAAAAGATAGTTTGGAGTAATTGGCTCGTCATCTTTGGGGTCAGAGGCGGCGGGCGTAAAAGGACGAGAGTTGAGGATCGCATCGCTTCCACCTCGACCATTAACTTTGCCATTCCTTCGTCGGTGAGGGTTCGTTCCGATAGCAGAGCTGACAGGATTTTCCGTACGGAACGTATGAGCCGCTTCCCGACCCCACCCATGTGCCTGGCGGTTGGAGGGTTGAATTGCCAAGCGATGCCTCGTTGCCGCAATTGACTGTTAATGGATTGAGAGAACAATGCAGATCTTCTCTAAGGACACGTTCTGCTCCTAACGAAATTGGTACCATTATCGCTGCATACGATTTTCGATTTACCCCTTCTACCAATGAAGCGTCGAAGTGCATCGATGAAGGAATCGGTCGATAAGGTATGCGTCACCTCGAAGTGGACAGCTCTAGTTCGTAGGCAAGTAAAAATACACCCAAATCGTTTTACCATACTGCGCCCTTGCTTCACAAGGAATGGGCCGTAATTAGTCCATCCCAATCGCTGAGAAGGGTGGTTTATTCGGTTGTAGTCGGACTGCCGGTAGTTCTGACATACTCTGTTCACCGAGATAAGCGTTTCTCTTCCTGCAAAATGCACAATTGCCAATGACTTTACGGACGGCTGTACCGCCTTTTATCCAAAACTTCTGCGGTAACGAGGTCCATGTGTGCTCCATGCCAGCGTCTCCAACATGGTGGTGGTGTTGAACAATCATCACATCGGGAAATTGGTGGTTGTTGGGCAATATGCTTCGATGTTTCACAACGTAGCATATGAAGCCTTGCTTAGTCTTCCACCAACTCTCAAAACGCGATCACCTAAGACTGGACTAAGCTTGTTCATTGCGGATTTAGCAGAGCACAAATCACGACCTCTAGACAGCTGAGAAAACGAACTTGGAAAAGTGCTCCGTTGAACATACCGGATCAGTTGGATTTCTGCTTGTTGAAGCTCTGCAAAAGTCAAGGAAGAATTATAAAATCTTAATCTAGGCCGTAATATCGCCTTACGCAACAAGAATGCCTCGAATCGAAGCATCAAAGCAGTAGCCTTCGTTAAGGCGTAAAGAGAGGAATATCGCTTAATTAACCGCTCCGTCGCTCCTTCACTAACGATAACACTTACGGTTTCGGAATGTTTTACCTCCAGGAAGGGTCTTACGTCGATCGATGTGACCGGCCCGCCATCTTCACTGCACAGAAAAATCTGGTCCTGTGAGCCACATCCACGAACGCATTAATTTCTTCACGCTTATTCCACGTGACGCAGAATCAGCTGGATTAACTGCTCATTCAATTTCATCAGCACTGGTTTGAACAGTTACGTTCGCTTGTTTAGCGAATTTCATTTCTAAGACGATTGCATTTTGCCCCAGTGTCTAGCAATCGTTTGCCCGAACCCCGTTTATCACAACGGTAGCATTTACGTTTTCATCATCTGAGGCTTCATACGACGTTGTAACATTTTGTTGCTTTTGTTTACATACCGCTAAGTGCTGACCACAGGACAGCCTTTTGCGTCTCGATCGACAAACTTTAGCAAAATGACCTTTCTTACCGCATACGAAGCAAGTCCTCGCCTGGCAATCTTCCTGCGCATGTCGTTTCCTTCCACAGAAAGAGCATTGCAGTTCCTTCACAGTTAAACATTTAGCTTCACTTTGTATTCCTGTTTCAGAGGAAGTCTCACATAACACCTGAGTTCCCGGTGTTATAGCCGATCGCGAAGAGTAAATTTATACAATTCATTGAGCATCATCGACTGATCGAGCTTTATCGCAGAGAGCTTGGTGCTCCAAGGCTGTATCTTCCAGAAGCCGTTGATGGACGTATCCAGAACTAAGGCCAGCAATGAAGACGTCTCCAATAGCAGCTTCCTGAATTTGAGCAGCAGTAACGGCTCCAAAATTACAGTCGGCTCTCAACGTTTTCAACCTTTGCAAGAATTCTTCCAGCGATTCACCCACTCTCTGCTGGCAAATATTCAGTCTATGCCTGGCGAATACTTAATTCACTGGTTTTAAAAATGCATTATCGAGGCAACTTATCACGTCGCCGTAAGTTTGACAGTCTCGAATGTACGTACAAACTGAAGCATGAAGTAAGTCAATTAATACATCAAGCTTGTCTGCGACAGTGACGCCCTCGATTCTTTGAATGTAACTTTGGGAACATCGTTTCCGATGCCGCCAGTTCCGAGGTCAGTCGAGAGAGTTGGCATCAGCATCCAATAACGGAGGTCTCATATGCTATTCCATAATTCCAGAAGCATGGAAAAAATCTTTGCTGAATAACACGTAGTAAATCTTTGCTGAATAAAATGTAGTAAAATACAAATGTTGTCCCCCGAAATATGTGATTCCCCCCAAACCTTAAAACCTGGCCACGGACCTGATCAAGATATCAAGCATCATTGATAAAAGAAACAAACTGACTTTGATGAATTTGACAATGTTTAGCAAATTTTCGTTAGCGAAAGGCAAATAATGCACCAATTGTCGTTTTGCAGTTTAAAACAATTTTTTGTTCAGCAGCGTATGGTTGAGTTGAATTTATCGGCACAAATTAGTATTAAGATCTTCATTGCCACAGATTGATGACATCCAAGGAAACCGAAATATCGTGAATTATTCAGACGAACGCCACTCGGTAGTTTATTGACTTCGCCGAGGCTTGAACTGAATCGCCGCTTCTGAATCGGTTTCGGACCATGTGGACGGTGTTGTACACAGCTATGTTGCCATGAACATGTATGGGAATTTCGCGGATGATTTACATAGTTGCGCGGGCAATTCCTGGGTCGCAACCTGTTTTTATCGCTAGCATGGCACTGGATCTGTAACAAAATAGGCGTGTAAAGCAAGTGAAAATGAAACTTCGTGTTCGTTGCAGAAAAGTTTCTGAGTTTCAAGAACAGAAAGTGCAAAGCAAGTGAAAATGAAACTTGTTCTGCGTTGCCTAAACTCTTTTTCATCCATGCAAACCGTATGTGTTTGAAGCAGTTTTTTAGCAGAGGCAGTTTTATACCGGAGTTACTATTTTGACACCTACTTCAAAATGTTACTCCGGCTCCTGCTCCGGGGATTATGAAAAAAGTTACCCTCCGACTCCTTTTTACACACCAAAAACTTGAAACCAATAAATAGAATTATTTGTTATTCTCACAGAAAAGACGATGTATAGCCCATATGTCGACTTTTCGGAGCGATAACTGGAGAACCACTGAAGCAACGACGACATGTAAGATATTGAAAGAAAGGTTTTTGACAACGCATCTGTCGAGGTCTTGATGGCATATTTCTGACGTCATTTGCGTTGTCAGGCCCAAAAAAAACTGATTTTGGCCTAGCCAAAAGAGCTGTTGTTTTGTTAGAACAACCGCTTCACTTCGTAATACTATTTCTATTGTGGAATCGTCTGGTAATGTTAATGTTCCCGTAAACAATTCGCCCGAAACAGTTGTTGCTAACCTGTTTGAAAATGATGCTAGTGCGCGTCCTGAATCAAGGCCAACGACGGTCAATTCCTTACCACTGCAACGACACCAACAGCAGATCGGCGGTTTACATGAGAGCTCGATTCATACGGACAAGAGCTCGATTCATGCGGACGCCTTAAAAAGACTTCTTCCTCCAGTCATCAGCAACGCGGCCTTTCGCCTTGGGCGGTGAAGCACGATAGAGGCCAGGATCGTGAGCGTTTTAACAGATTTCAGCTTCAGGATCCGTTGCTTAACAATCCTTATTTTCGACCTTCATTGTCTACGCCAGGACCTTCGACTCAAAATGCAAAAGATTCTCGAGCTGAGCCACGCCAGCGAGGTATGGATTCATTTACACGCACACAACCACTACGAAACGATCAGGCGTCTGATGTTGTTACGCTGGTGATTCATTTTAATCGTCCTAAGCATGAGGTCTTGTACTTCGACGGCGATCCGATGGATTTTTGGAGTTTTGTTCGAAACTTCGAATCACATGTAGATGAAAGAGTGGATGGTGATGCGCAAAAACTTTCTTACTTATTGCAGCATTGCACAGATAACGCACGCAAACTCATTGAAGGCTGTACTAGAATGCGTCCGCGGAAAGGCTACGGTGAAGCCCGCCGACTGCTGTTCGAGAAATATATTTAGTCCTTTGTCGCCGATAGGAGCGTGAAAAGGGTTTTTGATGGTCGCTTGTACTTTAAGCTTTTAGATCGTTGGAGACGTCGCGTTGCACAGATTACCAAGGAACGCTCCAGCTCGCCACGTTTCAAAGATCTGCTCGATTTCGTGGAAGAAGAGAATAACGTGGTAAACACACCACTTAACAAGATGTTAAGTAAACAGCGTCACACTCCACCAAATAAAGGCCCTCGAGTGAGAGCCTCTTTCAACGCTATTTCCAAATAAGATGAACAGGAGAAGTGTCCATGCTGCACTAAACCTCACAAGTAAGCAGACTGTCTTGCTTTCGGTAAGATGGACAGACCAGAGCGAATCGCTCTGATGCGACATAGCGGCTTTGTAACAACTGTTTTCGTGAAGGCCATTTTATCCCACCCTTGTAAATGTGCACCTACTTGCAAAACGTCGAGCTGTAAATATAAACATCATACGTTGCTTCACTTTCAACCAAGCGACTCTACAGCGCTTAGCAGCTATGAAAAAACATCATTTGATCCGAAGCAAGTGACATCGAGCAACAACAAAGAAACCAATTCTCCCTCAGTGAATGTCAATGCCTCTAGTGCATGCGTAACTGCTCAAGCTATCCAAGCAGTCCTTATGTGGACAATTCCAGTCAAAGTTCACACTAACGGCAGACACTGTTGTCAATACGTTTTTTTATTCTGGCTCTAAAGTAACATTGCGCACGCAGCGCCTAGTGTATCGATTTGAAAGATGTCACAGTAAAATCACGCTTAGCACCATCAACGGCACTTCGAAGACAAGATCAAGCAAGTTCGTCGAATTACAGGTTTTGTCTTTAGACCTTGCGACGGCCTGAGGTATATTATGTTAAAAATTTCCTGTTAATTCAAATCATGTGAATTATAACGATTGGCAAAGGTATCCACATTTATGTGATCTCGTTTTACCATTAAAGAATGATCGCGAGGTATCTTTATTGATTGGTGCTAACGTACCTTAAGCCTCTTGCGCAGAGAAAGTCCACAAAGGGAAAGCAAAATAGCCAGCTGCCGTGAAGCTGCCACTGCGGTGATCGCTGATTGGACCAGCTTCGTGCACAAATAACGAAGCGATGCAAGTGACCTTCATGCGTATGCAAGAAGACTCGTCACACGAGCAGCTGCAGTCCTTGTGGAAAACAGACTTTGCAGACACGCAATGCAGTACCATTGCAAACATGTCGAAAGAGGATAAGTATGCCTTGAACTTTATGGAGCGTTGTGTTACCTTTGAAAACGGACATTACGTATTGCCGTTAATGTGGCGCCCTGATGCACTGGAGTTACCTTGCAATCGTAATATGGCGTTGAATCGAATGGCTTCAGTCAAACGACGATTGCAACGCGATCAAGACTTGCGACGGTCTTACGTGGAAACAGTGCAAAACTACAGCGAGAATGGTTATGCTCGTGAGGTACCTGTTGAAAGAATTCCAGGTGATGTTGTCTGGCACATGCCGCACCACGCAGTCAAGCACCCACGCGAAGGTAAAGTACAAGTTGTTTTTGATTGTGCTGCAAAAGCCAAAGGCTTGACTTTGAATGATGTTCTTCTTCAAGGACCGGACTTGGTCAATTCGCTTGTTGGCGTTTTGCTTCGTTTTCGAATGGAGCCTGTGGCATTCGTCAGTGATATCGCATCGATATTTCATCAAATCAGTGTTGATCAGAAGGACTGCGATGCGTTTTTTTTTCTTTAGTGACCCGGTGGGGACTTAGACACAGAATCCACCGATCACCAGATGCTCGTTCATTTGTTCGGTTCAACTTTATCCCCGAGCATCGCAAACTTCTGTCTACGCCAAGTGGCCGACGATTTCGGAGAAGCTTTCGATGCAGAAACGACGGAAACCGTGAGTCGGAATTTTTACGTGGATGACCTGTTACGTTCCGTTGCTACAGAAGACGTAGCAGTAAGGTTGGTGTCGCAACTTTGCTCTTTGCTTAAACAAGGTGGATTCCAGTTGACAACATGGCTTAGCAATAATCGCAATGTTCTTGCAAGCATTCTTGTAGCAGAACAATCTACGTCCGCTGATTTGGATTTAAACCCCGATTTGATTGAACGAGTGCTCGGCGTACTCTGGAACATTACTAGAGATCTATTCGGATTCAAAATTTGTGCGACGTTACCAACCAGTCTTATTCGTACAAGGGTTCTGTCGGCAATTTGTTCTTTGTAAGATCCATTGGGAGCGGCCGCCCCCGTTGGAATTGTTGCAAAAATGTTGTTGCAAGGAATTTGTAGCAGGTGTCTGTCCTGGGATAAAACTATCTCTTCGGATGCAGAAGAAGCGTGGCGAACTTGGATTTGAAAACTTCCTCTTTTGGCCGCAATAGAGCTGCCCAGGTGTTTCAAACCTGACGGATTTGGGGAAATCAAAACGTGGCACCTTCATCACTTCGCTGATGCGTCACGTCGAGCATACGCTGCAGTAAGCTACCTGCGGCTTGTCAACTTTTCAGGTAAGATTCGTTGCTGTTTTCTTCTTGGCAAAGCTCGAGTCGCACCACTGAAAACATGTTCGATACCTCGTTTGGAATTAACTACAGCTGTTTTAGCAGTGCAACTGGATCAGCTGGTGAGACGAGAGTTATTCCTCGAAAAATGCGAGACGTTTTTCTGGACAGATTCTACCGCCGTATTGCAAACTTTACGCAACACTAGCAAACATTTTCCAGTTTTTGTGGCAAATCGTTTGTCGAAAATCGAGAAGGATCAGATGTACTACAATGGCGTTATGTGCCAACCAGGCTTAACCCTGGAATACTATCGCGGGTCTGCCAGACCCTGGTGAAATGAGGTCATTTACGTTAAACTACGGAAGCGGAAGTCGGCGCGCTTTGAACTCTTCAGTAGCTTCATGTTTTTGTGTGACTAGTAATAGGTGCGATTGCGGTCATCCACGCTCTTCTAGATTTTGCAAGGGAGCGAGTTCGTCACGAGTTCGGGTCTGCCAGACCCGACGATAGTATTAGTGTGAGGCGGTGGGGTGCTCATAGCCCCACTATATGGTTTATGGGGGCAGAGACTGTAAAAAGCTGAAACTCAATCAGGGCATGCTTCTATGGTCGTCATAGCAGTATAAAAAAGGAGAAGTTGTTTACGCCCATAGATTTTTTTATTTTTTTATGAGCAATTGAATTTTAGGCATGCCTGACACTTTCGCTATATTTGGTCTACTTAATTTTCATCAAACATCGTATCATATTGGAGTGAAGTAACTTTGTAAGTGCTCACATTGCTCAGTGAGACTTATATTTTCAGTGTAGTTTTTGTGATAAACTGCAGTTGAAGGAAAAGTTTTTTTTTTCATTTTTGAAAACCAGGTCTGGCAGACCCGACGATTTCATTAACGTGACAAAAAAGTACCGATAGTATTTAAGGGTTGGGGGCGAGTGTAAATACCCAAGGTTCCTGTACTACGCTGGTTGAACTATTTGATCGCAGTTATGAAAATGTTGCATTTTCCATCATGGACGGTCTCCTGTGGCATGTGACCCTTAGCCGCGAGTTTTTAAAGCAACACAGAAGTATAAAGCTTCGGCGGACCTGGATGTCCCTTACACTTACGTGTTTTGGAGCCTTTGAAGCTAAGCCGGTTAGACTGTTCGAACACCTGACTCCTTACTGTCAACCAATCGCAGCTAAGTCGAGCCATTCCAGAGCGGATCAAAAATTTATCTGAAATCAAGTTTGTCAATTGCTGAGGGACGACATAATCGAACCGAGCAGTTCTCCATGGCGTGTCCAACTCGTAATCGTAAAAAACGAAAAGAACAAGAAGCGGATGTGTGTAGATTATAGTCAGCCTCTCAACAAATTCACACGCCTTTGCTTATCCGCTGCCTAACATGCAAAGCGTTATCAATAATATGACTCAATACAAGTAGTACTCCAGTTTGGATCCCCGCTCTGCATAACACCAAGTGCTATTGTTGCCAGAAGAATCAGTTTAAGAGGATACCGTTTTGTCTCAAATGCTGTTCCTTGTTTTTAACATGTCATCAATGACATCATTGTCTTGATGAGGTCTTGTAATGTAGATTTACTACACCCCTCTTGCCTCCCCTGGTTACGACCCTGACTGCGCGTATTTACTAACGATATCTATGTTCTGAGAAAAAGTGATGTATTTTTGTTTTTCTTGTTTTCTTTTGCGATATTACTAACTCATCTGATGTAAACCTTGAATCTTAGATAAACGCGATAATAAATGTATTAGTAATGCAAGCTAATGTGTCCGTTAGCTACAAACTTATGAAGTTTAGTCTTTACAGTGACATAAATTTTGAGGTAAAATAACTGTTTATGCTAGACTACGGCATGTTTTTCAAAAACCCATATCATCACCAAAACGTTTCGCCAGTATTTTATTGAACAGAATGCTTTACATATTAAGAAAGGAATTCTGTCAAAATTTTCCTCAAAAGTATGCCTTTCTGTTTGAAGAATTCCTCATCAATTTGTGTTCGAAGTGTAACAAAATTTGTACTAAGGATTTCTGTACTAAGAACTTTTTGTTTGCCTTGGAAATGTAACCAAAGCATCGTCAGTAGAAGTCTAGTGCATTGAAAATATCGCGCAGTTTGAACAAAACTAGATCGAATTCTGAAACATGTTTGCACTGTGCTGGTATCCTTTAGCTTAAGTTTTACTGGTTTCAGTAATGTGTATTCATTGCCTTGGGCACACCCAGGTTCTATCAAGAAATCTCAATTCGAGGATAAGCTTTGTCAACAAAATATTTCAAAAGTTTGCTGGGAAATGTTTGAGTGCATAAAAGGAATTGCAGCATTAACTACTCAGTGCTCACCAAGGCTCATGTATGCTCAAAAAGCAGGTTGTATGGCCTTACCGACAGGGCCTATGAGAGGGCGTCCAGCAGGTACATTGTTCCGGGGCCTGACAGCTACAGAGGGACCCGAGACTTAAGAAACATTTGAGTGTTTGTTACTAACAAACTCGAAATAACGTAGCGGAATTAATCCCAGTGACTTCCAGGTGGTACGCGAGTAACTTCCATTTTTTTCACAAAAACCTGGTTTCACAGCTTTCATGGTTTGCGTTTAGGACTTTGTTTCTAAATAAATATTTTTCCTGTAGCCTGCTCTTCTTATTGTACCGCAACATTATGATCTTCGATGCGCTGTTAGCAAATTTACGCCACGTATCGAACAATTTGTGGAAGATCTCCTTAATTTCAGGTGTGATCTTTTATTGGTATTTTAATGTAGCCTATATATTCTTCTAAATAAATTAAGAATCGATTAAATTAGTTGTTCTGGATTCCAGAACGGGCGCAGCCAGGAATTTTGTTCGGGAGGGGTCAGTCACTGACGACGTCAGATTTCAATCCATCAGACGGTTTTTCCCAGGCCCGTAACCAGCTTGGAACACCAGGGGTGGCGAAAAGTTTTCTGAGAAGGGCCCAAATTTTTCAAACTATGTCGAATATTTTCCAACTACGCCCAACAGATTTTTTCAGGGGAGCGAAAAGGATTGCAGGGGAGGCTTCGCCCCCTTCCCCCGTGGTTACGGCCCTGTGTCCAATAGTTTTAAAGTATGTCCAAAACATATTTACAGGGGGACCAAAAACTTTCTATATAGTTACGGGCCTGGTTTTGCACCATAGGGCTGCGTAGATAGGCTAGCAACCGTTGAAGCTTTGAAAATGAGCGTACATTTGTTGCTGCTGTGACTGGCAACGTTTCAAATAAGTACAACAGTGTGTGAATGTTTGAGAAAAAGACACAATTGGAGTGTCTCCATATGGTTTAACTCGCAGCTCAGAGTTTGGGTTACTGGCTCAGGGGCTTTGAGAGGGGGTCCAGCAGGTGCATTGTTCCGGGGCCCCACAGCTACAGAAGGGCCTGAGAGAGAAGGACAGGCCCGTAACCAGCTTTAGACACCAAGGGGACGAAGAGTTTTCTGAGAGGGGCGCAATTTTTTTAAACTTTGTCCAACACATTTTTCCAGGAGAACAAAAAATTTTCTAGGGTTGTCCTCGCCCCCTGCTACCCTCCCTATTTACGGGCCTGCTGAAAAAATGATTAAGTGTTTGTTATTAACACACTCGGAATAATGCAGCGAAATTAATCCCGCCCGGTGATAAAACTGGTTTCGCCTAAAGGATTTGGTAAGAAGCGTGATGTATTTGATGTTAATTGCTGGCAGTGAATTTTCCTGACACGATGTATTGATAATAATTATTAGCAGTAATTATTATTGAACTTGAAGGTTTGCCTGCTTTGTCGAATTTAAGACATTCACGATTACTGTCCGATTGTGTCCATTTAACTGAATATTCCTTTACGTCTTTCATTTATAAACATTTTCAAACAAATCTTTAATAAAAACTCTCTCAAATAAACCAAGAGTTTTAAACTAAGAGATACTTCAAATGAAACTTGCTTGGAAACATGCCAGTTCACAATCTGATCTAACAGCAGTAGCCCTCGAATGTTGTGAATATGTGTAAGATAATAACTGAAAAGTGTTGTGGTTAAAATTAACCCCAACATGCTTGTGAAATAAGAACAATCACGTATGGCGAGAAAAAGTACTCCTCCATCACTTCGGAAAGAATTAAAGAAAATAACTGTCTGAATGGTTTGCAACACAGCAATGAATGTTGCAGAAAACTTTATGTGTGCATGAAACTACTAACCTTTTCCATTACTAACTGTCATTGTCATGTATTAAGGAGTAGAAGCTACAATAAACTAGGAACTATAGGTAGGAATTAAAAGATTCATAAAGACGCAATGCGAGAGAGACTATGGCATCTGCACAATGGTACCATAATGAAACGATGTAAAAGCAACGAAGGTTCAACCAAAGGAAAAGCAGCCTAATGAACAAACGAAAAGGGAGACTTAACAAAGAAAAGAATGGTTGACAAGTTCTCCGACAGGAATGGGAAACCTCCTAAATGAAGTTCCCATGCCATACAGGAAAAGCATGCACCTGTCGTATAGACACTTGCAGTAAACGTTGCCGTGTTCACCATATAAGGAATATATGGGAAATTCTCCCAAGTATGGGGCGCATACATTGAATCAGTTGTACTCAAAGTATCATTGCGCAATCGCTGTATTATTTTATCATCATGTGACCATCAGGTCACAGTGCGACTCAAAAAGAGAAAGTAAATCCCCTCTAAACAGAGCAGAGTGGGAATCTCAGGTCACAGTGCGACCCATAAAGAAATAAAGGTGAGCTGAACATTGTTGAGCTCAGGTCAGAGTGCGACTCAAAGATAAAGTAAAAAAGTAGGATCACAAGACCATGTCACAAAATAAACAAACCAAAAAATGAACGTTTCGACCAGGTTCGGAATAAGGTATTAAAAGGCCCCGATTCAGGACACAAATATCAGCTGAGAATTCACTTTGAATTTTCACCAAAGGGCGAACTTGGGGGGCCTGGCGAATTCGTGAACCAGGACTGCTTTGTA
>JGI24158J21664_10006010_pt1 | contig 15941 bp, 9 predicted proteins | sample Ectturendosymbi3_FD_21664 | JGI IMG/M metagenome (IMG submission 21664)
GGGGGGGGGGGCGATTTCAGTAATATTTGGTGGTCAAATCCCATTCGCGAGTTCACTACTGTAACCGACATGAAGTATGCTTCACAACACTGCTGTGACAAAACGATGAACGGCAAAATGGCCCCATATCGCGTATGCTTTTTTCGGAATTGTATTAAATCATGGTGAATAAAGCTACTTTCGTAGGTTTTAGGAGGGGCGATCGCCCCCCGTCCCTGCCCTGGTTATGAAGAAGCTGAGAATTACTGGCATTTGAATGCGTAAAAATTAGTGTTGATAACAAAACAAGTTTTGAAAAATTATATCCATGCAGCATGTATTAGTAGACTTACAATAGAAAAAATCATCTAGTTACCGCATTTAAATTTTTGTAATTTCACTCTTTGGATGCCCCCTGCCTTGGATGCCCGGGGCCAGCGCCCCGTTCGCCCCCCTCTGCACGCCACTGTGTCCATGTTTATTTATTAATGCGCTCAATAAAACTGCCACATTTTCATCGCAAAAAGGGAGGACAGCTTACGATAGTCACTTACTTGAGTGTAGGCCTACTATCTACACTTAACCAGTCAAATAACAATGAGGCCTATTGGTAAGTTTTAAGCATTGAAGTAAGACGTGCAGTGTGGACGATGTTTCAGTCAAAACACACAAAACAAAATCTTTATTTGTTTGTCCTATTTAGCTCAATAATATTTTGCAGTTTCCTTAAATTTCTTTAAAATGTAAAATGGCCTTTAACGATATTATGAAACTAATGGCAGGAAAGATGTTTGAAATTGCACACCAGCTTTAACAGAGTAGAAACTGGTTCAATTAGAACAGTGGTTCTTAACCTTTTTTCCTTCATTACCCATTTTTGTTTAGACCAAATTTCAATTTTCTAAAATCTAACTTATCTATTTTGCTAGTTCAAAATCTACTTTATCTGCTGTACTCAATGTAAAACAATGCTATTTATCAAAAAGAACAATTTACTGCAAGAAGTCAACGTTTATACAACACAATCAGTGAGATTTTTGCTCTTGTTTTTTGTCTATAATCAATGAAATACGGGGTGCGATTTTGGAGATAGCGCAACGCAAATCTGAGTCCAGATCTAACAATCTGTTTCGAGCTTTTGTTTTAACAACAACAACACTTGAAAATGCTGACTCACAGAGATAAGTAGAAGGGAACACAGTCAACAATGTTAGTGGTTTTTCTGCAACGTTTGGATATACTTTCTCCATCATTCCCCAGAATTTTTCCAAGCTTTCATCTTCGAAAGAAGCCTTGACAGTTGAATCATGAATCATATCCAAAAACTCTTCTTGAATACCTTCATCTTCATTTTGTTCAGTTGGAAAATCTTCAACAGAAACTTTGAAAAGGTTTCTTGTTTAACGCCATCATAGGTGTGTCGTGTTCAACACCGGGAAAGTAACGATGAAATTCTTCAATCAAGCTGTTGAAGTGGTCAACAGCCTCACTTTGAACAATGCTGTTTATACCGTTGGTCTCATTCATTTTATTCATCATTGGAAACACTGCTACTCTCTATCCAGATTGTATTTTTGTTTTCCAATGTTTAAGCTTTGCAATAAAAGCAGCAATCTTATCTCGCAGTCCCAGTATCCTTGCGCCGACACCTTGCAAATTGCGGTTCAGTTCGTTGAAATGAGAAAATATGTCCGCTAGGAATGCTAATCTGTTTTGAAACATTACGTCAGCAATATCAGTCTTCAGTTCTTGTTTATGTTGGATTTTAAGAAATTCAATAACCTCTGGTAATAAACGCGCAAGCCGGATCAACATGTTTCCTTTTGAGAGCCAACGCACAGAAGTGTGAAACAACAGAGAATCATATTCAGCATCCGTATCTTGGCATAATTTTCGAAAGAGTCTGGAAAGAATTACCCACATGTGGGTAATTACCCACAGGTTAAGAACCAGTGGATTAGAAAGATTTCTCTTTCTTTTAGATTTGTGGCTGCATCAAGGAAAAAATTGTTCCACATTAGCGTAATGAGCCATAACGCTGAATTATAACTGTGCAATCTTTATCAGTTCGCTGAATCATTCAATCGTAATTGTAAGTTTCAAAAAATGTTGCTCATCTTTCATGTTCCCATCATTTTACAATAAATTGCAGCTGGTTGATGCTCTTTTTGCACGAACCCAAACAAGTTTTGGTATTGGTGGAATTGAGTGTACAGCTTGCTCTATGTCAATACAATATAGCCAGTGGCATAACTAATGGGGGCAGAGGGGCGAATTGCCCACCTGGCAAGCTGAATGTAAAAGTGGTCTCCCACTTAACTTATATTTTGGTTTTAGCATTCTTTTGGTTTTCAGTAGGTTGTTGTTTTTGTGTGTTTTTCGGATTATTTTCCGGTGATTCAAGGTTTTAGTTTAGCCATTCACATCATCATTTCTCAAGTTTTTTCTGAGTGTTGGTTAGTGGACCCCGTACAGTTGCCAGTGGCCCCTTCTATCTAAGTTTATCACCCTGGTTCAAACCTTCAGTGAAGCCACTGATGATAGCTATACAAAATACGAAATGTAAAAAGTAGGATATTTTGACATTTTTTAATGTCCTCGGAGATAATTTCATTTCTCATGAAAAAAGTGGACATGTACTCCAAAAAGAGGACTTATGGTAGCCCTACTTAACAATGCTACTCATATGCAACCTATGCAAATCTGAGAAGGCAGACGCAAAATCTATACGTAATGAGTACAGACATAAGTTAACACGTTCTACGTGGCTTGGCTGTGAATTCACTAGATCCAGATACCTGACCGACTTTCAGGAAAACAATAAGTGTAATAGTTGTTTGGTCACAATATCAAATAATATATAAGTGAAATACTGCCGTCTGTTCGACCGATAATTTAATAGCGTCTACAAGCAAACTTTCCTCGCTAATAAAAATGACTAGGTGGCATGCACATGTCGTACATATGGTGAAAAATGAACATGGTGGGGGGACCCTGGGCCCGCTGTATTAAATATCTAAGGTATTTAACGAATTTATTTCATTCGTTCGTTAGTGGGTAGAGCAGAATATCAACAATTTCGCTTCTTTTTGTTGGAAGTACAAACTGTTTTAAGTTCTTAACGAGCGGGAATTTTTCAAATTTTGACTTTTGATAAATTTTATTCATAACTCCCCGACCGGTTGCGCTAGAGAGTCAATCAAGACAGGACACGATGCTGATTTTTGTGTACTTCTTTAAAACAAACGAATTGGCATTTGAAATTTTTTCATTTGACTTGGGTTTGACTTGACAGATCAAAATGACGTAACAGGGTTGTCCGGTTGATGTCACACTGCCACGCAACATTTCAATTGCAAAGGTACTTATTCTTTAAATAAGAAAGTTCACAAAATTCAGCATCATGATTTCTTCATTGACTCTGTAGCGCGATCGGTGGGCGAGTTATGATCGCAATTACCTCNAGCGTCGACAGTGGCTTTTGCCGCCTTGAAAGGGTTTTAAACTNCAATACCGGAGTCGGAGTCAGTGGTTATTTTGAAACTCAGTCTCCGGTAACATTGAATTAATTATTGACTCCGACTCAGAAGGCCTGCTTGGAACATATTCAGAGCGAAAGTATAGATAGCGCCCGCAACATAGATGGCGCCCGGGGCAAGAAACAAGTTTGGCGTCCCCGTGTTCGAACCTTTACGGTATTTTGAGAGTAAATGTACTGTATTGAAGTACTTGCGACATTGTTGTGGCTTTTCGGCGCCCTCCAGTGATTCCGCGCCTGGGACATTTCCCCTCTTTCTACCCCTCGTTGCGCCCCTGTCAAGGGTATGAAAGCAATAACACGATGTAATGAAATCAGAAAAAATGAAATGATGTGAACCTGTGATGGATTTGAAGGCAGTTATTGTTACCATCATCGAAAGAGCTAAGTGTTAAACCACGACGCAGTCAAAAATGGCATATTTTATATTTTGTCATTCTGGGCTACGTTCATAAAATTTTGCTGCAAGTGAAAAACGTTAGTTCTGGAACATTTCAACATGTTTTCTTGTTATGTTAATCTGTTGTTTTTGCGTTGTTGTTCCTGACGCGCTGAGGCAAAACGTCTGAATTTTACCAAGATCAAGGAGGTATCACTGACAAACAATTATACATCTATTTAAACGGCTCAGTGGTGCAGTTGGTTGAACACGCGCCAGATAGGCTGGGTTCGATTCCCGGCAAAATGTCATGCCGAGCGAGAAAACTTGAAAAACGGTACTTGCAGCCTGTCCAGCCTCGTGCTTGGCCTTGATGGGTGAATGCAAGGTGTCGGTCCACGTGCGGTGCTGCATGCTATTGTCTCGTCACAAGCACAGCATAACCTACACTGCGAAAGCAGTCGTGGCCCACAGCGCAGGCAAGCGGAGATGGGCGTTCACAGACTACTCGTGAGACGCCGAAAGAATTACGAAAACGAAGTATAAATGAAACTGAACTGTATATAAGCAGTAAACATGAGTAAAAATTGATGGAATAAATGTCTAATATGGACTGATAAAATATTTACTGAAAAGTTCTTGGTTGATCACGACTTATGTAAATACCTTCCTGAATAAGGAGACTCCACAAAGGCGACGCAGTCGAATTAACAAGCTAATTGTTTAATAGAAAATCGATTTCACGTAACACCACGCATCATCAGTCCTGACATATGTAAGCAATGCTTATGGGTGAAATGTTGAAGGACTAAAGTAAGAGCCGAGAAAGAAGACTCAAGACTAAAGCATTCATGAGTAAGTCAAATTTGCAAACATGTATCATGTTCAACTGCTGTATCGAAAGAGCGGCCTAAAATGTCGTGGTACAACCTTCTCAAATTTTGCTGTGCCCCTATTTGCAACTGGCTTGATGTTTCTCGTGTTGCAAGTCGTGCAACGCTGCGGCGCAGTCACTAAGATTTGCCACACGAGAGTGGAACGTATTTGGAACAGCACCAGTAACTAGCACCTAACGTCTGGAACAGCAGTGCTGCCTCAACATCAGTGGTCACCACTTCCCAAGAACCAAGTCTTATAACTGGTAAGATTCGTGCTGATTCTGACATTTGCGAACTTACCAAGTTGGCTCCGATGATGACGCCATAGCCAAAACCTGAATACATCTCATTATTAATTTCGTGATTCACTATCAATTATGGTCTCGGATTGGCTGGCTTTGCAGAAACGTTGTTGCCGCATGTTATGCTTGCAAAAGCGCAAACAAGTGGGCTGAAATGTTTCAACTGAATAAAAAAGTGCCAACGTGCCAATTCGTTTTATGACATCGATCAGCAAATCAATCCAGCGTAACGAAATGTTTTTATTTCAGAGCTACATTAACCTTTTGAGTGAAAATCACATCAAACAAGTGCCAACATTGTCCCAAGAGGTGAGCAAGCCTGGGAACTTGGTGACTGTGCCACTATCTTACCTGGTTTTCGTTTCTTTTTTCAGCTCAATCAGCCGTAACACGGAAGACCACACGAAAAGGATGATAAACGTGCGTCATTAAAAACGCCATCACTTCAGTATTTCGCAGCCGCAGACCCATTAAATGAAAGATGTGTTTGTCTCCCGGTTTATTTAAATACGAACAAAATTCATTGAAACAATCAACGTTTGTTGTTTCGGTAGAATTACGAACAGATGTAAATGCGAATGAACAAAACAAATGACTCGCAAATTGTACTGCATCTGACATTGGGCACATTGGGCACGTGTCTACCAATTATCGATATGATTAACTATTCATACGTTTTTTCGACTTCGGATAAACTTTGCCGTAGATAGAAAATCTGAAAGTTAGTCGCGTTTATAATGAAAATCGACAATCGGATAGAGTGCGGAGTAATCTGGGATGCGTTTTACAGTTGAATCAGACTTCAATAGCAATGACAGCATGCCACGAAAAAATTTAAAAAAATATGACTCTACAAGACCCTTGTTAACCTTACGAGCATCATGTGTCAGATGGCAATTCGAGGAGAATTTCTAGTTCGGTGGAGAACCCATCGCGTGGGTTTCCTCAGCGAACTAGTAATACAAAGTAACTTATATCATGTGCATGTCTAATGTCTGGGTTCCACAGAGCCGTGACTAAAAAGCCTCAAAATTTCCACTTAGCGGGTCCAATGAAAATTGGGTGACTCTTTTTTTAGTTGTCACCCAAAAAAGGGCACAATGGCCTTATTTTCAGGACCTCGTATCACCCGCCATGGCATTGAGCCTCTGCACGTAATACGTACCATGCTGTGAGTATATAATATTGGTATTCAGCTTCAGAATATTTCTATTATGCGACGTAATACTAACAATGGGGCATGGAACAAATTTCAAGTCTACTGTTCCAACCCTATCTATTCCTTTTTAGAAGTCTGGTGTTCTCACAACAATATTCTTTCAGCCACTGTTACGAATACCATTCTGCACGAATGAATCTGCGCTAATTGAGAGTGCAGTAGTAGTTTGTTTCAGTTATGTTTGGAAGTGTTTTGTGAGGAGGCGGAGTGGGGCAATTTTGGTGCTAGTCGGGACACCAAAATTCTAGAGAACTGCAGTATTCACTTTTATGCTGAAATAGATATTTTGTGCAGGTTTTGGTTTTATACAGTTGATGCTGTGTTGTTGTTAAAGTGAGCTTGATTAGTTTATTGCTTTGCCGTATCGCAACTTGGTGGTCTTACTGTGAGGTAGACCTCATGCAGCACATTTGTTCCTGTACTCCTGAGTGAGTGCAGATTTTGTCCAAGAGTCGGGCTGTTGAAGCGAAGGCGAAGATCTAGCAATTTCCAAGGCTGCCATACAGATATGTAAGGGTTTACTACAATCTATCTAAGGGTACATCCCGGCTAAGCAAACTACAGACGAAGCCTGTTTTCCTGGTTGTTCGTCACAGCCACATTTAAAACCAGGATATCATAAGCAGGCGCTTCGGTCAGTTTTAGGTGTAAAACGCAGTAATCACCAGTGTGTCTATGTTGCACTTAGACTCCTTTTGATGTGCTTTATGATCTACACATTTCCTTGTTGGAAAGCAGAAATTACTTTCAATCAGTGCAAGTCTCAACGCTTTTTGGACATTTTCTACCAGTTAATCCGATATAACGTTTCGTTTAATCGCAGTAATATTTTGTTGCTTCATCCCTGAATTGGGCAAATTTTGTTTTTACAACAAAATATTCTTAGTGACTGAAAGCTTGTTATTCGTAGATTAGATTTCAGCTTTTTAACTTATAGCCAGTGTAAAATAATGCTTCAGTCTCGCTCAGTAATAACGATCTCGAAATGTGCGGGTACGAAGGCAGATCCGTGACGACCATTATTCACGCTTGGTGGATGCTTGAGTTTGGGATCAAAGTCAATTCTGAATTTTTGAATGATTCCAACCACAAGCAAAAACAGTTGCGATTGTGCAGTGTCCTGGCCCAAGCAGTGTCGAGGTCCTAGGGAAAACGACATCACCTCAGGGCTCAGGATAAAGTTGTTGTTGTCATCCAAATGTCTTTCCGGAGAAAATATCTCTGGTGATTCCCAAGAGTTTGGGTCATTGTTAACGGACCACTGGTTGGCTATAACCTGAGAAAACACCACAAACATGTTGAAAAGGTTTTAAATGCTAGCGAAATAGATTGCTTGATTATCATGTTGTAATGTTAATAAAATGTCAACTGTAGCGATTTGTCCAGCTTAGTAAAGTTTTTAATTTGACACCAGATATTTGTTATATACTCAATAAAGGTTCTTCACTTTGTCTTCTCAAAGAGTCATTTTGTCTTTTCAATGCTCTTTGAGCAGTGATTATCCAAGGTTTAATCCATTCAAATACAGTTGCTTCGATTTTGACAGAAAATTTCACTGTGTTGTGCTTTCGCACTTCGCCATTGGATTGATAAATGAGCTGCAACTCTAATGATTGCAGTCATAGACTTCAACAAATGTCGAGCTGGTTGTGCCACTCTTTACAAAAGTTTTTCACGGGTTCCTATTCCTAGAATTCAACACAGACATCAACGGCTTACCTCTGTATTTTTTGGAATAAAAAAACCGTTCAACGTAACGTCTCTAGTTGTTTTGTGCGATGGTGCCAGTGGAACCACACTTCGAAAACGACGGGTTTCTTGTAAAAACGCTTTGGTGTAAGGCATTTCCTGTTGGTGGCGTAATCTCGGCGTGGCATGCTCGCCTAGAAAAAATGAAAATATTTGGGAGCCAATTGCTTGTAACTCAATATGTAGTTTATTTTTTAAAACATTTCTTTGAAAACAGGATACTAGCTGTTTAAAAATGTTTCAAAAATGTCAATCTCTTCATTGTTTTTGTAAACTATTTATAAACAAAACATGATAATCAAGACATGTTAGGCAAAACCCTTCTCTGGAAACAAAAAATGATCAGGGATAAACGAAATATCAACACAGTGGCAGGAAGCGAGCATGATGATTCACATATTTTAATGAAGAACGTAAATCCGAGTGTTTAGTAAAACAGGTGTTTTCTTCTAACGAACTAACGATGAAGTTTCCTAGACTTGTACGTTACTTAACTTCTGCTTATATTTAAGATTTTTACATTTAGTGTGGAGATTTGAAAACAGCCAGCTGTTGAGCATGTAATGGTGCTACTACAGTAATGCTGATTAATATTCATTGTAGTATTGAGGTTAGAATCGTACTTTGACCTACATAAACACCTTTTTGGAGTTTTTAGAATTACGTGCCTGTTTACTGTACATACCGATAACATGCTTTATTTCTCCGTAAATGTTTTCTTGGTAGGCTGCATCTTGCAGCAAGCACAACAGTGCCCATCGCAGTGAACTGGTTGTGGTCTCAATTCCAGCAACTAGTAAGTCTTGGACGAAGTGCAGAAGCTGATCCGGCTGCAAAATTTAGAAGTTGATCAAATATGTTTGAGATTTTTGAACCAGACTTTGAGGGAAAATAGAATTGTCTTCGGTTTCTGCTAAGATTTTAGCATTCAACGTTTGGCTATTAGCAGAGACAGTATGCTGAAATTTACCAGGTACAGAAAGATCATGATGAGCAAGTGAAGTACCTCGTTGTAAAAAGCAAACGAATCTGGTAATCAGTCAAACGATGGCAAAGTTTTGTTACAACTAATACCTATACTTTATTATCACACTTGGGAGTTTTTACCGTATGCGTTTTTATAGATATAAGACTTGTGATTGCAAATTTATAAAGTAGTCCTCATCAAACTTTGGAAATAAAACCTTTTCTGTGACAAATGCAAACTGATGATGACGACTCAGGAATAGAAACAAAATCTTCGGAATGCCAAGCGAAAGGCGTAATGGTAGTACTGCATGCTTTATAAACAATAATTATCTCAAGAAATAGTGGGTTCTTTATGTTTGTTTGCTTTGTAATCCCAGCTGTGTGTTTTTTCAAAACTGTGGGCTGAATTTGAATGTTAAAACTCTCTGTTTAGAAAGATGTTAAGATCTGTACCCTTCACATCGCGGTCGACAATGTGTAAGATCGAGGACGATAGGCCTAAATTACCTGAAAAAAATTGGCATTGTCAGTTCCTTTACTTTTTCTCATTTTTTCAATAAATGCATCGGAAAAGTCTCTGATGTCGTTGTTGTCAAAGGTATCAAAGTGCCACTCGAGATGTTTCTTTATGAATTCTGCATGAAATTCATGTAAAGAGACAAACATTTAAAGCTTCGCAACGCATGAATGAAGCAATTTGATTTATTACATAACCTCGAACACCTAATTATTACTTAGGTTTTCCAGTCGCTGAAGTTTGCAAAAATTCTTTAAATTTATTAGGAAACAGTTTAGGGTTACAAAGCTGCAAACTCTGAGGTGGAATAACTTTTTAGATATAATTTCCATGATCTCGATATTCTTTCACGATCTTTATATAATCTCTCATATGACGATGAAGCTGTTTTCAGCAGTTTCTTATTGTGTTTAATGTCATTCTAACTGTGAGCTACCCTCTCACACAATAGTATTTTCGTTTGGAATAAATTAAAATTTTGTTGGAATGAATTAAAATTTTGTTACGTTCTCTCACTTCACAATTTATAACGAGTTGCACATCCTACAGTACCTCGAAGCTCATCTAAATTGCTTGAAATCTGAAGATAAGCGTCTCGGAATGGTGGAATGAAGCGAAGGTTTTTCTCGAACCACGTCATGAAGAAAAGGTAATTCAGGGAACCTTGAGTGAAGCTGTTAAGAGATAACGCCAATTAATGAATGTTAACATTTGGGGAGTCTCAAAGAGGCTTCCGGGGTTTGAAAGTTTCATTCATGTTGCAATAAAACTGGAACTCCACTTAATCGAGAAGCGCAGCAGCAGATAGATGTGTAGCTATTTCTCTTGAAACCAACAGGAGCAAAATCAAACGCTTCCAGGAAAACCTGACACGTTAATTTTGTGCGCTACCGTTAAGTGACAGCAGAGGGTAAAAATGCATTGAACTGATCACCACGAAAAGTTTTCCTTAGACTTTTCATTGCCGTCGCTACGGTTTTTCACCGAACACGCATGTTCTGCTTTGCCATCGAATCTAGAGCATGACAAGTAGATTTCGTTCCAAACGTCCAAATTTATTGACTTTTTGCGGAGAAAAAATGTAACTGTGTTTTTTTTATGTGATCCAGTCCTGTTGGAAATGCTTTCAGAGTCAATAAAAAGAACCTATTGTGCTAGCAATATGGAGTAAATCAAAAATATTTCAAATTATCTCGAATGGTTGTTGGTTGCTACATTTACCATATTAAAATTTAACATGTTTCTTTGTTCACTGAGTTGCTTCCGTATGACTGGGTAAGTTAACAAGGACATAAGCAAATGTATATTAAAATCATACGTGGGACTACCTTAATGCTCACGTCTGCTCAATTGCTTTTCCTCAATGGCAGCAATGTTAAGTAGTCTGGATCAACAAATGCTTCCAGAAAAGTTACAAATTAAACAATAAAACGCATTTATTGAAGAATTGTACCTTTCGTCAAAGATTTCAATGACGCGCTGGAACTCCGGATCATCATACTCGAAACGCTTTCCCAGCACGATAAGACATATAACATTGGCAACAGCATTTGTAAGCTCGGGCTGGAAGGCAAATTGGAAGGTTTTGTTAACCAATTTTTGATACATTTTCAATTAATATCGATTCCATTTTATCGAATAATTTCGAAAGTATAATAATTGTTTTGTTACCAGCATACGTAAACGCATTCAACTGACAAGTTTGCAAATGGCCCCGCACCACTGATCCTCTGTCGGAGACGACTCTTCGATAAATATCAATCGCTTTATTCGAGAACAACATAAACATCGATGAGGTCTTGATGAATTAGGCCAGCTATGTCCAACCCAAATGGCTTACAGAGCCAAAAATCATGCCACTGTCTTGACCAGGGCCGCACATTGAATGACATATTAATGAGGGCTGCACGTTGAATGGCTTACTTTGATCTTAGCAAACTAAATTGAGCTTAAGCTAATGTACTGAAAGCATTGGAATCCTGATTGCAGTGGTAACAGACGTGATAAAATGGCACTCAGACCACCTGCATTAAAATTTCAAATTGAAGATTATGAAAATAAGGACAGGTTGTCAGTATGTAGGATATTTTCACTACAGCAAACACCTAAACTGGGCCGCACAAAACCTTCGACTGGGCCGCGGGTTGGACATAGCTGAATTAGGCACAAAATTGCAGATAAGACTCAAAGATGTCTTTAGACAGGTTATAAGCGAAAGATGTTGATCCAGATTTTTTGTCTGAATACATCACTTTTTCGTGATGCAGTCAAAGACTGGTAAGCTGCAAATCTTTATTTACAGCAGAGAAGTATTACTTTGGCGTGTGTTTTTACCATAGAGGTTTGTAAATTTTCTTTGGCAATTGCCGCACATCAACAGCAATCCAGTGAACTGATCGTCGTTATGCAGATTATCCATTACGTTACATCTTTAAGGGTCTTAGCGAATAAACTATAGAATAATAAATAAATATGCAGATTGCAACCGGTAAAGTCAAATAATCTGAAAGATAGCTTCTACCTGCGGGTTGAAAACTTGATCTTGCTTTTTAGCAAGCTGGAAATTGAGATGTTCTAATTCATCCAAGATACGCTCCTCCGTACTTTTGCGGCTGAGATCAATACTGCGCAATTATTAAATACATTGTTTTTGCAAAAAACAACCACAAAGTTTTCAAAGTTGATTTTTAATTTGTAGGATAGTGTTTGCGCTTGAAAAAACGCTTGCAGGCTGGGTACAGAGTCAATATCAATCAGTTTCTTGTGCAACTTTTGTAGAAACCTCAAATTTATGAAAATTATTTTTTGCGATTTTACAACAGACATGGATATATTGCAGTCATGAGCAATGCTTGTTAAATCATAAATGTAATAAAAATACGCTGAAAATCTATCTTTACAGTTTTGATCAAATGGGTCTGAAGGCAATAAAACTACAATTTCATTCCGATCTGCATGATCGTTTGTAAATATCCATTTGTCAAACTGACCGCTTGCAAATAAATCTGTGAATATCGGACAGGAACAAGGTCTGCTTTCTTTTCTTGGGAGATGTTACGTTGCTTTTTGTCATAGTTACAGTATGAGCAGACTAGCTGAAAGCCGCCAAAAGGATGATTAATATTAATAAAGACGGCATCATAAAAACACTAATGCTTGTGTGCGGTTTTCCCCACAAGTCATGAACAGGTTTTACAAAATTCGGATACCGAAATTGTTGAAGTCTTAGAATCGAAACCAACCACTGCACACAGTGAAATGTCTCATGTGATTGATATGGCATCATGAATTGTTTGAATTAAGTCTGGTCCCAGCTTTTTTAAAGGAAACTTCAAAAGGCAGGAGCTCTTTTTTCAATATTTTAGTTTTTGATAACTGGGGGGAATGTTTGTACTTCTATATAGCTTTACTTATTCTTACCGTTTTAAAGTTCTGACACCAAACTGTCTTTGCAGTTTCCAATTGCGGATACTGTCAAGAAAAGAAATACCCAGATTTTTGTGAAAGACTTCATGCAGCACATAAATGAATGGCCTTCCTGAAAATGCGTCTGCTTTTTCAACGAAAGCCTGAAAATAAAATATAGAGCTGATGCTGACGCACCATACTGTATTTTTTTGGGTTAGAAACAATTGTGAAAGTTGCTTGTCAAGTTTAACTTACAGTATACTTATATATTGGACACTGTTAAATTTATTGCATTTCTTTCCAGCAGAAAACGTAAAACGAACAGTAATAAATATTGATCTAACTGTACCCTTCTCTCCAAGATATTTTGGTTTCTCAAAAAGCACAATTTAGTTTTGGAAGTTTACAGTTCTAGAACATCAAAACTTCGTTTGCTACGATTTACAGCCGATGTTGTCATTCATCTTTCTCTATATAACTTGGGTCGTGCATAAACAGAAACCCGCGAACAGTGCAAATAATGCAATAGTTTTGTTAATATCTAAATCGCACTAATTACATCTGGAGCTTGATACAAGCGTGTGTCGGTCTCTTCCTCCTTATCCTATCAGAGAGGTTATACGAAACTAGATTTCAGTTACATATTGTTCTGCACATCTAGTGTACTTACAGTATCTCGTTGATCCGAATTACGTGAAAAAATCCTATGACTGTATCGCTTTTGCTTACCGTGTGTATCGTTTTGCGTCCACTTAGCATGATCACATCGGACCGTCCCATGCGTACCGCCATCACTGGTCCATATCTACAACTCCACTGCCACAAAGTCTTTGGCGGATCTGTGCCAAGGAAAGGAGCTGCTCCCAGAACTGGAATTCCTCTGGGACCCCTGGGAAACCTAGCCGGCCGGTAATACCAGTAGCAAAACCAGACAATCAACATAAAGCCCACTGCAGGCAACGTAGGGAGAAAAGAAGCTGTTTCATAGATCATTGTTCAGGTTATGCAAAAAAATGTGATGTTGTGATTGTTGTATCTGCTTTTAAAAACAAATTCCTTTGTTAGTTTCAAGTTATCATCACTGACAGAGCGTCTGTACTAAGTGCAAATATTACTTTTAGTGAGTCCCAGATTCAATGAGAATTTCATTTTATATGGCTCACACTAAAGACGAAAAACAGAGAAAACGTTTCTTTTCCCCGAATGTACCGAACATCAACGAAAACACTTTGATTTGTCGACACTCACCAAGTTTCATCAGTTTTTGAACTTTACTCCAAAATATAAAGTGCTTTAATAGCAGTTTAGCTGTACGATTTCAGAATGAACTGTCAAGTCAACGCTTTTTAAGAAAATGTTTCTAAATTACAAATTTGGCTATTTAGGCATTCCCTCCTTATGCATTTTCAAAAGTGTTTGTGAAAAACTGTATTTAGCAGATATAATGAAGGATAAATTTGGTATAAAACATAAACGTTGTGCCAGAAACGACGTCAACACATTTTCCTTTGAACAATTTTTGACGAACTTTTGTTTAAAACGAATGACATTTTCCGTCAACTTGATCACTCTCTTTGAAACTAACAACTTCATCAAAATGCTTTAACACGAAATCTGCTGCGATGCATGAGTTTAGTTTCTCAACTGAACTGCAATCGAACGGATCATAGAATGTACTCAAATTCCTTTTCACACGCGGGGGTATTTATAGCAAATAAATGTGATTGGTATTTTGCCAAGGCAGCGTAACCCATCAACCGTTCACGTATTTGTAGCAGATGAAAACGCAATTAAATACTACGCAATCATTAAATGTCATGTTGTTGTTTTGCAAAAATTGGCCCTTTGCAGCTGCCTGGCAGTTCTCCCTACTGCATTTTTCGATCACGAATTTCACATTTATGTACCCGTCTCGACGTCAAGCTGATGTACTGCTGGCTCTCGCAAAATTTTTGATGCCAGAACAATGGAAGCCAAGCGTAACCGCGAGTTTAGGGGTTTGGGTTTTTTTTGATGTACTGTATTATCTTTCAGTTTTGCTTTAACGTTATGATAAGAAAAAAATTCAACGAACGTTGCAGCAGTATGACCATACTGTGGCCAAAATCGCTTTACGAGCTGCACTGATTTTTTTTAGACCAAAAACACAATTTGCTATACCCTTGCAACTTAATTGCATCGAATTTATGTTCAGCGTTGCATTTGGTTCAAATTTTAATCGATGGCAGCTGTGGAATTGAGAACTGATGCATTGCTATTTAACTGAGAGCTTTTCTAAACTGATTAAATGCAAAATAAACAACACTACTTTTTTGTTTGTTTTTGAACTAGTTCCTTCACAGAGTTAAAGCAAAAAAATATATTCAATTCTTACTCTCAGTAAAACAATTTGCGGTTACGGCACGAGCCCCAGCATGCTGGGGAGACTGGGCACTTGTAACTCGTGGAAAGAAGGGAGTGGCTTATTTAAATAGTCCAAATAAACTATAAATTATTTATTTAGAGCTTTTATAGAGTTTAATTCAGCTCCCATTAGTTACTTGAAGAGTAAAATAACGGTATTGCGATGATAGAAGCTTAACTCCTGGAAACATGAATGAGTGCCGATTTTCCAACTTTGCTTAAGTTAGCACAACTTCAATTTGTCACCTCCGTAAAATGTTGTTCAAAACTGGGCTTTTCGGGCACGTGAAATTGCTAAAAGTTGTCCTTAACTGCTTACTATTCATTTCGCCTGTTCATTTTGTTCGGTACTACTGAATTGCATTCGATGTGCAACTTTAAGATTGCAAGTTGATGTGATTTTGCAAAAGCTTATGAGGAAAAGCGTCCGCCGGTTTTACTTCAAGATATTCGACACAACAAGTTTTAATAAGTGGGTAATTTTTACATACAAGGGTGTTTCGCAATTGTTGAAACAAAGCGGCAGCTTCTAAAACCTTTATCGATGACCTTATTCATTTTTCTCTTTCCAGATCGTCATAGGGAAATAGTTAACCTTTC